>Ga0206960_1244_pt1 | contig 10849 bp, 12 predicted proteins | sample Alteio_BWOrgHeat_29_FD_153255 | JGI IMG/M metagenome (GOLD analysis project Ga0206960, IMG submission 153255) | Enriched cells from forest soil in Barre Woods Harvard Forest LTER site, Petersham, Massachusetts, United States -... | ecosystem: Environmental > Terrestrial > Soil > Temperate forest >... | reverse complement strand
GCGCAGCGTGGCGGGTTCCAGCTCCAGGCCGATTAGGAACAGCATCATCACCACGCGCCATATTTTGTGGTATAAGGTATATAGAGTAAGAAAAAATGCCTATATATAGATATCTCTATATAATGTTCTACTTTAAGGAGTAACCGGCCCATGAACGCTTCTGACCCCTTTAATGATAGCGGCTTTATCATGCTGGCCGGCGGCTCGCCCGCCCTGGCATATATCCGCCCGGTGCATACCGATAAGGGCGATGGATATGGCGTTTTCGCCGCCGACGGCACCCAGCTGGCCATCTTCTCCAACCGCGACGCCGCCTATTTCGCCGCCAAACAGCATGATTTGGAACCGGTGCATATCCATTAAACCTTCCCCTCGCCCGCCCCGCGGGAGAGGGTTGCGCAGTCTTAGCGAACGCTAGTAAGCTTAGACGCAGCTGGGTGAGGGTGCGCTTATCCAAGTTCTAAAGCGCCACCACCCCCTCACCTCGATTCGCCTAAGGCTTAGCTTAAGGAAGCTAAACCCAAGGCGAATCGTCCTCTCCCCCTGTTGGGGGCGAGGGAAAAATAATGAATTAAAATTGCTACCACGCACTCTATATACTATACGCATCCCGTCGGGGAGTAGCGCAGCCTGGTAGCGCATCTGCTTTGGGAGCAGAGGGTCGGAGGTTCGAATCCTCTCTCCCCGACCACCCTTCGCCCTGCGGGCTTCGGGTGGCTTACGCCATGGGAGCGTAAGTCCTACGAAGCTTTAGCGTAGTAGGATGCCCTTCGTAGCTTGCGCAGCAAGCGTAGGAGGGCTAAAAGCAAGATATGTTCTATGTTTATCTTCTCAGAAGCATCAATTTTCTTGACCAAATCTACATTGGTTTTACGGAAGATTTGAAAATGCGGCTTCGCGCGCATAATGCCGGTGAATCCAAACACACCGCTAAATATGCTCCTTGGGAGTTAGAGTGCTATTTTGCCTTTAAAGATAAACGCAAAGCACAAGAATTTGAGTATTACCTAAAAATAGGTTCTGGTAAGGCCTTCGCAAATAAAAGGTTCTGGTAGAGGCGAATGAAAATCCGCACCATTTACTTCAAATCAAACGCTATTACTGCGCTTTGCAGATTTCATGATTGAATGGGGGTATGCAAATAAATAATCTCATTTCTGGACAAGTTCTGAATCCTCCCACTTCCACCCCACCCGCCTTCCGCTGGCAGCTCGCCGTGCTTGCGCTGTGCCTGCTTGCCATCGCGGTGCATCTGAGCCTGCGCGCGGCGGGGCTTGCGGCAACGAATATCCCGCTGCTGATTGCCGTCGTTCTCGGCGGCGTGCCGCTGGCGCTGGAAATTCTGCTCAAACTCCTCCACCGCGATTTCGGGGCCGATCTGCTTGCATTGCTGGCGCTTGTCACCGGTGTGTGGCTACAGGAATATCTCGCTGCGGTGCTGATCATGCTCATGCTCTCCGGCGGGCAGGCGCTGGAGAGTTATGCGCTGCGCAAAGCCTCCGCGGTCATGGAAGCCCTCGCCCAGCGCATGCCCTCCATCGCCCACCTCCGTAAAGGCGGCGCGCAGCGAGACATCGCCATCGCCGACATCGCCATTGACGATGAAATTATGATCTTCCCCCACGAAACCGCGCCGGTGGACGGCACGGTGATCGAAGGCCACGGCTCGATGGACGAGTCCTACCTCACCGGTGAGCCGTACCAGATGTTCAAAGCCCCCGGCGCATCCGTGCTCTCCGGCGCTATCAACGGCGAGGCGATGCTGGTCATCCGCGCCGAAAAACTGCCGCATGACTCCCGCTACGCGCAAATCATGCAGGTGATGCAGGAAGCCGAACAAAAACGCCCGCTCATGCGCCGCCTGGGCGACCGCATTGGCGCCATCTTCGCGCCGCTCTCCCTCGCCTTCGCATTAGCCGCCTGGTATTTCACCGGCGATTCCACACGCTTTCTGGCCGTGCTGGTGGTCGCCACGCCCTGCCCGCTGCTGATCGCCATTCCCATCACCTTGATCAGCGCCATCTCCATGGCCGCCAAGCGCGGCATCATCATCAGAGACCCCACCGTGCTGGAGCGCCTGCCCACCTGCCGCACCGCCATTTTCGACAAAACCGGTACGCTGACCTACGGCAAGCCCGAGCTGGTAAACGTCGCCCCCGCCCCGGACATCGACCCGGCGGAGATCGTGCAGCTGGCCGCCAGCCTGGAGCATTACTCCAAACACCCCATGGCCATCGCCCTCATGCAAGCCGCAAAAAAAATGCAGCGCCCGCTGCTGGATGCCGACCGCGTATCGGAAAAACCGGGGCAAGGCCTATCGGGCTATGTCGGTAAGCATGAAATCCTCATCACGCATCGCAAGAAATTGCTACAAACCCACCCGGCGCTTACCGCCACGCTGCCGCCCACCGCCGCCGGGCTAGAGTGCATCATCCTGCAAGACGGAGCTTACGCCGCCACTTGCCAATTCCGCGACGCGCCGCGCGCCGATGGGAAATCCTTCATCCACCACCTCGCGCCCTCGCATCAGTTCAATAAAATCATGCTGGTCTCCGGCGACCGCGAATCGGAAGTGGCGTATCTGGCCGAGCTGCTGGGCATCACCGAAACCCTCGCCTCGCAAAGCCCGGAACAAAAAGTCGCCATCGTGCGTGCCGAAACCGCCGCCGCGCCGACGCTGTTCATGGGCGACGGCATTAACGACGCACCCGCCCTCGCCAGCGCCACGGTCGGCATCGCTTTCGGCCAGCACAGCTCCGTCACCTCGGAAGCCGCCGGCGCCGTCATCATGGAAAATTCACTGGTGAAGGTGGATGAATTGATCCACCTCTCCGCCTCCATGCGCCGCATCATGCTGCAAAGCGCGCTGGGCGGCATGGGCCTCAGCCTACTTGCCATGGCCTTCGCCGCCGCGGGTTACATCACCCCCGTTGCCGGCGCGCTGCTGCAAGAAGCCATCGACATGCTCGCCATCGCCAACGCCCTGCGCCTGGCCTGGAGCCATAAGATAGAGACGGATTTGTAAACTACCGCTTCCCACTCTTCCGCGGGTCCACAAACACAAACAGCTTATTCTCAAGCTCCCCGCCAAACTGCGCGTTATTCAACGCCACTGTGGTGGTTTGCCCTTGTGCGTCCGTTACCACCATGTTGCGGATATGCAGTGGGTGGTCGGAAAATTCGAGCGTCAGCTTGCCCGCTTCCGGCTTGTTGCTTTGCGTCAAGCTGATGCGCACCATGCCCTCGCCCGCCTGAAAGTCGGTGAGCGTAATGAACGGGTCGAACAAATTGATTTTGTCTTGCGCCAGGAAACTCGCCAGCGTCGAGTCAATCGGAATATGGCTCACCTGCTGCAATTCATAATCGTAATAGACCATCTCCGAACCGCTGGCGACCATCAGAATCGGCGTTGGCGGGTTATATTGCCAGCGCATTTTTCCCGGCCGCTTGAGGTAAAACTTGCCCGTGGCCAGCGACCCATCCGGCGCGATCTGCGAAAAATCCGACACCAGCGTGGTGATGTTATTCAGATACGCCTGCACCCGCGTCAAATCCGCCGCGTGCTCAGTCCGAATATCTGATTCAGCCAGCGTGGGCGCGGCGAGCGCAACCCATGATACTAAAACTGCGAGCAGGCGCTTCATTCTACATCCTCCGAACTTTCTTCCTTCAGCGCCGCATCAAACGGCACCAACGCCTCGCCATGCAGCGCCAGGCCGTTCGTATCTTTCACATGGTCCCACGCCACAATAATAAACGGCCCCTTTTGCATCGTGTTCTGCGCGCTCCTGATGACGAATTGCAGGCCCTTGCCCGGCTCGCCGTCATGCGGATAGGGCAGCTCGCCGTCCGTATTCGCGCAGTCCAGATGCGTGATGCCGTCCGTCTCGCATTTCCACCCTTCGGGCTTGCTCACCAAAGTAAACGCCGCATGCGGGTAAATACTCCATACGGTAATATACTGCTCGCCGCCGGCCGGCTCTTCATTGGCTAGCGTATAGGTAATGTTCTGGCCCTCGCGCTTCACATCCACGCGGGCGTGCAGGTATTTTTCCTCATCCTCAGCAAACGCAGAAAATGCAACCAGCGCGCAGCATATCGCTAAACAATATTTCTTCATAAACCCGCTATGCGCTCTCCCTCGCCAGCACTTCGCGTTTGCCCACATGGTTCGCCGGGCCGACAATGCCTTCGCGTTCCATACGCTCGATGATGGTTGCGGCGCGGTTATAGCCGATTTTGAGGCAGCGCTGCACATAGCTGGTGGAGGCCTTGCGGTCACGGGTGACGATGGAAACAGCCTGATCATACAGCTCGTCGCGCTCGCCGCCTTCTTCGCCAACTTCACCGGCCTCCGCTTCGTCGTCGCGCGTAATGTCTTCAATATAATTCGGCTCGCCCTGCGCCTTGAGGTGGCTGACCACCGTCTCCACTTCCTTGTCCGACACAAACGGGCCGTGCACACGCGTAATCCGCCCGCCGCCGGCCATATATAGCATGTCGCCCTGGCCCAGCAACTGCTCCGCGCCCTGCTCACCGAGAATGGTCCGCGAGTCAATGCGGCTGGTTACCTGGAACGAAATACGCGTCGGGAAATTCGCTTTGATAACGCCGGTGATTACGTCCACGCTCGGCCGCTGCGTCGCCATGATAATATGAATCCCCGCCGCCCGCGCCATCTGCGCCAGGCGCTGGATAGAGCTTTCCACATCCTTGCCGGAGGTAATCATCAAATCCGCCATCTCGTCCACAATCACCACGATGAACGGCAGCTCATTCATGTCGAGCGGCGCCTCCTCGATGATCGGCTGGCCGGTATCCGGGTCAAAACCCGTCTGCACACGGCGCGACAATTGTTTCCCGCGCGAACGTGCCTCGCGAATTTGTTTGTTGTAACCTTCGATATTGCGCACGCCAAGATTAGCCATCAGCCGATACCGGCTTTCCATCTCGCGCACTGTCCATTTCAGCGCCACCACGGCCTTGCCCGGCTCCGTTACCACTGGACAGAGTAGGTGCGGAATGCCGTCATATACTGAAAGCTCCAGCATTTTCGGGTCGATCATGATGAATTTGCACTCATCCGGCGTCAGCTTATACAGCAGCGACAAAATCATCGTATTGATCGCCACCGACTTGCCCGAACCCGTCGTGCCCGCCACCAGCAGATGCGGCATACGCGCCAGATCCACAATAATAGGCGCCCCGCCAATATCTTTGCCTAAAGCAAGCGGCAGGCGTGACTCGGCGTGCTCATAATCCACGCTCTCAAACATCTCGCGCAAAAACACCGTCTCGCGCTGCGCGTTGGGCAACTCGATGCCGATCGCATTACGCCCCGGAATCACCGCCACGCGGGCTGATACCGCACTCATGGAACGCGCCACGTCGTCCGACAGGCCGACCACGCGCGACGACTTCGTCCCCGCCGCGGGCTCCAATTCATACAGCGTCACCACCGGCCCGGGCCGGGCCGTGGTGATCTGCCCGCTAACGCCGAAATCCTTCAGCACATTCTCTAGTAAGCGCATATTCTGCTGCAGCGCCGCTTCGTTCATGCCGCTTTTCTTGGCGCGCGGCGCGGCAGTAAGCGAATTCGTGTTCGGTAGTACATAATCGCCCTTGGGCAATGCGAGCGAAGCTTGCCCGCTGGAAAGCTTGGGCGAAGCACGGCGGCGGGCGCGCGGCGCGGGCGCTTCCTCTGCGTCCTCATCTTCCGCCTGCGGGATAAACGCCGTATCCGGCATACGCCGCCAGAAAAACAACCGCTCCTTCAAACCATGCCGCACGCGCCGATACCACGCATCGGCGAATTCATCACTCTCGTACATTTCTTCCTGGCCACGGTGGATAAGACGCATGCAATGATCATATACCATTTCCACCATGCGTTTGAAGAACAATCCCAGCCCCGCCCATTCCTGCGCGTTCATGCCGAAGGCAATGCCGCCGGTAAACACCGCCGCGCCAATCACAAACGCCACAAACAACGCATTATGAAACAATCCGCGCAGACTCTGATGCACCACCGCGCCCACCGCACCGCCATAACCACTGCTAAACGACCAGCTGCGCATCGGCTCCAGCGCCGCTAGCAGCGAAGCAGTCAGCACCATCGACAGCAGCAGCAGGCTGAAGCGCAGCCAGAAATAGTCCACTTTGCGCCCGATCATGAACTTCCAGCTCCATGACAGCGGCACCAATACACCAAGCGCGCTAGCCAGCCCAAGCACCTGCAACGCCAGATCGGAAAGTACCGCTCCCGCATAACCACCCGCATTGGAAACGATGGTTTGCGATGCGCGGTTCAGCGAAGGATCGGCCGGATGATAGGTGATCAAGCTGATCAATAAATAAATCGCACCTGCAAACAACAGAAACCCGCCCAGCTGCCGGAGCGGATGACGGCTATCGAATGCGTTGCGGGCGATGGTGCGTGTATTCATGCGTTAACGTTCCGGTAATAATTGCGCCACCTTAGCTAAGGCCTATGCAAAATACAACAGCTTGCGTAACTTCTTATAGAAAACTTATGCTGGGTATAGGACATGGATATTTATGCCAAAAAGGCGTATAATGGAACCAGTAATTCCAGGAGATTGCTTATGCATGGCTGCATGCAGACGATTCACACCGATTCTAACCCCACGCAGGAATCCCTATGATGAACGTCGGAGAAATCGATATGAATATTTTATTGATTGAAGACAATCATGCAGATGCACATCTGCTTACCGAGCTGATGGCCGAAAATCCCAGTGGCCCCACTATCCATTGGGTGACGGACGGTTATCAGGCGTTGGATTATATCTATCAGCGCGGCGAGCACCATGATTCCCCGCGGCCGGACGCAATCATGCTCGACCTCGGCCTGCCACGCGTTAATGGCTACGAGGTGCTCAAGCAATTAAAAGACAATCCCTCCTTCGCGTCCATCCCCATCATCATCCTCACCACCTCGCGCAACCCGCTGGACAGCACCCAATGCAACATCCTCGGCGCCGACGCCTTCCTGTCTAAACCGCATAATCTAAAAGGCTTTGAAGCCCTAGCGGACCGGCTGATCACCAAAGAGCTACCGCGCCTGCTGCCCGCAGCGGCGTAATATGTGCACCTCCTCTTCTTCCTTTTAGGGAGAGGGAATCATTTATCCATCTCTTATAATCCCCACCCCGTGGAAACACTGCATTTTTAGCTCGCATCTGGCGTAGTACAGACATAACAAATCAAAAGGGCTCTCTATGTTTTTCAAAAATATGGTTCTTCTCCCATGGACTCCTCAAGGTCACGGCGCAAACGATAATTGCGTCTTCAAAGAACAATTATTCGACAACCTCGACCTGGATGAGGATTTTTATAACATAAACCCCTATCAGCCCAGCGACCTCTCCTAAGAATAAACACAGCCCGGCCTTGCGTTTTCCCCTGGCTATTTGCCTCCATTTGAGGTATAAAGCCCCCCTTTTTGAAGGGACCCCAAGGGAATTATGACCGAACTCCGCAACATCGCCATCATCGCGCACGTCGACCACGGCAAGACCACACTCATCGACCAAATGCTCCGCCAGAGCGGCACATTCCGTAGCAATCAACAGGTTGCCGAGTGCGTCATGGACTCCGGCGACATCGAGCGCGAGCGCGGCATCACCATCCTCGCCAAATGCACCTCGGTCACCTGGAAAGACACCCGCATCAACATCATCGACACCCCCGGCCACGCCGATTTCGGCGGTGAGGTAGAACGCGTGCTGAGCATGGTAGACGGCGTCGCCCTATTGGTGGATGCCGCCGAAGGCCCCATGCCGCAAACCAAATTCGTGCTGATGAAAGCCCTGGCCCTGGGCCTGCGTCCCATCGTCATCATCAACAAAGTAGACCGCCCGGATGCCCAGGTGGATGTAGTCGTCAACGCCGTGTTCGACCTGTTCGCGGCGCTGGACGCCACCGAAGAACAGCTCGATTTCCCCGTGCTCTACGCCTCCGGCCGCAACGGCTGGGCGGTGGCTGAATTAAACCAGCCGCGCGAAACGCTTAATGCCCTGTTCGACCTTATTCTAAGCCATGTCCCCACCCCAACGGTGGATGAAAATGCGCCCTTTTCCATGCTCATCACCATCCTGGAATCCGACAATTTCCTGGGCCGCATCCTGACCGGTAAAATCTATAGCGGCAAAATCAGCGTCAATTCGCCCGTCAAAGCCCTGCGCCTGGACGGTAATGCCGTCGAGCAAGGGCGCCTCACCAAAATCCTGGGTTTCCGCGGCATTGAGCGCGTGAGCGTGGAAGAGGCGCAAGCCGGCGACATCATCGCCATTGCGGGGCTCACCAACGCCACCGTGGCCGACACGATCGGCGCGCCCGACCTGCAATTCCCCATCAAAGCAAACCCCGTTGATCCGCCGACCATGGCTATCACCATCGGCGTGAATGACTCGCCCCTGGCCGGCACCGAAGGCAGCAAAGTCACCTCACGCATGATCCGCGACCGCCTATTCCGCGAAGCGGAAAGCAACGTCGCCATTCGCGTTACCGAAAGAGGCGACAGCAAAGACAGTTTCGAAGTCGGCGGCCGCGGCGAATTGCAGCTTGGCGTGCTCATCGAAACCATGCGCCGCGAAGGCTTCGAAGTCTCCGTCTCCCGCCCGCGCGTGCTATTTGAAAAAGACGCAGACGGCAAGCTGCTGGAGCCAATCGAAGCCGCGCAGGTGGACGTGGACGAGGATTACAGCGGCGTCGTAGTCGAAAAACTCTCCATCCGCAAAGGTGACTTGGTCGAAATGCGCCCCTCCGGCGGTGGCAAAGTGCGCCTCACCTTCCACATCCCCTCGCGCGGCCTGATCGGCTACCAGGGCGAATTCCTCACAGACACACGCGGCACCGGCATTCTGAACCGTATCTTCCACGGCTATGAGCCGTATAAAGGCGACATCCCGGGCCGCCGCAACGGCGTGCTGATCTCCAACTCCACCGGCGTTTCGGTCACCTACGCCCTATGGAACCTGGAGGAACGCGGCTTCCTATTCATCCCCGGCGGCGTAAAGATTTACGAAGGCATGATCATCGGCCAGCACAGCCGCGACAATGACCTCGAAGTCAACCCGCTCAAAGGCAAGCAGCTCACCAACATCCGCACCACGAGCAAAGACGAAGCGGTGCGCCTCACCCCGCCCAAAATCCTCACCCTCGAACAGGCCATGGCTTATATCGACGAGGACGAGCTGGTGGAAGTGACGCCCAAATCCATCCGCCTGCGCAAACGCCTGCTCGACCCCAACGCCCGCAAACGCGAAAGCCGCAAGGCCGAGTCCGCTTAAGCCTTCCGCGGCAATTGCACCGTTTTGGTCCAGAATTCTTCTATCTTCTTGGCCATGGCTATATAGGCATCCAGGCTAGACGGCTTGAGCACGTAGCAGTTAGCATCCCGCTTGTAGGACTCCATAATATCGCTCGACGCTTTGCAGCCGGTCAAAATCACCACCGGAATCCGCTGCATCTGCGCATCTTGCTTAATAGCGTCGAGAAACTCCCGGCCATTGACGCGCGGCATATTCAAATCGAGCAGGATAAGGTCCGGCGCGCTTTCCCCCTCTTGATGGCAAAACAAATAATCCAGCGCCTCCGCGCCGTCATGCGCCACCGTAACCATAGCCGGCAGATCATTTTCCTCAAACGCGATGCGCGTCAGCTCCACGTCTCCTTCATTGTCGTCCACTAACAGAATATGCATGGGATATTTCATATAGTAGCCTACCCATAAATACTATCTATAGTTGTATAGAATTACATATTGCAATTAAGAATTGATTTATAACATGCCTGTTTCAATCAATATTTATTTGTTAAAATACAACTTTGGATTGTGTTGCAAAACCCATAAATGCCCTGTTATTGCGAGCTGCTCTTGCAGCGAAGCAATCCAGAATGCTGCATGCCGCGAGATTTCTGGATTGCTTCGCTACGCTCGCAATGACGCAAGAAAATCTATGAGCAAACGACCCATTCTTGCCTTTTAAGCATTTTTCACGCATAGCTAGAGCATGACTGGGCTTTTGCATTTCACGGATATTCCCCAGCAATACCCCGATGCGCGCGATGCTGCCGCACGTCGCAAAGACTTTGAGGAAATTTATCAGCCCTTCGCCATCGGCACCGCAGAAACCCAGGCCTCGCGCTGCTCACAATGCGGCATTCCGTTCTGCCAGGTGCATTGCCCCCTGCAAAACAACATCCCCGATTGGCTAAAACTCACCGCCGAGGGCCGCCTCGAGGAAGCCTATGCCATCTCCAGCGCCACCAACACCTTCCCCGAAATCTGCGGCCGCATCTGCCCGCAGGACCGGCTGTGCGAAGGCAATTGCGTGGTCGAAAAAGACTTTGGCGCAGTCACCATCGGCGCCGTCGAAAAATTCCTCACCGAAAACGCCTTTGCAGAAGGCTGGGTGCAGCCCTTCGCACCCACCCATGAAAACGGCATCAGCATCGGCATCATCGGCGCCGGCCCGGCCGGTCTGGCCGCCGGTGAAGCCCTGCGCAGGCGCGGCTACGAAGTCCATATCTATGACCGCTACGACCGCGCGGGCGGCCTGCTTATCTACGGCATTCCCAATTTCAAATTGGAAAAACATATCGTGCAGCGCCGCCGCGAGTTGTTCGAGCAAAGCGGCGTGCAATTCCATTTGAATAGCGACATCGGCGGCGCCATGCCCTTCGAGGAAGTGCGCGCCCGCCACGCGGCCGTGCTCATCGCCACTGGCGTCTACAAAGCCCGCGAAATCGAAGCGCCCAACGCTTCCCTGCCCGGCATCTTCCCCGCGCTGGACTACCTCATCGCCAGCAACCGCGTTGGCCT
>Ga0206960_1246_pt1 | contig 10938 bp, 11 predicted proteins | sample Alteio_BWOrgHeat_29_FD_153255 | JGI IMG/M metagenome (GOLD analysis project Ga0206960, IMG submission 153255) | Enriched cells from forest soil in Barre Woods Harvard Forest LTER site, Petersham, Massachusetts, United States -... | ecosystem: Environmental > Terrestrial > Soil > Temperate forest >... | reverse complement strand
TGGCCCTGGGGTCCGCCTTCACCGTCCTCATCATCTCGGCCAGCTACTCGCACTTAATCGAGCTTTTTCCGGCGGGAGGCGGGGGCTACCTCGTCGCCAGCAAACTTCTGGGACCGCGATGGGGAATGGTTTCTGGATGCGCCCTGATGGTGGATTACGTCCTGACCATCACCATCTCCATTGCCTCGGGGGCGGACGCCATTTTCAGCTTCCTCCCGCCCCACTGGCATCACTACAAGCTGCTGTTCAACTTCCTCATCCTGCTGGTGCTGGTGGTTTTGAACCTGCGCGGGGTGAAGGAATCGGTGATGATCCTGGTTCCCATTTTCATGCTGTTCGTGATCACCCACGTGTTCGCCATCGTCTACGGGATTTCCGGGCATCTGTGGGAATTCCCCTCCTTGGTGCGCGACACGGGGCACGACTTCCATACGACCTACAAGCAGCTCGGTATGATTGGCATCCTGGCACTCCTGCTGCGCTCCTATTCCATGGGTGCCGGCACCTATACGGGCATCGAGGCGGTGAGCAACGGCATGCCCATTTTGCGCGAGCCCCGTGTGCAAACGGGCAAACGGACCATGGTCTACATGGCGGCCTCCCTGGCCTTTATGGTGCTGGGGCTCATGGTCTGCTACGTGTTCTACAAGCTGCAGCCCGTCCACGGTCAGACCCTGAACGCGGTGCTGTTCACCACCCTCACGCACTCCTGGTCGCCGGTGTTTGGCAAGAGCTTCATCTGGATAGCCCTGTTCACCGAAGCTGCCATTTTGTTTGTCGCCGCGCAGACGGGCTTCTTGGGGGGCCCCCGCGTTCTCGCCAACATGGCGATCGACCACTGGTTTCCGACGCGCTTCACCTTGCTCAGCGATCGCCTGGTCACGCAGAACGGCATCTTTATCATGGGTGTGGCAGCCGGCCTGGTGCTGCTGTTTACCAAGGCGTCCGTGTCCTACCTGGTGGTGCTGTATTCCATCACGGTGTTCATCACCTTCGTTCTCTCCCAGGCGGGAATGGTGCGCTACTACTGGGAGAACCGGGCGCGCGTGGCCCACTGGAGGCGCCGTTTCCTGATCAGCGGAACCGCCCTTCTGCTTTGCGGATTCATCCTCATCATGATGACGGCCATTAAGTTCTTTGATGGGGGATGGATCACCCTTGTCCTCCTCCTCCTCCTCATCTGCGTTGCCCTGCTGGTGCGCAATCACTATGACACCATCGGAGGGGTTTTAAAGCGCATGGACAACCTCGTTCAGGCCGCGCGCCTTTCAGTGAGCGGGGGATCCATCGGGAGAATCATGCATGCCGAGGGGCGCGAGGAGGGCGAATCGGCCATGCCGACCTACGATCCCAAGGCGCGCACGGCCGTCCTCTTTGTCTCGGGCTTCGACGGCCTCGGCCTCCACACCTTGTTTTCCATCATCCGGCTTTTCGGGGGCATCTACAAGAATTTCGTCTTCGTGGAAATTGGCCTCATCGACGCCGGAAACTTCAAGGGAGCGGACGAGACCGAAAACCTGAAGCGGCACGTGAACGGCGAATTGCACGAGTACGTGGAGTTCATCCGGCGGCATGGGTATTATGGAGAAGCCGTTTCGTCCCTGAGCCATGATGTGGTGGAGGGTAGTGCGGAAATGGCGCCCCAGATCATGACCCGTTTTCCGCAGGCCGTGTTTTTCATGGGACAACTGGTTTTCCCCGAGGAAAGTTTCGTCTCACGCCTGTTCTACAACAACGCCGTGTTCGCCGTGCAGCGACGGCTGTACCACCTCGGAATTCCGTTTCTGATTTTGCCGATTCGCGTCAAAGCCCGCGCTTAAGCGGAGGGCCTGCCTTGGGAATGTTGCGCGGTCAGCGCAGGTTTTTAAAAAATCCTGCTTGAATCGATCAGCCCGTGAGCCGGCGGTGTCCACATGGGTTTGGGGCAATCCGACGGGGGACGAAAAGCAAAGTAGATGGCTGCCAAAAGCCCCATTATACCACAAACAAGGTTACCCCATGCCCGTATCTGGATATAACGAGGCCTTGACGAAAAAGGCGTTTTCTTCCCGAAGAATGGGATCGCCCATAAGAGGAACATCAGGCATCCGGATCCGAAGAACAACAGAGAGCCGGAATTTATCACTCTCTAGCCGCGCTTTCCCTCTACGAAAACCAAGTTAGGGCGCTGCCAAATTTTACGCGGGCGAGTCGGTGTTTTCAGTTCCCGTTCCCTTGCGCAGGAACAAGAATCCGGTCAGCGCGAAGGCTGCCGCCAAGGACGCCAGCTCAATAACCAGATTGGTGTACTGCCCGTAGGGAAGCCGATCGAAAACCCATTTTCCGATGAGGAGCAGCGGAGCGAGCACCAGGAAAATACCGTAAAGTGCCTTGCGGCTCCTGTCCCCGTCGCCGCGCAGCGTCTGCAATCGTGAACGGATCCACAGAAAGCCGAAGAGGATGGCACCGCCGATAACCCACTGTTCTGACATGCCTCCAAAGTTAGTTTTTAGGATAATGGCCACGCGTCAAATTGCAGAGAAGGGAATTGTGATGAAATCAGGCGTGTTCGCGGGATTCCTTGCGGCAGTGTTGTTTTTTGGAACGTGTTCCCCCGTCTTGGCCGAACCCGAAGCTGCCCAAAACATCGGAGTGGGATTTCTGATCGGGTCTCCCACCGCCGGCATTTCCGCCAAACTTTCCATGAGTCCCGTCACGTCGTTGAACGTGCTTCTCGGCTATGACTTGTACCACGACGACGTCGACACGCGCTTGGACTACGTCTGGTACCAATCCTTTTTCGAAGTCCCCAAGGGGAACTTGCCCGTGTACTACGGTCCGGGCGTGCATGCATCGGTGGGGTCCTACAACCGAATAGGGGTGAACGCGGTGGTGGGGATGGAGTACCAGCTCGCGGACGCCCCGCTGGATTTTTTCTTCGAGGTGGCCCCCGGAATCAACGTTCTGCCCAACACCGATATTTACCTGTCGGTGGGGCTCGGGGGCAGGTTCTTCTTCTGAGCCTTTCTGAACCGATTCGCGCACAGCATCGCTGAAACCAAAAAATCTTCGCGTCGGCTTTAGTTTCTTTTGCGACAAGGGCTTAGCCCTGGCGCATCCGAACGCTCCAATTCCAATAGTCCCTCCGTAATTTCGGATGGGTATATTATGCTCAAGTTTTATCCCTTTTCATTCTGACCAGGCCCTACTGTGAAGTGTCCCTATTGCCAATCCGAGGAAGACAAGGTGGTGGATTCCCGTTCCAGCCGCAATGGAAAAGCCATTCGCCGGCGCCGGGAATGCCTCGGGTGCGCGAGGCGCTACACGACCTACGAGTACGTGGAAACCACGCCCATTATCATCGTGAAAAGTGACGGGCGCAGGGAGCCTTACGACCGGGTTAAAATCCTGGAGGGTTTGAAGATGGCGTGCACCAAGCGCCCCATCTCCGCGGAAGACATCGAGCAGATGGCCGACAACGTGGAGAACCAGCTGCAGACGCTGGCCGAGGGCGAAATCAGCGCCAAGCAAATCGGCGAACTGGCCATGCGGCAACTCTATCAGGTGGATGAGGTGGCTTACATACGTTTCGCGTCGGTGTACCGCAAGTTCAAGGAAGTGAAGGAGTTCCTGGCGGAAATCAAGGCTCTTCAGAAGTCGTACAGTTAATTCGCCCGCCTTGGATCCTGTCGGGGCGTTTGCCGTTTATCGGAAATAATTCGGAACGCTGAAAGAGCCGGAAGGCCCCTGAATTTTTAAACCCGGCCGTGCCGGGCGCCGCGCAAGAGAGACGAAATCTGCTTGGCGGAAAGTTCGTCCGGATTCTTCTTCCGTTTGGGAGCGCATTCCTCGCAAAGCGGCACGTACTCGTTTGACACGGACACGGCGCCTTCGGCGCGTCCCGTTTCGGCGATGTGGTGCTTGAGGGTGGGGCGCTCTTTTTTGCAGCGATAGCAGAGTGTGACAACCGGCTGCTGTTCCCCGCGAACAATTTTGTCCTTGACCTTGTCCTTGCGGGAGATCTCGTAAGCCCGGCTTAAAGCCTGGTTTTTGCGCAGGAACCGGTCGTGATTGTCTTCGTTGTCTGCGGCCATCATGGGAAGGAGAAAATACTTCTTTCTAAGGGGTTTTTGAGAGCAAGAAGCCATCCCAGGGAAGATTTTCCACGGCCATATGGGAGAGAAAAATCCGCCCCATGGAGGTCAGCTGCAGGGGAAGAACGTGCAAAGCACGCTTTTCTCCGGCTCCCTGGCGGTGCCTTTCCAGGAAGGCGTTGACGTGGCCATTGAGATCCAGTAAAATCGCCCGTTCTCCGGCCAGGGCGGAAAGCCCCGCGTTGTAAACCCTCGCCTTTTCCCTTTGGGATTCTTCGGGAAGAAAGGCCTCACAAACGGAGGTGAAGGCGAGGTGAGCCCGGGTTTTCTGCTGAATAAGCTGCAACAGTGCTTCAAGGCCCGCGTGCATGGCAGCGGGTTCGGCGGAATGAAGCAAATCGGCATTTCCGATTCCAAGAAAGACGACATCCGGGGCCTTCCCGATCACATGGAAAGGGGCGCCCTTCAGGGCCGCTTCCAAGGTGAGGTTTTGTTCCCCGGGATGATACGATTGAAAGGCGGCTTCGGGATGGCGCAGCACCAGCCTGTCGACGACTTGTTCGCTATAGCCCTCGGGAGGACACAAAAGGCCGTCGCCGTAAAAAACCAGGTTCTTCATTCTCTTCCCGAAGGGGTCGGCTGCAGCGACCCCAATGTGGCTCCGAGCGCCGAAAAAGGAAAAAATGGGCCCACTCCGGCTTGAACGGAGGACCGGACGATTATGAGTCGTCTGCTCTAACCAACTGAGCTATGGGCCCTCCCGGCCAAAGGTACTCTCACGGCCCTTTCCTTTGCAATAAACGGCATCTTTGCGCGTTGAAACAACCAGCAGGGTTGGCGGCGAATGAAAAACGGGCCGCCGTGGTGGGGGCTTTGCGTTATGTTTTGAACCAATTACTGCCTGCGCGCGGAAGCTCTGAAATGTGAATCACTGGCGGGAGAAAAGCGATGCGTCCATCCATAAAAGATTTGGGAGTGGGTTTCTGTTTCGCGATGTCCCTGGTATTCTGGGGATGTGAGTCCAAGCAGGAGACGGCGGGGGACGCTTACCTCAAAGCCGGGGATGCGGGCAATGCTCTAGCGCAGTACGAAGAAGCCCTGCAACAGGGCAAGGTCTCCGACGCGTTCTACAACCACTACACCCAGGCCTACATCCTGCTTTTGCAAACGCAGGCGAGCGCTGACCCCGGTGCGGACATGCTGGATCCCCTGAAGGACAGCCTGGTGAGCTTGCTCAAGCAATACCCCAACCCCGACAACGAACGGCAGGCCTCCCTGGTGCTCGCGGACGTGGGACGCAAGCGGCTTGCTTTGGGAACGCCCGACGCCGAGGAAAGCGGATACCATTTCCTCCAGTCTGCCACTATGCTTCCCGGAAAATCCGAGGACGTGGATGCGCAGTTCGCCGCAGCCAAGAAGGACTACGTCGACGCCAAACTCAAGGACGCGGAGTCCAAGCTGAGTGAAGCGGCCACCGATCCCAACGTGGGCATCGTGGCGGATTACGAGTTGAATGAGCTGCTGCTGGTGACGGGTGAGGAGACGCCGGAGATGCAGGCGCTTTGGTCCAAGGTGCGCCAGAAAAACCTCACCACCTACCTGTATTTCAGCACGCCGGGTTTACTCGATCAGGTGGACTCGCGCATCAACAAGTACGGGTTGCTATTGGCCATCGTCAAATACGATTCGAATTCCTCGCCACTTCTTCTTGGCGTCAAGGTTTGGAACGCTTCCTCCGGGCCGGTGGAATTCGACGGCTCCAATTTCGTCCTGGTGGACAAGCAGGGAAACTCCTATGCGCCCGCCACCCAGTTCAAGGCTTTCAAGAAGAAAGCCATGGTGGAGATGGGCAAGGAATCCGACGTCGGCGGCTTAACCTTCAAGCTTCCCCAGGGCGTCAAACCCGATTATCTGGAACTCAAGGTGGATGACGGCCGCATCGGCCGCAAATATCTGCCCTGATATCTGTCATAAATCCGACTTAATCCTTCGCAGCAGGCGATAGACATCTCTTAGCCTGCTAATTTTACCCAGTTATGTCTCTGTTCAATTGGTATTGGAAAACCTTCGGGTTGCCCTTCTCCCGTGTCAAGGGTGCCATCACCGATGCCATTCCCTTTTCCCTGGTCGAGGCCGCGCTGTGGGTGGGGGGCATTGCGACGCTCCTGTGGCTGCTTTCTCTATTGCGGCGCAAGGACAATTGGGCGCGACCCTGGGTGCGCCGGATTTCTTTCCTGCTGGGTCCCGTTTTTTTGCTGGCATTGGGGCTTGGTCAGGGCGCTTTCCCTATTAGCTTGGCGCCAACCGCCTGGCGTCCTTCCCTGACGCAGCATTTCGGGACGGACAGCTTGAGTGACAGCGATTTTACGGCCTGGGCAGCTGAGCGCCAAACACAGCTGCACCGGGATTTTAACTGGCAAGCCTACCAGGCCTTGACGGAGCAGGAAGTCTTGAATGCCTGCTCTGCCAGCCTCGACACCGTGCTCCTGGATATCGGCCTGCCGCCGGGCAGAAGGGTTCGCACCATCAAGCCCATGGGACCTCTGACCACCGCCATGGGGCTCATATACGGGGGCCCGGCTTTCCATGATCCCTTCTTCGGTGAAATCGGCATGGTGCGGCAGAAGGATGCCCCCTTTCCGCACCACTGGAGACTCATCGCAGCCTGCCATGAATCCGCGCACGCCAAGGGATACACGCGCGAGATGGACGCGGAAATCCTGACCCAGTTGGCACTCTCTCGCATTCCTGATCCGCGGTTTCAGGTCTTGGCCGACATTCATTTCCTGGAAAAGTCCGGTCTTAAAGTGCAGTGGCCCGACAGCCTGCTCTCGGAGGCACGGGAGATGCGACAGGAGAGGCGCGAGGTGGAAAAACACCAGCACTTGATCACTTTTTTGCGGCACTGCGTGGACAAACTGAATTTGGAAAACTCCGGCAAGAAGTATGGGGATCGCAGCAGGCTTGAAGTCTGGGACCCGCGTCAGCCTTTTTACGCCACCGTTCACCATCTGCAGACCAAGGTTCTGGGCAGCGATACCGCGGCCGCAAAGGACTAAGGGCATGGCTCCCAAGCGCAAGCCCGCAGCGGCTCCTACCCACCCCTTTGTCCTCTACGATTTCAAAATCGACGAGGAGCTGGATCTCCATGGCATGGCCGTGGATGAGGCGATGGCTGCGGCGGATCAGCTGCTGGAGCGGTACCACAAGAGGCCCGGGGCGATCCTTCGCGTGGTGCACGGCTCCTCGAATTCCGCACCCAACTCCATCCGGAAAAGTCTGCACCGCAACTTTGAGACGGTGTGGAAGCGCCGGGTAAACCGCTACCGGCTGGATATCCTCAACCCCGGTGCGACAATCCTGGAAGTCTCCGGAGCCTGACCCGGAGCGGGTTGGTTTTCTACCTCTTGCCTTCTGTTAATGCTCTTAGCTAAGACCTTCCGGAGAACAACGGCCTACCATGAACTTTAAGAAGAACATTCTTTGCATCGGGGCGGGTTACGTGGGCGGTCCCACCATGACCATGATCGCCCGCAAGTGCCCCTCCTACAAGGTCACGGTCGTCGACATCAACAAGGCGCGCATCGACGCCTGGAACAGCGACACCATTCCGATTTACGAGCCCGGCCTCGACGAGGTGGTTCGGGAAGCGCGCGGAAAGAACCTCTTCTTTTCCACCGACGTCGATCAGGGCATCCGCGACGCGGACATCATCTTCGTGTCGGTCAACACCCCCACCAAGACTTTCGGCCAGGGTGCGGGCCGGGCCGCCGACTTGCAGTACTGGGAAAAAACCGCGCGGCAGATTCTCGCCAACTCAGACAGCTCCAAGATCATCATTGAGAAATCCACCTTGCCCGTGCGCACGGCCGAGGCCATGGAACGCATCCTCAACACCAACAACCCCAAGGGCATCCAATTCGAGGTGCTCTCGAATCCCGAGTTCCTCGCGGAGGGCAGTGCGGTTCAGGATTTGGAAAACCCGGATCGCGTGCTCATCGGTTCGCGGGAAACCCCCCTCGGGCCTTGTCGCACGCCAAGCGGTGGTGGACATTTACGCCCATTGGGTGCCGCGTGAAAAGATCATCGAGTCCAACGTGTGGAGCGCCGAACTCTCCAAGCTGGTGGCCAACGCCTTTTTGGCCCAGCGCATCTCCTCCATCAACAGCATCTCGGCCCTGTGTGAAAAGACCGAGGCGGACGTGGGCGACGTGGCCTATGCCATCGGCACCGACAGCCGCATTGGCCCGAAATTCCTCAAGGCCAGCGTGGGCTTCGGGGGCTCCTGTTTCCAGAAGGACATCCTGAACCTGGTTTACATCTGCCAGTCCTACGGACTGACCGAGGTGGCGGAGTACTGGGAGTCGGTGGTGAAAATAAACCAGTGGCAGCAGAAGCGCTTCGTGCAGAGCATGCTCGCAGGCATGTTCAGCACCGTGGCCAGCAAGCGCATCGCTTTGCTCGGTTTTGCCTTCAAGGCCGACACCGGGGACACGCGCGAGTCGCCCGCCATTTCGATTGCCCTTGGACTCTTGGAAGAGCATGCGCACATCATTGTATCCGATCCCAAAGCGCTGGAGAACGCCAAGGCGGATCTCAAGGAGGTTGCGGATAAGGTGCAGTTTGAGCCGGACCCTTATAAGGCCGCGGAAGGCGCGCACGCCATCGCCATCCTGACGGAGTGGAAGCAGTACAAGGACTTGGACTATGCGCGGATTTTAAAATCCATGCAGGAACCCGCCTTCATCTTTGACGGCCGAAACATCCTCGATCACAAGAAGTTGTTCGAAATGGGCTTTAACGTGTTTGCCATCGGAAAGTCCCCCTTAAAGCATTTTTGAACGGTCTTTAGGGGTTCTTTCTCCTTTTCCCACTCTTTGGGATGACACTTCACCCATTCGTGGTGAAAGCTTAGATTTCAAGGTGTTTCGATGTCCTGAGTTTGCCGGGACACCCGCAACAGTCGGAGGCTTTCGTGAATATCCTCTTGGTTTATCCCGACATGCCGTCCACGTTCTGGACCATGGATCATCTTGTGGAGATGGTCGGAAAGAAAGCCAGTTATCCGCCGCTTGGGCTGCTTACCGTGGCCGCGCTTCTGCCCGAAGCTTGGAATAAACGCCTTGTGGATCTCAACATCGAGGATTTGGACGACGAAGCTCTACGGTGGGCCGACTACGTGTTCATCGGTGCCATGAATGTGCAGGTGCGCTCCGCCCGCGAGGTGATTGATCGCTGCAAGCAGGCCGGCGTCAAAATTGTGGCGGGCGGCCCTCTCTTCACGCACGAGCATGCGGTGTTCGACGGCGTCGACCACTTTATCCTCAACGAGGCCGAGGTGACGCTTCCGCTTTTTCTCGCAGACCTGGAGGCAGGGTCTCCCAAGGCGCTCTATGCGACGCCGCTCTTTGCCGACGTGCATCAAACGCCGGTTCCCATGTGGAGCCTGGCGGATTTGGATCAGTACGCCTACACCATCGTGCAGTACTCGCGGGGATGCCCGTACATGTGCGACTTTTGCGACGTGACCGCGCTGTTCGGCCGGAAGCCCCGCACCAAGACCGCGGAGCAGATGGTCGCCGAGCTGGAAGCGCTGGGGGATCTCAGCCGGTTCGGCATGGTGCTGTTTGCCGACGACAACCTTATCGGCAACAAGAAGAGTCTCCGGGATTCCCTGCTGCCGGCTCTCATCGACTGGCGGGCCCGCACGAATCCGCCCGTGGGCTTTGCGACCCAGGTCACCATCAATCTCGTGGATGATGAGGAGCTCATGAAGCTCATGCTGGAGGCCGGGTTTCGGCACATCTTCAGCGGCATCGAAACGCCAGAAGAGGGGAGCCTCCTCGCCAGCCAGAAAAGGCAGAACCTGCGGCGAAACCTGCTCGAGAACGTGAACCATCTTCACGAGGCGGGGTTCATCGTCACGGCCGGTTTCATCGTCGGCTTCGACACGGACACCCCCGAGAGTTTTCAGAGGCAAATCGACTTCATCCAGGACAGCGGCATTGTCATTGCCACCATCAACCTGCTCAAGGCGCCCCCCGGCACCGAACTTTACACCAAGATGCGCAAGGCGGGCAGGCTCATCGAGCCCTTCGATTTCGACGAGAACGAAAGCAACATCATTCCGGTGATGGACCCAAAGGCCCTGCACGAGGGGTTTGACTTCGTGCTGCGGCACGTGTACTCGCCTGAATACGTGTACCGGCGCGCCATCACCTTCATGAAGGCGTATCCCGGACCCAAGGTGAAGCACAAAATTTCCAGACCCTTCCAGTGGCGCGCCGTTTCCATCTTCTTCCGAATCATGTACCGGGTGGGAATAATCGGGAAGGATCGGCGCTACTTCTGGAAGCTTTTCCTGTGGACCCTGCGCCACCGTCCCGGGTACCTGGAGTACTCCTTCTTCTTCGCCACGCTGGGACTGCAATTCCAGAAGATGTACGAGCGGTACGCCAGCGCCGATGCCGAGCGCACCCGGAAAATGGGAAAGGCTCCGGTTCCGGTGCTTCTCAATGACGGGCTCAATGCGCCTTTCACCCAGGCGGTTAAGACCGGGTGAACCCGAAACTGCGGTTGTTCTTGGGGCGTTTTTAGGTTCCCCGCATTCTAAGATTCCATTCCATGACCACTCCCTACGTTGCTTTTCTTCGGGGCATCAATGTGGGCGGCAACGCGCTTATCAAGATGGCGGATCTCGCGAAGGTCTTTTCCTCCCTAAAGTTCAAAAAGGTTCGGACATTCATCGCCAGCGGCAACGTGCTGTTTGAATCTGAATTGGATTCCAAAACACTGGAATCGAAAATCGAAAAGGCGCTTTTAAAATCCTTTGCCCAAAAAATCTCCGTGCTCGTGCGCCCCATAT
>Ga0206960_1241_pt1 | contig 11147 bp, 12 predicted proteins | sample Alteio_BWOrgHeat_29_FD_153255 | JGI IMG/M metagenome (GOLD analysis project Ga0206960, IMG submission 153255) | Enriched cells from forest soil in Barre Woods Harvard Forest LTER site, Petersham, Massachusetts, United States -... | ecosystem: Environmental > Terrestrial > Soil > Temperate forest >... | reverse complement strand
TTCAATTTTGGAATCTTTAAGACGAGTTAAATGTATTTCGTAAACACTTTTTGTGTTAAGATTAACACCTGTTTGCGCCAAAAAAGGGATGGTTTGGCTCAGTCCAATAACGAGTGCGCCTGTGTATGATCCAGTCTTATTGACGGTTATTTCGTCGCCCTCTTTCCATGCGAGTGGATTATTTAAGTCAGGTAGACCGTCAGTTAAATATTTCTGCCCAATTCTGTAGAGGCCTTTGCGATCACCATCGAGTAAAAAATCGCGGGCGACCGATCTTGATAGATGAGTCTTATAAGAATTTGTTAAGCTTTTATTTTCTAGTGCTATTGCGGATCCACCAAGGCCAAAAATGGGTTCGCTAAAAGCAAATGTTCCCTGCAAAGCTTGAGCACTGGAATCCGAAACAAATACCTCATATAAATTATCCTTACGATGCTTAAGTGCTGGTGGCTTGATTGCTACTTCTCTTTTTTTTGATCGACTATAATGTACAATTCCGGTTAATGCGCATGAGCTTAAGGTAACTGTGCTGCCAGCGCCCCCGCCAATGAAATTATCACCGACACTTAAAAAGGCTCCGCCAGTTATGGCCTGCAATAACTCTACATTACTTATGTTGATTCTGCCGTTGAGACCAAAACCATTCCAATTGTTCATGTAGCCAAACCATGGAAGAAGGCTGAAGAGACCTGTTCCAATGGTTCCTGAAATTGCCGCTGTCGACGCATCTAAATAAAAGATACCGCCAACGTTGCTGTATCCTGGTACATTCGTTGAAAGATATTGGTAACTTGCCCCAAGAGTGGTGAGGCCAGCGGCTAAATTTTCAAATTGAGCAGGCTGGAGTGATATCGGCGCGGTGAGCGATGGGCTATTTATCCATGCTCCAATGCCAGCGACTTTATATTCATTAATTATTGAGGTGAGTGGTTCGAGGTTTTCTGGTCTGTTTCGATGGTTTAGAATAGTTAAGCCCTCTTGTTTGAGCCTAAAACGAACAAATCCTGCTTTTGGTGCTTGGTTAATTAAGATATCGGTAATTTCGACTATATTCAGTATTTTTAAGCTCAGTGCGCTGGCTAGACTAATGGTCAAAGTCTGCTGAGTCTGTTCAGCGTTAAGTACAGTAACAAAGAATCTCCTCAGGTCGAAAAGATGTGCTAAATTTTGACGGATGATTGCTCGTGGATTACGAAATTGTTCGTCGTTAAGCGCGCTGTGTTCATCTCCCATTTCTGAAAGCATGATAGGGATTGCTTCATTTTCCGGCGAGCGAAAAACCGCCAAAACCAAATGAAGAGGTAATATTTCCTCAAATATTGACGCTGAATTAATAATTATTTCTTCAGAATTTGCTAGTCCATTGTCATTAATTAAGCCTTTTTCAAGCGCTTCTTTTAGGGTGAGTGTTCCTTTATAGTTTTTAATTTTAATAAGGTAGCTATGAATTCTAATTTCCTGGTGTTCGATATCTACGCCTCGATTGATAATTTCATGCGACGCACAATCACCTAAGGGCGCGACATAATCGCTCGGGTCTTCTTCCTCCCGATTAATCGCTGCGAAAAGGCTGATTTTGCAACAAAGAATCAGTATTGTGAGAATGAAAATACGATTCATTGCGACCTTGAGCTCAAGCTAATGACTGTGTGTTAGGGGGGCGCCCGAAGGGGGGATAAGAAAGTTGGTTACCAGCACATTAAATTGTTCGGGGTACTCGAGATTTGGTGCATGACGGGCGTTATTGATGATTGCTATCTGAGCATGATCGCCCAGTTCGTCTTTGAGCCGTCGAGCTATTGGCAACGGAAAGACAGGATCAAATTCTCCCCAAATAATGAGGGTGTCTTGGGAAATTCGTTCGGTTCTATCTTGAATGGTACGCAATTCACTGACGAGATTATCGATGAGGTCTAACTTTTGTTTTCGATTTGTATTTATCAAATTTTTGATCACTGATTTTGCGCCAAATTTGGTGCGCAAAGGAGGGTGATAATATGCTGCTTCGTATAAACGTTTCAGACCAGCATCGTCGGTTGGCAGTAAAAGTTCATGCGCGTTTGTAATGCCAAAGCGAGAAAGAAGTTCACGGTAATCAGCCTCTGTATAAGACGATGCCGGTGAGTCCACAAGAACAACCTTATGTATCTGCTTCTTATTGGCAAGAGCCAACTCGTTGGCTATAAGTCCTCCATAGGAAATACCTAGGACATCATAGCTATGGACATTCAAATGCTTAAGCAATTCGTTAACCATATGAACCTGGTCTTCAATAGTTGCTGGATTCTTGCTCGTGGAATCACCGAACCATAAAAGATCTGGAACAATTACATGAAAGTGTTTTGAGAAATAAGGAAGTTGGTCGGCCCATCCAAGGGTTGCATCACCGCCAAAACCATGAAGCAAAAGAAGATTAGGACCAGTGCCACCTTCCCACAAACTTACTGTTACATCATTGAGGGTTATAGTGTTTCGATTTAAGCCCGAGCGCTCATAAATTCGTCCTTGAAAACACTGATAAATACGAATAAAATTGCAGCCACCGCAAAAAGAAGAGATCATGGCGATGATGGCGATTTTTCTCAAAAAAGCTGTTTTCACGATTTGCTCCGACTGCCTATCTCAGGCAATCTATCAAATCTATGTTGCTTTAAGAGTATTCCATGGAAGCCGATTTTAAAATTGAGAGGGTGTCTCTCGAGCAAAAAAAGTGCTCAGGCTATCGACTAAACCGGTGGAATTATGCGTACTCGCCACCACGTCTACTTTTAAGCCCATTTCAAACGCAGCTTTTTGAGTGAGCGGTCCAATACAGGCTATTCCAATGTTGTTCACGAGTAACAAGTTGCCTCCCTCTAAGTGCAGGCGTTTCTTAAAATTTTTTACCGCTGAGGGACTGCAAAAAGTAATGAAATCAAGTGAATTATTGCTGAGTAAGGGGAGTATTTTGACCCCACCTTTTCCCATGACGGTGCGATATGTTTGGATTTCGTTGACTAAGGCGCCTTTTTGGCTTAATTGACGCCCTAAACTACCATCATGTAAAGATCCTTTTGGTATTAAGATTTTTTGCTCATGCAAATCACTCAAGTTGGCGAGCGCATGCTGGCTATATTGAGAAGGAATCAATTCAACCTTATAGCCAGCTTTTTGTATAGAGAGAGCGGTTTTATTGCCAATCGTCGCTATTTTTATATTTTTCGGGAGGGTGAAATGTGCTTCGTTCAAACAAGTGATAAAGCTTGTCGCGGCATTTTCACTCACAAAAATAAGCCAATCAAAATAGCCATCCTGAACTTGTTTTAAAACGCGAATCATCTGAATGTTAAGGGGAATTAGTTCAGTAGCAATGCATGGATAAAGCAATGGAGTTGCTCCAGCATCACGCAGTAATGAACTCAGACCTTCAGATTGCACAGTTGCCCGGGTAACGAGTATGTTGAGCCCAACCAAACTCATAGGTGCTGAAGTAAAGTAAGAGCGCCTTGTTTTATTGCATCAGCCGCCAATTTTTTCCCCAACTTACGTGCATTTTCTATATCGTCATTAGCTTCCAGGCTATGCGAAATGCTAATGCACTGGCTACCATCTAGATTGAGCACCCGACCTCTAAGAGTAAGAGTATTATTAAAAAACTGAGCGTAGGCAGCGACCGGCTTTGAGCATCCTCCTTGCAACTCATTGAGAAAAACCCGTTCCGCAGTAGTAGCTAGGAGCGTTGATCTATCGTTGATTTGTTTGAGTTCATCAAGATAAGGACTTTCTTTTATGCATTGAATGGCCAGAGCTCCTTGCCCTGGTGCGCAAAGCATAATTTCTTGGTCAAAAATTTCAGCTATCACCGAGTCAAAGCCCAGACGATAAAGGCCTGCATGAGCCAGAATGGTGGCATCATAGCTTGTGCTTTCATGTACTTTGCGAATTCTACTTTCCACATTGCCGCGTATATCAACCATCGTTAAATCTGGGCGGATTTTTAATAGTTGAGCAGCTCGACGTGTACTACTTGTCCCAACTTTGGCCATTTGTGGCAATTCGGAAAATTTTAAATTCTCTTTACTGACTAAGACATCTTCAGCAGGACCGCGTGCGACTACTGCCCCTATAATAAACTCGCCTAGATCTTCTGTGGGTAAATCTTTTAGGGAGTGTACGGCGATATCAATAATGTTATTGCGCAGCGCTTCTTCAAGCTCAGCCGTAAAAAGACCTTTACCGCCAATTTTTGGCAAGGGCTTATCAATGATGGAATCGCCTTTCGTTTTAATAACTACTATTTCGCTGCTTAACTTATTCTGTCTGAGTAATAAGTCGGCAATATGCTGCGCCTGCCATAAAGCTAATCTTGAGCCTCGAGTGCCAATTCGTATAGATGTCTTCATGAACCTTACATAGGGCACTGAACGCAATACTCAAGCGGGATAAAAATTGAAGTGGTCTTTTTTATTGAGCTTGAGCAACAGCATTGGCGTTCGGAGCGCTGGCTTGCTTTTCACTATGGCTGCCTTTTTTCAATGCATTTAATTCACTTTGGGGACGGGCCAATTCCATTCGTCTTCTCAGCTCAAAACCATTGAGATCAAAAGAAAGATTGTATTGACGAGAATTAAAGAAAAATGTTGGCGTTCCCGCTAAACCTAAACGTCTTGCTTCTTCAGTACTTTTTATGACCTTATCCTTAACTTGCTTGCTCTCCAAATCTTTTTGAAATTGAGCAAAATTCAAGCCGATTGCTTTGGCTAGGCCTAAAATTAAGTCTTTATTGAGCTTGTTTTGGTTGTCAAAAAGAGCATCATGCATTTCCCAAAACTTGCCTTGCAAACCGGCAGCTTCTGCAGCTTCTGCAGCGCTCAAGGCCATTGGATGGTTAGCAAGGGGCATGTGCTTAAACATGATTTCAATTTCATTGGGATACTTTTGCGCAAAAGAATGAAGGCTTTTCGTTGCCGCTCGACAATGAACACAGGTGAAATCCGCAAATTCCACAATGCGAATTTTAGGATTTGCTGCTCCTTGACGTGCATAGCCATCAAGGACGATGTTCTCGGGTTTAGAAGCAAAACCACCACCAATTTCTTTGGTTGTTGCTTCTGCCAAAAGGTTGGCAGGTACTCCATCAGCCATGCGATCTGCTATCCACTGACCTAAAAATATTGCGGGAGAACATTGAGCAGCTATGCTGAGACACTGGTTAAAGCTCACCGGCTTTCCACAGGGGCACATTTCTTCATCTAAAATTTTCGCCAATTGCTGGATTTGTGGCGTCGTTAATCTGGCGGTATTGAGACCTGCGATCTTAGGTATTTCTGCTGAAGCTTGAGTCGACTTGGAAGTGGCTACTGATTGGGAATTATGAGCACATTGGGAGTAGGCGATCGCGATAATAATAACCAAAATTATTACCATAAAAAGAATCTTTTTCATCTAATTGCCCCGAAATTTCACCAATATTTTTCGTAAAGAATAGCAAATTTAAAAATTGCCACAAGAGGACGAATTGGTAAAGCGTTCGATACTCTTCAAAATTTCTATTAAGGAGGGAAAAGCATGAAATTAAGCAAAATGGCGTTAATTTTTAGTATGCTTACATTGAGCCTAAGCTCATATGCTCGGGCTTTAAGTCATCCAAATATGTTTACTTGTGAAGGCCCGGGGATGAGCGTAACGCTCAAGCTCGAGGAGGGAGAAAATGGTCTGGTTGCGCGTTTTTCTGCTTCAGGCCCTTGGGGGGCGCCAGTGAAAGAAAATAGCGATGCTAAAACGGTCTCTCAAGAATTTAATTTTGATGGCATGCGCTTTTGGATTACGCCGGCGCAAGGAGATTGGGTATTTAGCATTACGATCCCAACTATACAGATATCGCCCGAAAATATCTGTAATTTTAATACATCATTGCGCAGTACTCAGGTGCCTAACTGCTCAGATGAGGAAATGCAACAAAAAGAAGGTGTGCTTTTTCATTCCACGGATTGGCCGCTCAGTTGCGTGGCCCAATTGATTTTTTTCTGATACCCATGTCAACGTATTGAGGTTGACATATCTTTTGTGTATAAACCTCTTTTCAGTCACATGGGGAATTGGCGCTATGGTAACATTTTTGGTGATATTACAGGTTTTTGTTGCGATCTTTTTGATATTGGTAGTGCTTTTGCAGCCAGGAAATAAAGGCGGCGTGGGCGCAGCCTTAGGTGGTGCAGGTGGTGATACGGTATTTGGTGGTCGCGGAGCTAACACTTTTTTGGCCAAGCTCACCGTAGGCGCCGCAGTTATATTTATGGTTTGCAATTTTTCCTTATCATTTTTGTCCACCGCCCGTTCAGCTTTGGGGAAATCAGTGGTTGAAGATTTGGCAAGCGAAAGTGTTGCGCCTGCTCCAGCGGCACCAGCAGCGACGGCGCCAGCAGTAGCCCCGGCTGCCCCAGCTACAGACACTGAATCGGCTGTTCCCGCAGCACCCGCAGCCGAGACAAAATAAGCTTTGAGAAAGGGCCATGTACACATGGCTCGATGCTTCCATAAAAAAACACGCTAATTATTTGGCTGTTCGCTTGAAATTAAGAGCAATAGTAATTTAGGCTTAAGACAGTACCTAAATTTGAGCAAAAAAATGGAAGTGCAAGAATCTCAAGAGCTTATAGAGCATGCGGGATTAGATAGAGAAAAAAATCGCACCGCGTTGGTTATTTCCATTTTTGCCATGATGCTGGCTTTAGCGAACCTTGGTGGATCAAATGCCAGCGAGGATGCGGCAATTCATAATATTTTTGCTTCCAATGCATATGCCTTTTATCAAGCCAAATCTATTCGCCAAAATGATATGAAGATAGCGTCTGGCATGCTCGAATTACAGCTGGTGCAAATGCCTAATATGGCCCTTGAAGCACAGCAAGCAGTGCGTAAAAAAATAGCAGAATTTGATCAGACAGCTGAGCGCTATGAATCAGAAGCTGAAACCGGAAAGCAGGCCTTGTTGGCGCAAGCTAGAAAACATGAGGCTCTGCGTGATTTGGCGCTTAGACAGGGCCCGTGGTTTGACTCTAGCGAAGTTTTACTGCAAATTACCATTGTACTGCTTTCAGTTTCAATTATAGCTTCAATACATGCACTTTATTATGGTGGAATTGTGTTAGGTTTTTTTGGTTTTTTAACCATGCTTAACGGGTTTTTTCTGCTTATTTAAAGACTTTCGGATGGCCTTATACACTATGTCTAATCTGAGACACTCGTTGAACGGGTGGAATTATTTTTAGTGGTCGTTGCGAATACCTGTTTTTATGTATAGTTTATTAAAAATATTTAACTGTACAATTTAATGGTAAAAATCAAAAATTTATTTTTCTTGTTAGTTTTAGTGATTTCCTTCAACGCGTTGGCAACTCAGCCGCGGTGGGCACAATTTCGGGCGCAGTATCCGTCATTGGAAGACGATATTTTGCCCCAAAATATACCGCCTTTGCATCATGCTGTTTGTGAGGGCTGGCCGCATATTGTTGAGCAATTGTTATTGGCTGGAGCGGATCCAAATAGGCTTGATAGGCATAATTTTAGTCCTTTGTCCTATGCGGTTGCGAACCGACGTTTTGCATTGATTCTAACCCTATTGGAAGCAGGTGCAAAAGGTTCTCAATTGACTATTCGTAACCCTCTGATCTTAGCTGCCCATCATGGGGACCCTCATATTTTACGCGAGCTCTTAGCGAATGTTAACTTTCTCAAAAGTTTGCCACGGAACTTTGCGGCGCTTATTCCTGAAGCTCGTTGGCGAGGATTAGAAATTGATTCAGCCTTTTTGAACAAAGTTATAGTGGATGCGATTTGTGATGCGGTAGAGCAATCCACTCTAAGCGAGCGAAGAGCTCAGCGTCTTTGTCGACGTATTTTTTACCTTAGACCAGCTGGGTATTTGCCTCCTTTGCTTAGAGCTCCAGTTTCTCTTGAGACTGCTCCGTTCCGGGAGGAGTTGGTCATGGGTTATCCCCCTGTTTTGGGTCTTCCTGCTGAAGAAGTATTTGAGCAAATGCAACCTCGTCCTCCTCAAGGCGCTCGGCCTGAAGGATTGCCAGCTCCTCATGCAGCGCGCCGTTTAGTGCCGCGTTTTTCTGGTTTGTAGCAATATTTTTGCGCTCGCTTATTTTTGAATTATGGCCAAAAATCTAATATAATTGTCGTTACTGCTTTCTATGGCTAAAAAGGAGCTGTTATGACCAAAATGCTGAACAATTTGAAGGTTGCGATTCTTGTAAGTGACGGTTTTGAGCAAAGCGAAATGACCGAACCCAAAAAGGCTTTGGATGAAGCAGGAGCGCTGACTACTATAGTTTCACTCAAGAATGGCGAAGTTAAGGGATGGAGCAAAAAGAATTGGGGCGATGCTTTTAAGGTTGATCTTGCTCTTGATAAGGCGAAAGGGGAGCAATTTGACGCTTTGCTTTTGCCTGGCGGAGTCATGAATCCTGATCGCTTGCGCATGGAGCCTAGTGCCGTAGATTTTGTGAAGCACTTTGTGAAAAAAGCTAAGCCCATTGCAGCGATTTGTCATGGACCTTGGACTTTGGTTAACGCAGAAGCGGTCAAAGGCAAAACACTCACTTCGTGGCCTTCGATCAAACAAGATCTTATTAATGCGGGCGGCCATTGGGTGGACAAAGAGGTTTGTATTGATGGCCAGTTGGTGACCAGCCGTAAACCTGATGATATCCCCGCCTTTAACAAGGCAATGATCAAACTTTTCGCTGGATCTTGAGCTTTTTAAAAATATTTAACGCCAAAGCGAAAATGGAATTTGGTGCAAGTCATTGCTAAATACTCGCCCGTGGGCACTTTTGCCCATTGAATGAGCGGAGTATTCTCTTATGAAGCAAATATCTTGCCTTGCCTTGCCTTGCCTTGCCTTGCCTTGCCTTGCCTTGCCTTGCTCGTTGCCACTTTAATGGCGCCGGCTGGGTCTTTTGCTGATGCACCAGCAAACGCTAAAGCACCACCATCTGCCACGTCTAAAACACCGCCTACCACCACTTGTAAGCCAACAACAGATTGTTCGAATTGCCCGAAAACCCCCTGGATTTTCGTCTGTCCGGGTGGACTAATTAGATATTGCAAGGTTCCTAAGCAATCTCAGGCCGCTTTAGTCGGTTTTACCTGCACAGATGACGGCTCGGGTACCTTAAGTTGTGAAAAGTCTGTACCAAAGATCACGACCTGCCCAGCGTCATAACATTTGAGACTCTAAAGAGCTTACATGGAGTCGGCAACCATCTAAGAATTCCTGCCGTGTTTATGAAAATAGTCCCTCAAAGGGTTGTGCGGTTAGTTTTACCTTGTCGTTGCCATTAACCCGTGATTTTGGCCTGGCAGCTTATTTCTAGCTGGACCTCATTATTCACAAAGAGATAGGCGGCTGTTTTTGGAAGAGAGCGGTTCCAGGTAAGGCCAAAGGCGTTACGATCAATTTTTCCTTGCGTTTCAAATCCTAAACGCTGAATGCCCCAAGGGTCGGTGCTCGTGCCTAAGTTTCTGACCTCTAAAGAAAGCGGCTGTGTTTTGCCGCGAATACTTAAGCTGCCATAGATTTTCTTGAGACGTTTTTTCTTGGCGCCGGTATATTCGAATTTGTGCGCCTCAAAGGAGATATTTTTGTGCTTGTCTGTCCAAAAAAAATTCTCAGAGCGCAAATGTTTGTCTCGGTCGCTTTCGTTAGTATCAACTGAAGAAGCATCGATATTTACTTTCATGCTTTGTACCAAGCCCGTTTTTGGGTCATAACTCGCGTGGCCAGAGAATTTTTTGAAATGTCCATGTACCCACAGACGCATGCTGCGCACTTTGAAAGCAATGCGGCTATGAGAGGGATCCAGTTGTAATTCAACAGCAAAACCCTGGACACCAAACAGCATGAAGCACACCAGAGCTAGAGTGATAAATTTTGTTGAAGGCATCATCTGAACTCCAAAATAGCTTTTAAGTAAGTCTACTGTTGCAAAATTAATTTCGTCTGACAGTTGCTTTGTTAAGAAATTTCTTAGGGAGCTGAAATGAAGACAATAGCGGCAGTGGCTTTTGAAGAGAAACAAGCATTAGAGCTTTGTGAAATTGATATCGAGGGCCCGCGTCACGGAGAAGTTTTAGTAGAGATTAAGGCTTCCGGCGTATGTCATACCGATGCTTTTACCCTGTCAGGAGCAGATCCCGAGGGTCTTTTCCCCACCGTTTTAGGTCATGAAGGAGCAGGTGTAGTAGTTGAAGTAGGTGAGGGCGTGAGGTCTTTGCAGGTTGGCGATCATGTCATTCCACTTTATATACCTGAGTGTGGCAACTGCTCCTTTTGCATATCGCAGAAGACCAATTTGTGTCAGGCTATTCGAGCTACTCAAGGTCAAGGCCTGATGCCTGATGGGAGCACTCGCTTAAGCATTGGAGGGCGCCCGCTGTTTCATTATATGGGAACTTCAACTTTTGCGCAGCATTCGGTTATGCCGGAAATTTCACTCGCTAAAATAAATCCACGTGCGCCTTTTGATAAAGTATGTTTGCTTGGATGTGGTATTACTACCGGTATTGGTGCGGTGCTTAATACCGCGCGCGTTGAGCCAGGATCGACAGTGGCAGTTTTTGGGCTGGGCGGCATTGGCTTAAGTGTCGTACAAGGAGCGGTTTTGGCCAAAGCTGCTCGTATTATTGCCATCGACGTCAATGCAGAAAAATTTGTGCTCGCTAGACAACTTGGCGCCACTGATTGTCTTAATCCGCAAGAAATTGGCAAAGATTTAGCCCCATATATTGTTGATATGACCAATGGTGGTGTTGATTATTCCTTTGAATGTGTGGGCAAAGTTGATCTCATGCGGGCCGCGCTTGAAAGTTGCCACAAAGGCTGGGGCCTTTCCACTATTATTGGTGTTGCTGGGGCAGGCCAAGAAATCTCTACACGACCTTTTCAGTTGGTCACAGGCAGAACCTGGAAGGGTTCAGCTTTTGGTGGCGTTAAAGGCCGCAGTCAGCTGCCTACATATGTGGAAAAATATCTGGCTCATGAAATCAAAGTTGATGAAATGATCACCCATACCATGCCAATTACCGAGATTAACCGGGCCTTCGAGCTCATGGCACAAGGCAAAAGTATTAGAAGCGTGATTACATTTTAGTGCTTA
>Ga0206960_1232_pt2 | contig 11211 bp, 15 predicted proteins | sample Alteio_BWOrgHeat_29_FD_153255 | JGI IMG/M metagenome (GOLD analysis project Ga0206960, IMG submission 153255) | Enriched cells from forest soil in Barre Woods Harvard Forest LTER site, Petersham, Massachusetts, United States -... | ecosystem: Environmental > Terrestrial > Soil > Temperate forest >... | reverse complement strand
GACCAGCGAGGAAGATTGGACTAAATATTATAACGGGGCAGGTAGTGAAGATTCGGATATGTTGCTTGGCAGTAATGCCGTGTCGGATTCGGCATTTCTTTTGACAGTTAATAAACTCATTGGTCTGGCAATAACAGCACATGTCGTTTTTGACCTACCTAGGGCTCTTAAATATAGTTTTGATCATCGCTTTCATCAAGGACAGTTTAGAGTGCCCGACGAATTAGTGGCGCTTAAGGCGGATTACAATGGCACGGAGAAAACGCTAGCTGAATCTGAGATTCGGACAAAGGAAGACATGCGGGCAGCAGCGAAGTCCAACGGTGCCTGGAGTGCTTGGGTCGAAAGCTACTTTTTCCAGCATTCACATTTGGATACGCTGCTATTCGAGAATTCGTCTGACGTGATCCAGAAGCGAAATGAAGCCTGGACAGAGGCGTTTGTTACTGGCAAAATGCCTCTTGCAGAGAATACGCAACCTGCAGCGACGGGGCACCCCCAGTTGAAGCAGGAAGGAGAGGCGCATTGCAAAGAGATGTCCCAAAGAATTCAAGGCGGCCGCTAGTTAGGATATTTCTAGTGGGCATGAGCATCCTGGCTATCGGTTGGGTCATTTGCTTTTGTGTTGGAATTTACGCGTTGGCTGGAATTGGCGGATCCCTTCAGTACATGCGTTGATTTCTTTAAAAGTCGCCCTGCATGTAACGACCTTTACTCCCACTCCGCTTCGACCCGCGCAAACAAGGACGATAGCGTAAGGCCGAGCGCAATGGCAATTTGCCTGGCGGTATGCACCGAGACGTTATGCTCCCCGCGCTCCACTAAGCCCATATAGGTGCGGTGCACGCCGACCACATAGGCGAACTCCTCCTGCGAAACCTTCTTTTCCGTCCGCAGACGCTTCACGGTCTTGCCGAGGTTTTTGGCCAGCTCTTCCGCTTCCTGCCGGTCTTGAGCTTTCCTTTGCGCCTCTTCTTCTCTCTGCCGCTCGACGTCTTCCCATCGGTTGCTCATGTGCAACAGCTTGGGTAGTGGGTGTGTCTTAGTCTACAGCGCTAAAAGAGGCTTAAAATACAGTGGAAGCATATATACTTCATATGCCCCACGCGTTTTGGCTCTCGCCGCTCATGAATTGGAGAACACCCTGATGCCCAGCTACAACGATATGAACCGCTCGGATGGTGAATTGACCGATCGCGCATTTAACGGCGACCCCGGTGCCCAGCGCACCCTCAATTACCGCCAGCAACAGTTCGACACGCCGCAAGCCCAATCTCAAAACCCTTCCTATCAGACCGGCGGCGGGGGGCAAACCCACCAGGCGCCCTCGACACGGGCCAGGCTCAGGGCCCTGCTCGTCTGGGGCGCGGTGGTCCTCGTCCTCTACCGCACCGGCTGGGTAGCCCACGCGCTCACCGATCAGGCGGCCTTCGGCAAAGCCGCCGGCACTGTCGTTGCCGGCGCCTTCGTGACGTCGCGTTACCTGCGCCAGATGATTCTCGGCTGCGGTCTGCTTCTGGGCCTGCTCTTCGTCGCCTTCAACCTCTTCATGTACTTCACCACCGGCCATATGCCCGGCTTGCTCAAACCTGCTCCCATCCCACCGGCTCATTCTGGGCCCGCCAAATAACGCCCCTCGAACCTTGTTGTGACCATCCCATGCCGTATTTGCCAAAACTCCCTTTCCGTCAGCTTCTGCTTCTGACCATTGCCGGCACTCAGGGCTGCGCGGCCTCCGCGACTGCGCTAATCGGCGCCAATCCCGCTGCCGGCGGCACGGCCAAACTGGCCTATGCCTACCACTGCCAAGAAATCAAATTCCCCGTCCCTCCGGACGCCGACGGAAAGCCGCCGCAGATAAACGGCTTTGCCATGAACGACAGCGGCGAGGTGGTCGCCGTCGTCGGCGACACGCTCTGCACCACTAAACGCGTCGTCGTCAAGGTAGGCGATAAGCTGGACGGGGCAGCAACCGTTCTGGGCTTTGGCGGCGCTCCCAAGATAAGCAATGACGGCAAGGTCGCCTATATGGCAAAACTGTCGGTCGGCGGGGCGGGCGACTATTACATATGCTGCGAGCATCAGCTGCTATTCAAGCGCGTCCAGGATTTCGCGATCTCCGATAAAGCGGTCTACGGCCTGCTCTATGACGGCAAAACCTGTACCGTCGACGGCAAGATGCCTTTGCCGTTTCCCTCGGAAGATGCAAGGGACGCCTGGCCGGTCGCAACGGACCTGACACCCACCAATATCGTCGTGCGCCGGCAGGACGGTAGCCAGACCACCATTCCCAACCGCATCATTACCGCCGATAAACTCACTTCCTGGGTACAAGCACAGCACCCGGGCGGGCCACTTATCGGTGCGAGCAGCGCTCTTCTTGGAACCGATTTCGGCGGAGCGTTTTCGGTCGGGGCGTCTTATGCCCGCAAAGACCCCAACCCAAGCAAGGTGGCCAGCTTCTGGCTGGGAATGGAATCCCGCGCCGGCATCGGACCAACCCTGCCCAAAGACCAATATACAGAACCAAGGGTCGGCGTCACCCTTTACTACAATCTTTACTGCGAGCCGGTCTTCAGCGAGTTCAGCGGGCCTGGCGGCAACGCCTATTGGGCGGCGTTCGGCATGGTGGCCAACCAGGTCATCAAAGGTCAGCCGACCTATGAATCCTCACGCATCTGGCAGACCGATAGCGGCTCTTACTATCTAGGCGACGGCAGCTCGTTTAACCCCTCGATGATCAGCAAGGACGGGCACATTCTGTTCATGGCCCGGTACAAAGCCGACCCGCTGCCTCATCCCTGGGGCAAGTTCAAGCTCGTTCTCTTCACGCCTGCCCATACATGACCCGCTTCCATACATCCCACCTAACGCTCATGAAACTCTCTTCGCTACTCCTGGCTCTTCCCTTCCTCGTGATCGGCTGTAACGGCGGCGGATCCACCTCCGACCCGCAGGCGGCCGCCTCGACTCCTCCGGCAGCATCTCCCGCCGGCTCAGCGCCCAAATCAGGCGTCGACAACGTGCTGGCGCAGCTCCATGTTCCGGCTTATCCCGGTTCCGTTCCGGATCCCAAGCAGGCGGCAGTGACCATTGGCGACCCTTTCATAGATATCAACTTCACCACCAGCGACAGCCTCAAGAAAGTAAGCGATTACTATGTCAAGGAGTTAGGCTCCCCGGCACAGGACGGAGGCAACTGCTACATGATCGGCAGACCCAAGGAGACCGATGGCAAGCATGTCGTCGTCACCGTCTTCCGCAAAAACGACGGCTGCCTCATCGAAGTCGTAGCCCAGGACACAGGCAAGGGATAGCAGGTTCTCGGGCAATAGCCCGTGTCCTGAATCTCCAAACGACCGGATGGGATGACCTCACTAAGTAAGCCGCCGTCAATCGGAAAGGGTTCCGGCGCTGCACTTCCCTGCCCTCGGTCGCCACGGCCAAGCCGAGTTCATTTTCGTTTGAAGGCGGAACCCGCGCAGTAGCGTTAGGCCTTGGGCTTCTCATTTTCGACAAGCAACCAATATGGCTTGCCGGTGCCAAGTCCTACCATTACGTAGAGTTTGCTGTCCTCGACCTTCACGAGGTAGTTGTTCAGCGCGCTGAATTGAGCGGGATAACCCTTGTCCGCCTGTAGAACTGGTGACGAGAGATTAACGTCGGCTGTCAATTTATCTGCCATTGTGAGTTACAGACGGCTAACAATCCTGGCTTGATGCGCGCGCCCTTACCTTGCTCGTCCGTCCGCCTTATTACGCTTCAATCGTCCGATTGAGCAGGCAAGGCCGTAGTTTCTTTCGGCGGAACAATTCCTGCCGCCGGTGGTGTGGACGTAGAACCCAACTCTATTGAGATCAGCTTCCAGAGTTTCAAGCTGATCGTCACCGAACGGTTCGGTGGTGCAAGAGCGACCCAGACGAATGTGGCGCAGACAAGCGCCAAAATGAAAAAGCTAACAACCAGAACCAATTGGAGAAACCTCTCATTCGCCCAAGAAAGTGGGCGCGATGATACCGTACGTCGAGGTTTCGGCATTGTGGTCGGCGGGTGTTCGTGCCGGTTGGAACACTCGCCTCAGGCAGGTTCAATGTCGGGGTTGCTGTCAGCCATCGTTACACAAGAAAGACGCTTTTGTTTTCGATGTGGTTTCACGAGCTGTTAATTTCGGAATTATTTGGCATAGTTTTTTCGGAGCTATTTGGCATAGCACCTTCCGCGCCCGTTGGCTTTCATCCGGCGAATGCTCGCCGGCGTTGGCGACCGAGCCGACCATATGCCAAATAATGTGCAAAACAGCGTGCCACTTAATTTGCAAAATTACCAACCCACAAACGACCAAACCGCCTTTCATAACTCCTTTTCTGACGCGCGCCCGACTGGCAAGACTTAGCCCCACATAACCCCTTTTATGTGCGGCTCAAGCAATCAATCCAGGGTGTTTGATAATGAGGCGTTCGAGGTTTGAGCGGAAGGTGGACAAACCCCGTTCGTTGATCACACGTTCAAGGAAACGCTGATGACGTTGCGATTCTTTGTAATCTCCACTTTGCAGTGTTAATAGCAGTTGGGTCTCACGATGAACAGCCCAGTCGGCTAGCGTAAACTCTTCGAACTGCTGAAATGCGTCCCCCGGATAGTCGGACTTGCTAAAGTCATGATCCATCGCCTCCTTCGCGGCCCTAAGGCGGGCGACCACGTCTTCTGAGCCATCGTTAATCTGAGTATCGAGAACAAAGATCTGGTAGCGATACCATGTATCGACTCGGGATGGCTTCATGAACTTGCGAGGCAAAACGCTTCGCTGATCCTCAAATCTCGCGAAGTAGGAATGCACCTTGGCGATTTCGTCGGAGTCAAGACGAGTTCTTCCAAAGCTGTGCTTTTTAAGCAACGCGCGAACTCGATCGTGAGAAATCGTCGCATCGTACCAAATCTTTTGAGTCTCCATGCGCCGAAGGAATCGGTAATCATCGAAATGACCAAAAGGATCCAGCACCTCTGCTTTCGGAGCACCTCGTTGACGACGCGCAACGATGAGCTCTAGATCGTCAAGCAGCTTGTAAAGGTTATGACCAACGGAAATCGCATTCGGATCCTGCGAGTGGCGTATGGAGAGCGCCCGAAAGCGATGGCCCTTAAAAATCGCTCGGCCGAAGTCGTCCCCGAAATCTTTCCTAAACTGGTCCTGGTAAGTGCGGTGCTTTTGGCCGATGAGCAATAGGCGATCGGCAAGCTTCGCCGTGCGTTCGGGCTCTCCATAGAAGAGGCTCTGGACGCAAATCATCGGTGCTAGTTTGAAGATGTTTTCCGCAAACGCCAGAGCTGGTTCGACATTCGCGTTGGTAAGAGGGTCGGTCGGGTCGGCAACCGTAAGCCATGCTTCGTATAGCCGATCGGATGCGGCGACCCCTTCATCGAAGAGCGGACGGTTGCCGTCCAAAACGGCCATGTTCCAGCGGCTGGCACTGAAATCAAAGGCCGCACGCTTAGCGGTGCCGGGATTGCCTCGTGGCTCTTGCATCCATGAAAGATCCATGAGGCAGCCATATTACACCAATAACTTTCCGCTGTGTTGGTAAATGAATAAAACCTAGGTGTATCTTTCGACCGGGCATGTATACCGTTGACCTAAGCGACGCAGGAGCTCTTCGAATGTGCCGGTGCGACGCCAAGTCAACTCCTCGCCCACAAAGTTTCCTGCCGACGGATCGAAATCAGTATCGGTGACGCGAGTGCAAAATGTGTCCGCGTCGATAGCCTGGAAGTGGCCGCGAACGACGAACTCGACGGGGTGGGACATCGCCCTGCGAACGAATGTAGCGGAAAAGCGGCAAATCGATGTCCAAACTACGGTAAATCTGGAGCAATCGAACGCGTCGTTTCCTGCGCAGAGATCGTTGATAGCGACCATAAAATCAGGTGTTCTTGTTGGAAGACGTCCTAATTCAATCGGGCTGCCTACCTCGAGTGGGATGGGGCCGGCGTTCATGATGAGCGCGAGGACCAAGCCGGAGTCGCTGGTCCAGATGCCTGAGAAGTTTGGGGTCATGAGAATTCCTCTAAAAGAAGCGATTGGGGCTACCAAGAGCGATCGAGGCAGCGAGGATGTATCCAGTGCGTGGCTCTTCGTTGGCAAAAAAAGGGCCTCCCGGGGAGGGGAGGCCCATTCTTGGAGAGCGAGAGGATGCGGATTGGCTATTGTTACGGCTGTGAGTTAATTTACAAGTTTTGCGATTCGGGCGGCGGATTCTTTACAACTTGGCCGAGCTTTCGCAGAGCAATTGAAGACATAGAACCAACCCGCCGTCTAATCTCCGACTCGTCGAGGGGCTTATCCCCTTCATCTTGAGGGGAACCTTGCGGCTCCGGGACGATTGTTGCTTTCCGGGGCACCGGCATTTCTTTCTCTCCTTCACTTGGGGTGAATGTCATGGGACACCTTAAATGTCCAGATTGAGTCTTTTGGCAGCTCGGTGTAGTCTCTTTATGACGCGGTAGTACCGGGCTTTCAATGTGGGTTCCGGGATCCCCCAAGCCTTTTCGGCGGCCTTGAAGGAGCCTTCTTCCTGGTGGATCCAATGCAGAATGTCGAATTCGTTGCCGGTAATGTGTACTTCGTTGAGCAGGACCGCGAAGTTGCTTTGAAGCGCTTCCAGGTCTAGGACCCGGTCGAAAGAATCGTCGGTCGTTGCCACGAAGTCCCCGGGATCCGAGATCGATTCGCCTTCGTCCAAGGCGGTCGATTTTCGGACCCCGGTCGCGTAGTCTAGCGGGTCTTTCGTCTTCTTGCAATCAGAAGACCCGAAGAGACCAAGCACTGCTCGCTTCACATCCTTACGGAAGTAGTCCGGCGCAATAGCACGAACTCCGTTTCCTCGCCTCCTTTTTAGGCCCGGCATGAGGGCGTTAGCGACTTTGCCGCCAAACCATTCACGAACAGTTGGATCTTGCATCACTCTATTCGAAGTGTGGTCTTCGGATAGAGTGCGTCCAACATCGTTGTACCGACCGGGGTGATCCCCTGTCAGGCTCAATCTAATAACCTGTTCGATCGGGCAGCCAGCGAGATCGCTAAGGATCTGTTTGGCGGCCTCCTCGTCTCCAATGTCGAGGTTTTCGTTGAGGCTCTCTACCTTAGAGGGCCAGTTATGGGAGGCAAGTTGGGTCATGGCGGAGTTCCTAGCGATTGCACAGAGCCGATGGGTGAATCAGCTCTAGCGGAAGAAAAAGCGGAAGAAGCGTTGTACGTGGAAGAAAAAGCCTCGGGTCTTTTTGAAGGGTCGAGAGAACTGGTTGTTCGGTTGAGCGAGAGAAGGGCGAGAGAGCGAGTTTTTCATAGAGTCACCTTTCCGGACCATTCGTCCGGGTCGATGTCTTATAGATGGAGATGGGCTTTAGCGAATAGACGCATATCTAGGAAGAAAAATTTAAAAAAGCCGAGCCGCGTATTTTTGCGGCTCGGCTTTTGGCGTCGCCCTTAAAGGTGGTGCAGGACGACAATGGCGATCGAGGCGATGAGGTAGGGGAGCGACATCAGGGTTCCTACCAGGACAGCGTTCAGGAACGGGCACTGGTGGAGAGCCTTCCGCCGCCGACGAGTGGGTTTGGCGTTCGGGTTCGTGGAATAAGTCATGGCGACCTCCGAAGACATAGATGCCGTTAAGGATCTGGAAAAGACGCATCTATGGCGTTGCAGCGTGACAGTATCTAAAGCTCGTTGCCGCTACCGCCGCGGGAAGCTTGCTTGTAAAACTGAATCCGTAGTCGAATCCAAGCTAAGTACGCCCTGATGATTAGGAGGTCGCATGGTTCTCAATCAAACCGCGCAGGCACCGAGAAATTCCTTGGAGAGTAAAGCCTTTTCTCGCATTGAGGCCGAGGAGCATAACTCCTTTTTGGGTCCCTGCCTGACCGACCCGCAGCACCCCTTCTCTTGGCTCTTGACACCTTCCAAGCACCCGACATAATGTGCTTTATGTCGGGTGCTTTGCCCCTGACAAAACCGTCTTAAAGAGAGACCCATGAGCACTGATCTGGCCCCGATCGCGAGCACTTCCCTACCCGCCGTCCACGAGCAGCTCGTCCCCGGCGATTTGTCGAGCGCCCAGGGCGTTCACGACTATTTGGGCCAGCTCTTGCCGGCAACGCGCGGCGAGGGCAAAGGCACTCTCGTCGGCGCCCTGGTTCCCTGGGTCTGTGACAGGCTGCCCAGCGAAAACAGCCGCAAAGCCTACGCCAGGGATCTTCGCGACTTCGTCGCCCACATGCAGCTCCACGGCATCGATCCGACCGCGGTCACCGGCGACGATGTCCGGATGTATAAAGAAGCGCTCCGCCAGAGCGGCCAGGCGAGCGCCTCAATCGCGCGAAAGCTCTCCGTCATCCGCGGCACTTACGAGCAGTGGGGCAAGAAAGGCTTCCTCGACTGGCACACCGTGCAGGACATACAAGCGGCCGAGAGCCCCCGCGTCGAAAAGAACTCCACCCCCGGTCTTACCGAGAAGGAAGCCTCAAAGCTCTTGCACGCTCCGGACCGGTCGACGCTGATCGGGAAGCGTGACCATGCCCTCTTGTTCGTGTTCTTCCGGACTGCCTGTCGGGTTTCGGCTATCACCGGCGCCAATGTCGGTCATGTCGAGCGATCCGATACCGACTGGTACTTACGCGTCACCGAGAAGGGCGACAAAAGGGCTCGGAAAATTCTCCTCGAGGCGGCGCCGGCGCTGCTCGATTACATCGAGGCCGCCGGGATCCGCGAGGACAAGGAAAGTCCCCTCTTTCGTCCGCTGCGCAAAGACCACAAGGGATTTGAACGCCGGCACCTCGACCGGCGCGATGTCTGGGCGATCGTGAAGAAATACGGCCGCCTGGCCGGCATCGACGTCGACCGCATCGACAGCCGTGGCGTCGGGGTTCACTCGCTACGCAAGACAACCATCACCAACGCGCTGCACAACTCCGCACCCATCCACCAGGTCCAGGAGCTCGCCGGTCATGCCGACATCCGCACCACCCAGGGCTACATCATGAAGCGCGAAACCGACGCCGAGGATGCCGCCAGACGGATCCAAATTAGGTGAGGCCTTAACCGTCTACAGGCCGTGTGCGATAGCAACGCTGACATGAGCAGGGCGATTCTCGCCAGCTGGCCGAGGTCGAATGATAATCTCAACATCCTGGTCAAGCTTGGTCAGAAGCTGCATCAATCGATCGGAAGAAAACCCGCTGACATATCCCCGAAGAAGCAGAGATACTTTCGGCTGGGGGATGCCCAGAAGCTTAGCGATTTCCATCTGGGTCAGGTTCTGCGCCTCAACCGCTTCCGAGATGGCATGAACTAGCCTTGCTTTCGCTAAAAGCTCCTCTGGGTTATCAAGCTCAAGATCGGCAAAGACATTGCCGCTACTGGGGGTTACTGCTTCTTCTGTTGGTCTTTTTGCCATTGTATATACTTATCCTCCGCTAGGGCTAATCGGCTTTTGATGAGATCGATTTCCTGTTTGGGGGTTGCTATCCCCGACTTTGATTTCTTCTGAAACACGTGGAGCACATAGACCACTTCAGCAAAACGCACCGTATAAACCGCCCGAAACGTGTCACCGTCGAAGTTTTCTACAATCTCCAGAACACCCGCACCGCCAAACCCCTTGAGTGGCTTTGCATTCATGGGCTTCGCACCACACTGCACCCGGAAGAGAGCCACACCAAACGCAACTCGAACCTCTTTCGGAAGGCCGACTAAGTCCTTCTTGCTGGAGCTGACCCACTCTAGCGGTTTTGGTTCCGTGCTCATATTATTCCTCATTTGGTATAAAGTCCACTACTTGTCAAGCAAAATGAGGCTCTATGATGCCGCAACAGCTGACCGGGTAACCATCGGCATGACACAAACGCCGCCGACAGCCTGCCGCCTGATCAGGATCCCCTTTCTATCCCGCCGCACATCCCTGCTTTCTCGCTCTTAACTGGCCAATCTGCGGGCGGCGCTCGCTAGGATCAATGACGAATTTTCCCCTGCCTGAAGGCATTCCTCGCGCTTGCAAAATTCTATGACCCGCTCGCTTACCACCCGCTTTTCATGGCCATAAGCGAGGCTGCAGGGTGCGGCCTCCAAACAAAAAGGAGACCAGACCATGACCAGCACTTTAACGAAGACCGCCGAAACCAGGAAGCCGCCCGTCGCAACACTCAAGAACGGCCTCATCAACGCCAGCATCTGGCAGCGCACAACCGAAGAAGGACATTTCTACTCCGTCACCTTCGAGCGCCGCTACAAGGACGGCGAAGGCAACTGGAAGACCACCCACAGCTACAGCCGCGCCGACCTTCTCAAGCTCGCCGAGCTGGCGGAACACGCAAACATTCACATCCTCAACCTCTACTCCACCGAGGACTAACTCCTCACGGGGCGGCAATCCCGCCGCCCCCTCACTTCTCACTCCGGAAAGGAACTTTCCCATGACGCTTCCCCTCAACACGATCCTAAACGGCGATTGCCTGGGTGTCCTGCCGACACTTCCCGCTCAAAGCATCGACTTTGTGCTGACCGACCCGCCCTACATCACACGCTACAGGTCGCGCGACGGCCGCACCGTCAGGAACGATGACAACGATACATGGCTCAAACCAGCCTTCGCCGAGATGCACCGGGTGCTTTGCCAGCATAGTTACGCGGTCTCCTTCTATGGCTGGCCGCATGCCGATCGCTTCATGACCGCTTTCAAAGAAGCGGGTTTCCGCGTCGTCGGCCATTTGATGTTTCCCAAGTGCTACAGCTCCAATCGCAATACGGGACACGTCAAGTATCAGCACGAATGCGCTTACCTGCTTGCCAAGGGCTATCCGGTCCCGCGAGGCGAACTCCCCGATGTTCTGCCCTGGACGTACACCGGCAACAAGCTTCATCCGACCCAAAAGCCGGTCTCGATTCTGCGTTCCCTGGTTGCGGCGTTCTGCCCCAAGGGCGGGATTGTGCTCGATCCCTTTGCCGGTTCCGGTTCAAGCCTTGTAGCCGCCAGACAGCTCGGGCGCCACTGGATGGGCATCGAACTCGACTCCGTCTATCATACGATCGCGTCGGAGCGGCTTGCCTGGACTTAAACAAGTAGGCTGTGACAGAGACCTATCACAGCCTACTTGCTTCCCCTAGGTTTACTTTCCTTCGTCGTTTAGCTGTTTGCAGTCCTTACATAGACGATAGCCATTCGT
>Ga0206960_1239_pt1 | contig 11288 bp, 9 predicted proteins | sample Alteio_BWOrgHeat_29_FD_153255 | JGI IMG/M metagenome (GOLD analysis project Ga0206960, IMG submission 153255) | Enriched cells from forest soil in Barre Woods Harvard Forest LTER site, Petersham, Massachusetts, United States -... | ecosystem: Environmental > Terrestrial > Soil > Temperate forest > O... | reverse complement strand
CCGCTAAAAACAATGTGCGCGCAGTATTTGTAAAATGTGATGTGGCGGACGAAGCGCAAGTGGCGGCGATGGTGAAACGAACAATTAAAGAATTTGGGCGGCTGGATGCGTTGGTGAATAATGCGGGCTTGGCGAACGCCAAAAATACTCCGCTCGAGAAATTGTCACTGGCGGAATGGAACCGCAAAATCGCGGTGAATTTAACCGGGCCGTTGTTGTGCGCCAAACATGCCGCGCCGTATTTACGCCATGCGCCGGGCGGCGGCGCTATCGTCAATATTTCTTCGACGCGGGCATTGCAGGCCGAACCGAATGGTGAGGCTTACAACACGAGCAAGGCCGGAATGCTTCCTTTTCATGGGGATTTTGCGCCATAACTTCCATTTGACGTGGAGCGGTAACGGTAGCTAGCATCAAACACCCCTACCCCCATGAAATCCCCCAAACTTAAAACTCTGCTTATGGCCTCCGTTTGGGGCGTCACAAGCGCGGCAGCCTTTTGGTATGGCCGCCAAAGTGCAGCACCCACTGCGTATACTCCCGGCCACGGCAAAACCCTGATGGAAGGAAGTAAAGGCGTCTACCTCAGCGGCTCCGGCAAACCCGTGCCGTCGTTGCAAGACCTCCTTAAGTTAAAAACCAAGCCCGACGCCGATTCGCTGAAGGCCTGGGCCGACAGCCTCGACCCCGCCCAGTGCGCGGGCTTGTTGACCGATTTGCAAAAAATGGCCGGGGGCCAGCCGCGCGATGCGCTCATCGCCGCCATGATTACGTCGTGGGCAACGCGCGATCCGAAAAATTACTTGGATAACTCCAGCACCATTTCCAGTCCGCGCGTACGCGAGACCGGAGTGGCCGGCGCCCTCAAGTCCATGGCCGAAACCGACCCCAAAGCCGCCGTCGCATGGCTGGCGGACAACAAGGACGCCGTGCCGAACAACATGCTCACACAGCGCTACCGCAATGCCATCCAGGGCCTCGCCGACAATGATCCGAAGGCTGCCTTTGCTTTTGTCACGGCTCTCGATAGCGGCAGCGGTCCCGCCAATGCGCAAATCCAGCGCCAGGGACTCAACACCATTGCCGACGCCCTCGCGAACCAAGGCCAGTTTTCCGACGCCCTCGCGATGTTTGCCACCCTGCCCGACGACCAGCGCGGCACCGCCACGGCGGAGTTGATGACCCAGTGGGCGCAAATGTCCCCCACCGACGCCACCACTTATATCGCCAGCATTACCGACCCGGCCCAGCGCGCCACGACCGAAACGCAGGTCGTCCGCAGTTGGGCGCGTACCGATCCGCAGGCCGCTGCCGCTTGGGCCACCCAATATGACCAATCCGTTTCAGCCAGCACCGGCCAGCCCTCGGGCCAGGCGTTGGCAGACACCATGCGCTCGTGGTCGCGCTATGATTTGAATGGTCCCGCGCAATTTCTGAATGGTCTCCCACCCTCGCCAGCCAATGACCAGGCCGTCGCCACTTTTGCCTCGCAGGCCCGCAATACCGACCCCGCCAGCGCCATGAACTGGGTCGGGCAGATCACCGACCCCACGATGCGCGAACGCACCGCGGGCTCCATCGCCCTGCGCATGCTCGCCACCGGCGACACCGCGTCACTCCAGGCTGCAATTCAAAACAACACCCTTACGCCCGACCAGGTGCAGTGGATTTCCAATTTGCCAACGGACAACCAGCAGCAGCTCATGCGCATGAGCCGCCGCATGGGCGCCAATTTTACCACGACCACCACCCGGCCCGCGCCATGGGCACCACCCGCACCCGCGCAGTAATTGGCCCGATGCTGCCGTGATTCGCCCTTATGCGCGTTTTATTTTTTAGCAGCCTGCTGCTTCTCGTCAACGCCTCCGCGTTCGCGGCTGATGCCAAGTCCGACGCCCTGCATTGGACCAACCCGCTCGTCGAACAGCGCGCCGACCCGCAAATCGACTGGCAGGCGGATGGCAATTATTACCTGACGGCCACGGTGCCGGAATACGACCGCATTGAGTTGCGCCGCGCTCCGACGCTGGATGGACTGCGCTCCGCCGAGCCCAAGGTCGTCTGGCGCAAGCACCCCACGGGCATCATGGGTTCGCACATTTGGGCGCCCGAACTACACCGGCTCAACGGCAAGTGGTACATTTACTTCGCCGCTGGAGGCGCCGAAAAAGTCTGGGACATCCGCATCTATGTTTTGGAAAATGCCTCCGCCGACCCCATGCAGGGCGAATGGGTGGAGAAGGGCGAAATAAAAACCAAATGGGAAACCTTCGCGCTCGACGCGACAACCTTTGCCTACAAGGGCGTGAACTACCTCGTATGGGGGCAAAAAGATCCCGACATCAAAGGCAACACCAACCTCTACATCGCCAAAATGGACACGCCGTGGTCCATCACCGGCGAACAGGTGATGATCTCGAAGCCCGATTTGTCGTGGGAGCAAATCGGCTACCTCGTCAATGAAGGCCCTGCGGTGCTGATCCGTAACGGGCGCATCTTCATCACCTATTCTGCGAGCGCAACGGATTTTAATTACTGCATGGGCATGTTGACCGCCAATGCCGACGCCGACCTGCTCGATGCGAAATCCTGGGCCAAATCCCCCCGCCCCGTGTTCGCCACCTGGACGGTCAACGGCGTCTATGGCCCCGGCCACAATAGCTTTACTACCACGCCGGACGGCAAAACAGATATTTTAATTTACCACGCGCGTTCGTACCGCGACATCAAGGGCGATCCGCTCAACGACCCCAACCGCCACGCCCGCGCCCAAATCATCCATTACCATCCCGATGGCACCCCGGACTTTGGCGTGCCTGTGCCGGACGGCCCGCTGCCTTAGACTCTGATTTAAAACTCATTGTCACCACGAAATAGGTGAGCTTTATTATAACCACGGAGCACACAGAGAACACGGAGGAGGATTGAATAGAAAATTTTTCTCCGTGTCCTCCATGATCTCCGTGGTTCAATTTTCCGTGGTTTTAAAACCGAACCTGGTCCAAAAAACTTTGTCGGATTTATTTTCCAGCGGGTTCTCTAGAGTAAACAATCGAGCCCGATGAACGACGACGCCCAACTGCTGCGCCAATATGTGGAAACCGGCTCCGAACCGGCCTTCCGCGAATTGGTCGAGCGCCACATCCAGATGGTCAACGCCACCGCCCGGCGCATGATAGCGGGTGACACCCACCTGGCGCAGGACGTCACGCAGCTCGTCTTTACCGACCTCGCCCGCAAGGCCGCCACCCTGCCAACCGATGTCGTGCTCGGCGGCTGGCTGCACCGGCACACTTGCTTCACCGCCGCCAAAGCCGTGCGCACCGAAATCCGCCGCCGCACCCGTGAAAGGACCGCCATGGAACTCAATGCCGTCAATGACTCAACCGGCGCCAGTGTCCACTGGGCGCAAGTCGCCCCCGTGCTCGACGACGCACTCAATCGCCTCGATGCTCCCGACCGCGACGCCCTGGTGCTGCGTTTTCTCCAGCAACAAGATTTGCGCAGCGTAGGCCGCGCCCTCGGCACGAGCGACGACACCGCCCAAAAGCGCGTCACCCGCGCCTTGGAAAAACTGCGCGCCGTTCTATCCCGCCGTGGGGTGGCGGTTACTTCCACGGCCCTGCTCGCCACGTCGCTGGAAGCCGCTCCTTTTACGCCCGTTGCTCCCGGACTCGCCGCCCTTGTCTCCGCCCACGCACTCAGCACTGCGGCAGTCGCCGGCACTGGCTTAACTCTTCTCTCCATTAAAACCATGATCACCTCCAAACTAGCCCTCGGCCTCGCCGCCACCGTCGCCATCGCCGGCACCACCGCCATTCTGGTTACTCATTCGGAAAATAACCCGGCCCCTGCGCCTATTTCCAACGCTCCCGCTCCCGTTGCGGCCAACCCGGGCAGTTCCAAATCCGTGCCGGCAATATTCTCAGCCAACAAGGTCGAAGCGCCCAAAGCCGCCCCCGCGCCCGCCGGTGACAAACCTGCGACGCCCGACGATCTCGCCGCTTCACCGGGCCTTGTAGCTGGCGTAATAACTAACCGGCTAATAACGATGGGCGTTGCCGGTGTCGACTCGAACAGCGCTGGCTCTACTACCATGCAGACAACCAGCGTGCAGAGGGATGGCACCATCGTGAGTTACTCCACCGCTGGCGGCGCCACCTTCAGCCCGGGTGCCAATGTCGTTTTTAATGCAGGCGGCGGTGGCTCTCCTTCTGCGGGTATGAATATAGTCTCCAATGGCTCCAGCGGCTCCGTTAGTCGGCAAGTTAGCATTGTAAACGGCCAGATGATTACCACGACGACCAAAGACGGTATCACCTCCACCAAGATCACTACCGCGCCACCTTCCGGCGCCATCGTGGCAGGTTCCTCACCCGGCGAGCCTGACACGATGATCATCGTAGATCAAAATGGCGTAGCGCACACTGTGCCTGTACCGAAATTAAACGGCCCTATGGGTTCCGGCGCAGTTTTAATCACCACCAGCCCCGACGGCACTACTAATACTCTTCAAGTAACACCGTCGCCGGATAGTCCGTAAGCAAAGCATACACTGCCCGGGCACATGGGATGCCTCTTCAAAACCGCCGGCCGCTTGTCGTCCGGCGGTTTTTTTCGTAGCGCTGAGCTTCAGCCAGCGCTTCTTCAACGTTGCCTGCACCCGAAGGCGCTGGCTAAAGCTCAGCGCTACGAAAGCTCATCTTTATCTTTCTTTGGGAGATTTGCGGCCAGGCGGGTTTTATCTTATATGAACGGTGTGATGAACGACGACGCCCAGTGCCTCGAACAATACATTCGCGAGGGCTCCGAACCGGCCTTTCGGAAAATTGTCGAACGCTACATCGCGCTGGTTAATTCCACTGCCCGGCGCATGACCGGCGGCAATGTCCACCTGGCGCAGGATGTCACGCAACTCGTTTTTACTGACCTTGCACACAAAGCTGCCACTTTGCCGCACAACGTCATGCTCGGCGGCTGGCTGCACCGGCATACTTGTTACACTGCGCTCAAAGCCCTCCGCTCCGAAAACCGCGGCCAAAAACGGGAAACCATTGCCATGGAACTCCACGCCATTAACGAAAACTCCGGTCACGATGCCCACTGGCTGGAGCTGGCTCCGGTCTTGGACGAGGCCTTGAATTCCCTCGGCACGTCCGACCGCGATCTCATCCTGCTCCGCTATTTTCAACAGCAAGACATCCGCAGCATCTGACAAAACCTCGGGGCCACTGAAACCGCCGTCCAAAAACGCCTGGGGCGCGCGCTGGAAAAGCTGCGGAATGTCATCACCCGTCGCGGAGTCACCGTGGCGTCGGCAGTTGCACTAGGTACTGTCTTGGATGCAGGCGTAGTTTCCACAGTGCCGGCGGGTTTAATTGCCACTGTTTCAACCATCGCCGTTGGCAGCGCCACCGCTGTGACCACCGGACTAACCCTTTTCTCCCTCAAAACTATGATTACCTCCAAATTAACCCTCGGCCTCGCTGCCACTTTCGTCGTGGTCGGTGCCACCACCGCGATTATCACGCATCACAACACTGCATCGATACCTCCGACCGTCGTAGCAATTCCATCCGTCAAGACACCCACTTTACCAATCGCGGCTACACCCACAGTCGAAGCACCCAAGCTCGCCCCAGTTCCGGCAGGGGGCAATCCTACTCTGCCCGCTGATGTCGAAAGTGCGTCAGCATCACCCGATGACCGCACGGCAAAAAAACCGGTGAGCGTGAATGTCCTGGGAAGCGTTACATCTCCAGGCTTGATAACGATACCAGCCTCACAAACGCCAACGTTGGTGGGCGCCATCGCTCATGCCCATGGCCCCTCATCCAATGCCGCTGCCACGGTCACCATCACTCGCAAAATGCCGGATGGCTCGACCACCGTTTTCAACGACGTGGATTTATACAATGCCACGAAGGGTGCGGTTCCTGATTTCCCCCTGCAAGATGGCGATACGATTATGGTTGGTGCTCAGTCTAGTGGTGCCTCCGTTTGGCAATAGGCAGCTCAAGTGTGAGGGCGGTTTTTAGGATGCGCAAAGAATCCTTGTCCGGTTCCCCGTTTGGCGGTTCTGTATAAGGTAAGATGCATGAAGCGGATGTCGATGACCAGGAATTGCTCCGGCAATACCGCGCCGGATCGGAAGCCGCCTTTCGAGAATTGGTCAACCGCCATATCGGACTGGTTCACGCCACCGCCCGGAGGATACTGAATACTGCCCCGCATTTGGCCGATGACGTGACCCAAAACGTCTTTACGGATTTGGCGAAGCAGGCCGCCACGATTTCGCGGGAAGTCGTGCTCGCCGGGTGGCTGCATCGGCACAGTTATTACCTCGCCCTTAACGCCGTCCGCGCGGAAAGCCGTCGTCGCCGACGGGAACGGACCGCCATGGAATTAAATGCTGTCAATGAGTCAGCCTGCACGGATGCTCAATGGGCCCAATTGGCTCCCATGCTCGATGACGCCCTCAACCGACTCGATACCCCCGACCGCAACGCCCTGGTGTTGCGCTTCCTCAAACAACAGGATCTGCGCAGCGTGGGCCGCATCCTCGGCCTAAATGAAGATGCGGCCCGAAAAAGGGTTAGCCGCGCGCTGGATAAATTGCGCGACCTGCTCGCCCAACGCGGTGTCACCCTGGCTTCCGCAACCCTGCTCGGCTCGACTTTGGAAGCGGGCGTCGTCACCTCAGTGCCGAAAGAACAAGCTGCGACAATTTCCTCCAAGGCATTAGCAGGCGCTACCGCAACCACGGGACTTTCCTTGATCTACCTTTTTGCCATGACCACTACCCAAAAAATCGTTGCCGGCGTTGTTGCAGTATTAATCCTGGCGGGCTTAATTACGGCCATGATCAATCAAAACAACGTTACCTCACCAACAGCGGTAACCGATGCAAAAATAAACACTGCCGTTGATAAATCGCCTTCCCCGCCAGCCCGCACCATGCAGGTCGAAGCGCCTAAATTGGACCCTGCGCCGGCCAACCAATCAACCAATGCCGCATCGACTCCCGATGTCAGAAGTTCTGCAACCTGGTCTAAATTGCAATCCATCGTTATTCCTAGGGCTGGTCTTGATGCACCCATTCCACTCGATGAATTCGCTCATACCCTGCAAGCACTCTCCAAAGCATTTGATCCAGAAAATCAAGGGGTGAAAATTGTAGTTGCCGCCGAGAGTGGCCCACTGCCCAAAATTATCCTAGGGAGCCAAGGCCACCTTTCTTTGTATGATATGCTCGAACAAGCCTGCCAATCCGCCGGTTATACCCTCAGCGTGGAGGGCGGCATAGTAATGCTTCGACCCAAAGGTTCCCACTGAAAGATTGCCCAATACCCCAAGCCAAAGAAAGGTTGTCGGATTCCCTGTTCGGCGGTTCTTTATAGGGTAAGATGAATGAAGTGAACGCCGCTGATCATGATTTGCTGCGGCAATACCTCGCCGGTTCGGAAGCCGCTTTTCGGGAACTGGTCAACCGCCACATCGGTCTTGTCCAGACCACCGCCCGGCGCGTGCTCAGCACCGCCCCGCATCTGGCTGACGACGTTACCCAAAACGTCTTTACGGACCTGGCGAAAAAGGCCGCCACGCTGTCGCCCGACGTCGTACTCGCGGGGTGGCTGCACCGCCACAGCTATTACCTCGCGCTCAACACCGCCCGCACCGAAAACCGCCGCCGCCTCCGGGAAAGGACCGCCATGGAACTCAATGAACCCGCCGCCTCCGCCCTGCCCAATGCCGACTGGCCGCAGCTAACCACCGTGCTGGACGACGCGCTCGACCACCTCGAAGCCACCGACCGCGACGCCATTGTCTTGCGCTACCTGCAGCAGCTCAATTTCCGCAGCGTCGGCCAGGCCATCGGCTTGAGCGAAGACGCCGCGCAAAAACGTGTCGCCCGCGCCCTGGAAAAACTGCGCAGCGTGCTCACTAATCGCGGCGTCACCGTCTCCGGCACCATTCTGGCCGCTTCCCTCGAAGCCAATGCCGGGCCCATCGCCGTGTCCTCGAGCGTGGTGGCGGCCGTATCCGCGCATGCCATCAGCACTGCCGCAGCGACAGGCGCCGGTTTAACTCTCCTCACCCTCAAAACCATGATTACCTCCAAATTAGCCCTCGGCATCGCCGCCACTGTCGTTGTGGTCGGCGCCACCACCGCAATTATTTCGCATAACAACAACAGCGTCCCGGCTCCCGTAGTCGCACCCGCCGCCTACGCAGCGCCCGCGGCAATTCTCCCCGCCAGGATAATTGCGCCACCAGTGGCAGTCGTTGCCAAGGTCGAAGCTCCAAAAGCCGCCCCCGCTCCGGCGGGCAATGCGTCGGCCACACCCGCGGAAGTCGCGGCGTTGAGGGCCACCCAAGTCAAGTGGAGCCGCAACTATACCCCTGCAGCCCAGCCTGCCACTACCGCTTCCGGCACCCTCGTCTTTTCAAGCGGACGCAGTACTTTGACCCTCTCAGGCAACAATACTTACACCGGCACCACTACTGTCTCAAACAATGGCGTGAGCGTAGAACAATTGAAGGCAACACTTGAACAATTTAAACTGCAGACAGCAGACATCATCGCACAAAGAACTGCGGAAGCTAATGGCGATCCGGACAAGCTCGCCAAAATTGAAGCAGCCCAGCAGCAATATGACCAGTTTGCGCAAGACAAACAGAAGCAAATTGACAAATTGGAAGCGCAAGCAGCAATGGGCGAACAAAACGCTCCGGCCTCGACCAACCCGTAAGCGTTCCCCTACTCCACATTCTGCACCTGTTCGCGGATGCGCTCGAGTTCGTTCTTGGCGTCGAGAATCCGGCGGGTGATGTCAAGGTGCTGGGATTTGCTGCCGACCGTATTCAATTCGCGGTGGATTTCCTGGCACAGAAAATCCAGTTTGCGGCCAACGGGGACGGACTCCGCTAGAATTTTTTCAAATTGCTCCAGATGGCTGGCAAGGCGCGTGAGTTCCTCCGCGATATCGCAGCGGTCGGCAAAGAGCGCGATCTCGCGCAACACGCGTTCGTCATTCAAGTCCACCGGCAGGCCAATTTGCTTTAACCGCGTGTGCAGGCTTTCGCGGTAGCGCTCAATCGAGGTCGGCGCGAGCGGGGCGATTTCCACGCTGTGTTTCTTTAAAATCGCAATGCGCATGGCCATGTCACGCTTCAGGGCCTCTCCTTCGCGTTGGCGGGCGGCGGTCAATTGCTCCAGCGCAGCGGCCACAGCTTTTTCCACCGCAGTCTGGGCGTCTTCAGCGGGCGGCGTGGAGGTCTTGGGCTTGGCGTCTTCCGCCAGGCGCAAAAGGAAATTCAAATCCGTCTTGAACGGGACATTAAACCGTTCCGCCAAAATGCGAATTTTCTCAAACTCGGCTTCAATGGCCGCGACATCCCACGCGGGCTCGGGCGCCGCTTGCGCAGCCAGAGGGTCACGCAAGGAAATCGTCAATCGCACAGCGCCGCGCTGGAGTTTGGCTTTCGCCAGTTCGCCGATTACACCTTCGAGCGCATTCCATTCCCGCGGCAACGAAATATTAATTTCCAATCCCTTGCGATTGACGGACGCCGCCTCGGCGAAAACCTCCCGGCCAGTTACCCCAGCCAGTGCTGCGCTACCCGCGCCATATCCGGTCATGCTTTGCATAATATATGGGAATGGAAAATGGAAAATTGATAATGGATAATGAAATAAAAAAATAATTCAATTAAAGTGCCGCTTGGGCTTTTTCCATTTTCAATTGTCAATTATCAATTATTTTTTGCTGTCCAATATACGCTGAACTTCTTGTACGTCTTTGTCGCCGCGCCCTGAAAGGCTCACGACCAAAATTTCATCTTTGCGCATCTGCGGCGCGCGTTTCACCGCATAGGCCACCGCGTGCGAGCTTTCGAGCGCGGGGATGATGCCTTCTAATTCGCAGAGCAGTTGAAACGCCGCGAGAGTTTCCGCATCCGTCGAATAACCATACCCGATGCGACCTTGGTCGCGGTAATAAGCGTGTTCGGGGCCGACTGCCGCGTAGTCCAGCCCGGCGGACACCGAATGCGTGCCGAGGATCTGCCCGTCGTCGTTTTGCAATAGATAAGTCAGGCAGCCTTGCAGCACGCCGAGCTTCCCGCCCGCAAATCGTGCCGCGTGTTCGCCGGGGGCGATGCTGCGGCCACCGGCTTCAATACCCGTGAGCTTAACGTTGGCGTCTTCGAGAAAGTCAAAAAACAACCCAATGGCGTTGCTGCCACCACCCACGCACGCGGCGATTTCATCCGGCAACCGGCCTTCGGCGGCCAAAATCTGCGCGCGCGCCTCGCGGCCAATCACGCGATGGAAATCGCGCACCATCATGGGGTACGGATGCGCGCCATAGGCCGTGCCGAGGATGTAGTGCGTCGTGCGCACATTCGTCACCCAGTCGCGCATCGCTTCATTGACCGCTTCCTTCAAAGTTTTTTGCCCGACTTCTACGCCCCGCACTTCCGCACCCATCAAGCGCATGCGATACACATTCAGCGCCTGCCGCCGCATGTCCTCCGCGCCCATGTAAATGACACATTCGAGGCCAAACTTCGCCGCCGCCGCCGCCGTGGCCGTGCCGTGCTGGCCCGCGCCCGTCTCGGCAATCACGCGCTTTTTGCCCATCTTGCGCGCGAGCAGCGCCTGGCCGAGGACGTTGTTGATCTTGTGCGCCCCCGTGTGGAGCGTGTCCTCGCGCTTCAAATAAATTTTTGCGCCACCGAGGTGCTTGGTCAATCGCTCGGCATAATACAGCCCCGTCGGTCGCCCGGCGAAATTTTTGAGCAAATCGGCAAAATCCTTCTGAAACGCCACGTCGTCCCGCGCCGCGCGATAGGCCTTTTCGAGGTCCAACAACGGCGTCATGAGTGTCTCCGGCACATAGATTCCCCCGTACACGCCAAAGTGCCCCCGGGCGTCGGGTAAGGACGTCGGGCTTACTTTCAGGGGCCTGCCCTCCAAAGCCTTGGCGACGGAGGGTGTAGCTGGCGCGGCAGTGCTCATGGGAAAGTTCAGTGTAGCCCTTTTCGAGGCCTGGGCAAGCCCAGTGCAATCCAGGTAGTGGTACAGTTTGAAGTTTTAATTCATCCCGAGGGCCGCCGCAGCGGCGCCCTTAGAATGCAAGAAGGCTTGTTGTAGGGGCGTCGCTTGCGGCGGCCCCCAAATTGTACCATCACCTCAATCCACCCAACCCATCAAACCCATCCAACCTTCCCAACGCAGCCAACCCAACCCTCCCGTTTATCCCCATTTTCCGCTAGGCTGGTCC
>Ga0206960_1237_pt1 | contig 11379 bp, 10 predicted proteins | sample Alteio_BWOrgHeat_29_FD_153255 | JGI IMG/M metagenome (GOLD analysis project Ga0206960, IMG submission 153255) | Enriched cells from forest soil in Barre Woods Harvard Forest LTER site, Petersham, Massachusetts, United States -... | ecosystem: Environmental > Terrestrial > Soil > Temperate forest >... | reverse complement strand
TGAAAGACCATTGCGCTGCTCAAAAAAGTGTACGGTTTGAATAATAGAAACAATAAAGCCCGTTAATGAGAGTGCGGTGAGAAAGCCTAGCCTGAGTGGAGCTTTCATTTGAGACTTTGTGGGCTTAGCTGTTTGCTTGTTCATTAGTGTGAAACCCTTCCGGCCTTAAATATCAGATATTCGCCGAAAACCAAGAGCAGGAGTCCGCTCCCTGTTTTAATTGATTTCATCCACATTCCTGACCTGGGCAAGATCTGAAGTGCGCCCGTAAAGAGCGAGATCACTATCAGTAGAGAGCCTAAGCCCAAAGAAAATCCAATCATTAAAGACAGACCGATGACGACGGATTGCGACTTAGCAATAAAGGCTAGAATGACGGTCAAGACTGGGGTTGTGCAGGGCGAGCTGATAATGCCCGAGCTCGCGCCTAAACCCGCGGCACCCCAAAGGGTTTCAACCGTGCGTGTGTGCTGCATGTTGTGATGCTTTGGGTGTGGGCTGAACTTTCTATAAATTTTTTCCCACCAGGCGGCCGGATCAAAAGGAATGGTTTCAGTCATCGCGAGAGCTGAGAAAGTGAGAATGATTCCGAGAGTGAGGTACCATCCGCTTGAGTTTGTCAGCGTGCCGAAAATGCGGCCGGTGAGTCCGGCGAGTACACCGAGCAGCGAGTAAACGAGAACCATGCCGCCTAAGTAAGAGAGACTTCGGGCTAGAATTTGTTTCCAAGGACGAGTGCCAAAATGTGAACCGCCCGTTGGGGTCATGCCGCCGATCACGCCGACGGTGATGGGGATCATCGGGTAAACGCACGGGGTGAAAGACGAAAGCACACCTCCTGCGTAGGCAACACCCATGGCTAAGCAGAGCTGAAAAAAGCCGGGGCCACCCGAGCTGGTCAAAAGCTGTTCGAGCCAATGCGAAATGTGGTCCATAGCATCAAAGTAGCCCTTTCTGTTTGGGTTTGCTAGTTTAACTCGCGAAATGAAGAGGCTCTGCGTCATCTTATTTGTTTGGGGTCTATTACCAAATATTGTTTTAACGGCTTGCCGGTCGACTTCTGAGTCGGCCCGAGTTTTGCGACTTCAGATTTCTTCGGATCCCGTTTCTCTCGACCCCGCTTTGGCTGAGGACGGCGCAGCTCTGCGCCTGTTAGTAAATATGATGGAGGGGTTAGTCGGTTACGACGCTTCGGGGAAGTTAGAACTTCGATTGGCACAGTCTTATACTGTTTCTCGTGGCGGACTTCGTTGGGAGTTTGTGCTGAAACAGGGTCTTAAGTGGTCAGACGGCCAGGCGGTCACTGTGAAAGATTTTGTGACGGGCCTTCGTCGATCGTTGAACCCGAAGACCGCATCAAAACTCGCTGAAGTTTTTTCGATGATTCGCGATCCAGAAAAATCGATTCGAGAAGAGGGGGGCAAACTGGTGATCGAGCTCTCTCGGCCTGTTCCTTATTTATTGCAAGCACTCGCGATGTCGCAAGCTTTGCCTGAGCGAGAAGATGTATTGAATACTCATGGCGGAGTGTGGCCCATTGATGCGCCCGTCACGGGCGCTTATCGTTTAGTGAAGTATGAGCCCGCTTCGCTGATGGAGTTTGAGCGCAATTTGCAATATTGGAGAAAACAGTCAGTAGAAGAAGCCTCGCATGGCTTTGAAAAAGTAAAAGTTTTTATCGTGGCCGATGACGGCACGGCTAAAAACTTATTTGAGCAAGGTCGGATCGACCTCTTAGGGCGTGTCTCTGCTTATGATGAGCCTCGTTTTCGAGAAAAAGGGTGGCTTAGAACAGATCCGTTTTTAGCGACTTACTATATTTCGTTTAATACAAGCGCTGGAATTTTTTCGAGCCGTGATGCACGCTGCGCGGTTGCTCAAGCGATCGATAGAGAGGGGTTGGTGCGATCACTGCGAACGGGTGAGCGCTATGGTGAAAGTTGGATTCCGCTGGGTTTAGAGGGAAGCTTCGAACATGCGCCCAAGAGTTGGAAAAAACCTGTTACCCATTTTGCTAAATGGCTCGCTTCTGTTGAAGCAGATTTCGATAGCAGCCCGAGAAACACCCAAGTGATGGAAAAAGTTCAAGCTGACTTAAAAAAACGAAGCTTGGCCTTCATTTGTCACTCCAGAATATGGATTGGAAAACTTACATCAAGCAAATGACGACCCAGGCGTCACCCCTATTTCGATTTGCGTGGCTTGCGCCGTTTCGTGACCCGATCGTTCACCTGCAAGTTTTTGTCTCGACGAATCCGAATAATTATTCGAAGTGGAAGAATGCGCGGTATGACCAGTTAGTGACGCAAATTGCGCAAATGGAATCAGGAGCAGCGCGCGAGAATAAAATCATTGAGGCCCAAGAAATTCTTTTGAATGAAGAATGTGTTTTAGTTCCGCTCTATCACTATGTGCAGTTGCAGGCAGTGCGTCCTGAAATTCAGGGCTTTCATGCGAACCCGTTTGGGTTAGTGCAGTGGAGAGAGTTGAAGAGATAATAAAAGGATGACATCACCCTCCTTCTCGATCGACCATCCAGATTGAGATACGCTGATCCCCGCCTAATATTCGATCCAGAGTTCCAGCTGTAGCAGTGAGTGGGAAAATTGAGATCCATAAAAGATTCGTAGATTTGCCGCGCCAATGGATTCCGTAGAATAATGGGCACCATGAAAGATCCGTACCTATATGGGTATTGACGTTGCCTTTGGTGTTGACGTCATATCGAGAGGCAAAAACTTTGAATTCCTGTAAATATTTCCAGCGGATATTTTTATCAGATTCTTCAGCTGTACCTTTTTTGTTAGGATTCAGCAGGGGGCAGCCTTGTTTGGTTGCGTTCTCAAGCTCGAGTAAAGCTTTTTTCCAGCCCGTTTCAAGGGTAGGATCTTGCGTACCTAAGGTGTTTTCAACGAGCAGAGAAGTTACAGCTCGAGATGGGCAAGAAAAGAGCCCAGCCCTTTGGGGTCCAAGATTATTAGGAGTGTAGCCCAGGAGAAGAATTAAGTTTAAAAAAGTCTGAGCTGCAGATTGATGACTGTCCTCGATCTTGTCGCTCGATCGGGGTTGGTCAATCGTTTTTATGTCAGTACTCACTTGGACGCCGACAGAAAACTCATTCATTCGCAACGAGATTCGTTCCAGTAAAAGCTGGGCAAATAGGGGATGCGCTGCAGGCAGATGATATTGATTGCGTGTTTGGGTGGCATTTCCACCAATCCAAGTGCTAGCAGAAAAGGATTCAATAGAGGTTTGCAACGTCTTGATCTTCTCTTGAGCGATCTGGGCCGTGCTTTTGAGTTGGGGCGCGCAGAGTTCGCCCGTAAGGTAGCGAACGGCAGTTAGTACATTGGCGTTTTTTGGGTCTTCTTGGCAACTTCGTAAGAGATCCCAGATCTGGGCGGCTTGCAGATTAAGGGCTTTGACGGAGTTTAAATCAATGAGAGACGCAAGCGGGTTTATGGGTTGGTCGTGTTCAGCTCGATCCCAATCCTCCGAAAATGATTTCTCGGTCATGGAGAAAGAGGCTGGAACTTTGTTATCTCGAGTCTGGAGCTCTGTCTGCTTTTCTTGTCTTGAGAAACTGGCGTGTGCGGTATTGAGGTTGGCGATTCCACATAGAGCGATGAATAGAGGGGCAAGAAGAACGAATGCCACTCGTTTTCGTTTCTTTCGTAACAGAATGTTTATGGGGTTTGTGATTACGTCTTTCATGGTCACCGATTTTACTGCCGCCTTATGATAAAGAGCATAAACAAAGCCTAAAGAGAATGAGCCGATCAGATCTCATAGTAAACTAAAAAAGTCAATTAATTCGCATTTGGGATATTTAAATCATTACAATATCCGCAGAATTAAATGAGGGTCACTGTAGCTGTTTGTCGGTATGCAAACGCGTAAAAGCATCTGACTTCACGATGTATGAAGAGATCGAGATAATGAGCACGACGGCGTAAACAGCGACACTAAGGCCAGCGTCGGGAATGCCCATATCAATTTTGAACATTCTCATCCCCATTAAAGCGAGTATAAGAAAAAATATTAGAACAACGGTGATGACCCCGAAAAAATTGTTCACCGGGAATGCAATGCACACATAACGTTTAATGAAATCTTTGTTATCGTATCCGAGATTGACTCGATAACAACGGCCAATACCCCAGATTGTGAGAATCACTGAAAAAATAGAGCCGGCGATTTTAAGCGGAACAGAGCTCTTATTTGAATCGCTGCCCGACCAGATGGCGCCCAGATTTTCAAGAATCAACATCCCTAAAAGATATTTAATAGATTCTTTTTCATTCAGCTCGCCACTTTTGAGATCACGCAAAACGCCTTGGGTATTAAAGAAGTACATTTGATCAATATATTACAGGGGGGTTCTATTTTCGGGCAAGCCAAAGTCTAGCCTCGCTTTGACACGGCGAGGCTTTCTATTTTCTGCTGAGAGCGGCAGTATCGTGCACATGAAAACATTTTTGATACCGTTGGTTGCTTCTTATTTTCTCATTCATTCGATGAGTAGCTTTGCCATGCCCACTGTGGGCGATTCAGTCGAATTTTCTGGAAAGCTGGGTAGCTCAGACGAACGGTTGACCTACACGCTCACCTCTTATGACCCTGCCAAAGAGATTTATAATCGGCACAAGGTTGAGGTCACGGATAATCAAATTCCACAGAATTCTGACGAGTCGGTCAGAGCCGCAACTTTGCCGGCAGAAGCAGACATTGAGCTTTTGCTGAGCAACTGCATGCCGCCAGTTGGACAGATTGAAACCGTCACTGTTCCTGCAGGTACTTTTAAGGCGTGTAAAATGAGGCAAGGTGATCAAGGTGACAGCTGGGTTTGGACAGCAAAAGTGCCGTTTGGTACGGTCAAGGTCGATACACTCATTGGAAAGACTCGCCTGCAGCTTGAGCTTCAGAAGTTTACGTTAGGGCGCTAGTTATTAGGTGGCATCAAAGCCGAGCGTTTTTAAGACGAAGCGCATTTGCGATCACCGAAACCGAACTCAAGCTCATCGCAGCACTCGCGATCATCGGGTTCAAGAGCAATCCGAATACAGGATAAAGCACGCCAGCCGCAATTGGCACACCTAGAAAATTATAAATCAGAGCAAAAAATAAATTCTGGCGAATATTTCGCATTGTCGCGCGACTTAAGTTTCGAGCTTTCACGATGCCTCGTAGATCACCTCTCACAAGCGCAATGCCGGCACTTTGAAGAGCCACATCAGTACCCGTGCCCATCGCGATGCCGACTTGGGCTTGAGCGAGAGCCGGGGCATCGTTGATGCCGTCGCCTGCCATGGCGACTTTATGACCTTGCATCTGAAATGCTTTCACGACTGCGATTTTTTGATTCGGCAACGTTTCAGCATGCACTTCTGTGATGCCGAGTTTTTTCGCAACGGCTTGAGCAGTAAGCTTGTGGTCACCCGTGACCATCACAACCGTGATGCCTTCTTTTTTTAGACTTTCAATCGCTTCGAGTGAAGTAGATTTGATCGGATCAGCCACACCGAGAAGGCCTGCAGGTTTACCGCCAATAGATAAATAGATCACGGTTTGGCCGTCAGAAAGGAGTGATTGTGATAGATGGGCGAGTTCTGTGGTGTTGATTCGATTTTCTTGTAAGAAGTTTAAATTTCCAAGCAGCACAGGTTGGCTATCAATTTGTGCTTTGATGCCTTTGCCTGTGATTGATTTAAAATCTTGAGTCTGGATGAATGAAAGCTTTTTTTCTTTTGCTCCAGCTAGAATTGCTGCGGCTAACGGGTGTTCACTGCTTTTTTCAAGAGCAGCAGCGATTGTAAGAATCTGATCTTCAGTAAATCCGCTGAGCGCTTTGACTAAAACCAACTTGGGTTTGCCTTCGGTGAGTGTTCCGGTTTTATCAACCAGTAGAACGTCGATTTTTTCGAGCATCTCTAAGGCTTCTGCATTTTTAATGAGAATGCCGTGTTGAGCGCCTTTACCCATGCCCACCATAATAGACATCGGTGTCGCTAAGCCTAAGGCACAGGGGCAAGCAATAATAAGAACAGCAACGGCATTGACCAAAGCATAGACGAGTCGGGGTTCGGGCCCAAGAAAGGCCCAGGCTAAAAAAGTAAGTGCCGCAACAACGATTACCGCAGGCACAAAATAAACAGACACAGCGTCGGCTAATCTTTGAATCGGCGCGCGACTGCGCTGAGCTTCGCTGACAGTGCGAACGATTTGGGCAAGAAGAGTTTCTGAGCCCACGCGAGTGGCTTCCATCACGAAACTGCCGGTTCCATTTACGGTTCCGGCGCTGACGGCTGAACCTACGGTTTTATGAACGGGCAATGATTCACCGGTGATCATTGATTCGTCGATCGTGCTTTCGCTTGAAATGACTTTACCATCGACCGGTATTTTTTCTCCGGGCCGAACGCGAAGTTGATGAGTGGGTAAAATTTCTTCAACTGGTACGTCGATTTCTTTTCCGTCTGAAGTGATTCGTCGAGCGGTTTTCGGTGCAAGTTTAAGAAGTGAGCGAATGGCTGAATTTGTTCGTCCGCGTGCTTTGAGTTCGAGTATTTGGCCCAGCAAAACGAGTGTGATGATCACCGCAGCAGATTCGAAGTAGACCCCGACATGGCCGCCATGCATATGAAACGAATGTGGAAGAATGTTCGGTAAAAGCGTGGCGACCACACTGAAGAGATAGGCAGCCGCAGTGCCTAAACCGATCAGCGTAAACATATTCGGGCTTCTGTTTTTTACGGATTGAACGGCACGCACAAAAATCGGAGCACCGGCCCAGAGTACCACCGGTGTTGAGAGTAAAAACTGAATGGTGTTGAACCCTAAATCGAGCATGCTGATCACAAGCAACGGAACAGAGAAAGCGAGGCTCACACAGAAACGGCGAATCATGTCTTGCAGTTCAAGTTCGGGTTGTTCTTCGGCAGTGAAGTGCAGAGGTTCGAGTGCCATTCCGCAGAGAGGGCAAGCGCCCGGGCCTTTTTGCTGCACCTCGGGATGCATGGGGCAGGTGTAGATTGCTTCTGCTGAGTTTGCGGGTGCGGGTTTTATGACTTTTGGAAAAGGCTTCGGCGGATTTTTTAAGTAATGCTCTGGATTTTCTACGAACGGATCTCTGCAATGATCGCAGCAAAAAAAATAAGTTTTACCTTTATAGTCATATTTTGATGAAGCCTGTGCTGGGTCGACTTCCATTCCGCAGACGGGGTCTAGGTTCATGGGAGGGAATGTATCACAAATGAGCGCCAAAATACCGTCGGTTTGAATGTGATGAAACATCGAGGAAATGTGTTTGTCTCTTATTCTCTGACTATTCACATAAATTTTATTTAATCTGCCGCAGTCCGTACACTTCAGAGTTGAACCGAGCTCCCACTCTCGCTATATTTTAGACGGGATTATCACGGGGAAAAATTCATATGAAGTTTTTAGTGGGGATGTTCCTTCTCTGGAACGCAGGCTTTGATTTTGGTACAGCTCAAGCGGCAACTTGTAATTTTACGATCAGTCCGATGACTGTCTCTATTCCTTATACTGGAAGTACTGGCCGCATTACTGTGGTCACTGCAAGCGGCTGCCGGTGGACTGCGAAAAGTGATTCTGCCTTTGTTTCTATTTTGTCCGGAGAAGCAGGTACAGGTAATGGCATTGTATCTTATCAAGTTCAGCGCAATTCAGCGCCGACTTCTCGCCGCGCCAGACTGAGAATTGCCGATCGATTTGTTGTTCTTAACCAACAAGGCATAAATCCGACACCAACACCAACACCAACACCAACGCCAACACCAACGCCAACACCAACGCCAACACCAACGCCAACACCAACACCAACACCAACACCAACGCCAACACCGACACCAACACCGACACCAACACCGACACCAACACCGACACCAACACCAACACCAACACCTGGGGGTCTGAGTGTGACGCTAGTTCCTTTTCCGCAGCAGACGGGAGAATGGGTGACTCGAATCACGGCATCCACTCAAGACAGTGAGCCCATCGTTCAGGTGAAGCTCTTTGCAGATGGAAGTATTTTTCAAACCTTGACAGCGACGCCGTATAATTTCGATTTTGATACGACGAGCCTTACGTGCGGAATTCATGGCTTTTCAGCGGAAGCGTTTGATGCAAGTGGCATTACGGCGTTTTCTGAGACGGATAACCTCACCGTGCTTCCTCGAACGGTTTTATCGTTTGACCCGGGCCCGTTTGCGAGTGCTGAAACATTTGTTGCCTGGGATCTCAATCCAGACGGAAGCTTTGCTTCGACGGGCAACGGAGGCAACGGTAACCTTGGGAACTCTACTCGAAGTGGATCGAATTGTTGCGGACCGACGGATCCGAACGTTGAAGTTTTTCTTCCTGATTTCAACAGTCACACGATCGCAATCTACGCGTTGGATTCCATGGGATACAATATGCCCGGTAATCCTGTGAAAGTTTTTAGTGTGCCGGCACCTCAATGCGTTAATGTGCACTGAGTTCAAACCAGTCCATCAAAAGCACAAACGGAGTTTCTTCTTTCGAGCTTTTAAGAACCCGTTCGCTTTTTTGAATGGACTCGAGAATAATATTTTTAATTTGTGCTGCATCTTCTCGTGAAAGACCTAGAACCGCTGTGTAGTGCAAATGTTCATTTTTGCGAACTCCGCTTTGTTCATAAGTGGATTGAACCTTCTGTCTCCAATTGGAGTGGTGCCTGACGATGAAAGGTGATTTTGAATCGAGGTGAACCCTCTTTTTACCGATCGAAAGCCGGCCATTCGTTTTTTGGATGATTTGGCGTCGGGCAAGAAATTCCACCGCTTCGTTGATGGACGACAGAGGAACTCCCAAACGTGTTGCCATTTCGCGCGGATCGTTCATTCCAGGAATCGCGCTTGCAATGTGAACAGCCGAATATAGCCAGCTGCTGTAGTATTTCGCAAAATCATTTTCAGAGAGCTCTTCGCGCACTTCGATTTTTTCTCTGACTGCTTCGTGTTTCTTGACGAACTCTTTCATTTGAGTTTCGAAGAATTCTCGGAGGCCTTGGGATCCCGCCCGATCGCGCTGAATCATGAGCATGAAATACTTTCGCTCTTCACGAGCCAACTGAAAAAAATCTGCGACTCCTAGAGCATGTTCTAGGGTGAGGTGAGCTCGCTCAGTGAGCACTTGTGAAAGAAACGAGACCTGACAGTTCAAGTGCAGTGCAAGCTTTGAGCGCGTGCCGCGCCGCGGCGATTCTTCAAGTAACGCTCGAAGGTAAAGACGGTAACTTTGAAACTGAAAAATCGATTTTTCCATATGTTAGTATTTACTAACATGATGTGTTTATATTTTATAACAAATATCTATTCCTTCTTGGGTTCTGATTATAAGTTGGTCTGGAATTCGGGGCCCTGAATTGAAGATGTAAAAGATTCTTTAATCAGGAGGGGGAGAATATGAAAGCAGTTCATTTTAGAAGTTTTTTTGCATTTGGTTATCTAGCGGTGCAGGCCGTTGCTGTAAGCGCTCACGCTGGTGTCGGTAGTAGTGGTGGCGGGTTCGCAATTGTTTGTCCGCCAACACCTGTGGAGAAAGGCAGCGTCCAGTTACTCGATCTTTATGAAGGTGCACAGAATTCAGATTTTGTGATGGCTGTAGCGTCAGGCAACATCACAGAAGATTACTTTGCAGCCACAAAAAGAACTTACATTTATCAAGGTTTTCCTGAATACGGAGATTCGCGCCGAGATGAAATCATAGAAAATCTGAAGGGGTTTTTCAGGGCCACACAGTTTGTTCAGAAGAAAGAAGAGTTACCAGTCGTTCATGATTTGGGTGCTCTTCCGTATATTCCTTCGGGTTGTCAAGTGCAGCAGGTGGCTTTCTTTGACGACACTCTAGAGAAAATCTACATTTTGCAGAGCCTTTGGGATCAGTTGGATTCTTTGAGCCAAGCGGCTTTAGTGATTCACGAACTCGACTATAAAATGCTTCGTGATTTAAAAGACGAGACTTCTGAGCTCGCACGGCGCCTGGTAGCAACTGCATTTGCTGTGCGAGGCGTGGTTTCTATTAAAGATGGTTTGACGGACCAAAGTTTGGGTTATTTTGCCACCGCGAGAGGCTTTGCAAATGAAGGAAAGGAAGTCTCTGTTTTTTATCAGACACAGCTTTCTCTTGAGAAGCAAAAGTTTTTTCGACTGCAGTTCACTCATATTCAAGGGCGCCCACAATTGACTAAGGCTTGGATTGATGTGCCTGCGATGCCTTGGAATTTGAAGTTCGGTCGTTCGAAATCTGATCCAGATTTTGTCGGCTGTATTCTTCAAGAACCGAATTCTGATTATCAGATTGAACTTCCGGTGAGTGGCACCGCATCTGATGGGCTTTCAATTCAATATACTTACAAGACTGGAGAGCCGATTCGGTTGATGCTACTCAATCGAGGTCAAGTTTTAAGCGAAGGTGATGTGAGTGGCGGAAGCGAATGTCAGGGTGACCCTATTCAACCGTGATTCTGTTCTTTAGCTCCCACAACTCAAACGGGGCGCCCAAAAGGTGCCCCGTTTTTTATCAATCTTTTTATTAAAACCCCGCAAACGCTAAGCCAAAAACAACCGTCGATGCGACAACACAGTACGCGCCGAAATAGCTCCAGCGGCCGTTTTCAAGCCATGCCGAGAGCCATTTTAAAGCTAAGAAGCCTGAAACAGCGCTGAGCCCCATTCCGAGAAAACCGGGAGCTAAGAGATGGCCTAAGCCTTCTTGAGTGAGAGTGTGAAACCCGCCTGAAGATTTAACGAGGCGTTTCAGTTCGAGCAAAATCACCGGTGGTGTCAGAATCACAGCAAGTGCAAAGCTGAAGTTCTCAGACATTTCTCGAGAGACACCTGTTAGCAAACCTGTTGAGATCGTAGCACCTGATCGTGAGAATCCTCGAAAGGGTAGGCACAATCCTTGAACGAGACCAATGAGGCCTGCTTGCTTTTGAGACACGGCGTTGCCGATCGCACTGCCGCGGCGTTTTTCAAAAATACCTGCGACGGTAATAAAAATTCCGACAGCAAAAAGAGAGCAGGCGATCAGAGTGAGATTACTAAAGAGCATTTCAATTTCAGCTTTGGTTCCGTGTTCCGCTAAAAAGCCTTTCTCGATGATTTTTTTGAGTCCAAAACCCAAAATGCCGGTCAACACGGTGGCCGTGATGAGGGTTTTCAAAAGGGCTAATCCATTTTGAGTGATGAGAGCAGCCCAGCGTTTCCAAAAGTAAGCAATCACGGCAAACATGGTGCCGGTGTGAAGCATCACTAAAAGAAAAGTCATTTGCGGTGAAGAGGGGTCAAGCCCCATCAGCTTTTCAACGACAATGACATGGGCTGAGCTCGA
>Ga0206960_1236_pt1 | contig 11453 bp, 10 predicted proteins | sample Alteio_BWOrgHeat_29_FD_153255 | JGI IMG/M metagenome (GOLD analysis project Ga0206960, IMG submission 153255) | Enriched cells from forest soil in Barre Woods Harvard Forest LTER site, Petersham, Massachusetts, United States -... | ecosystem: Environmental > Terrestrial > Soil > Temperate forest >... | reverse complement strand
TACCCTCCTCGTGCGGGAGGACCACAGCGCGCCGGTCGTGAGCGCACAGGCGTGGGTCCGCGCCGGCAGCATCACGGAAGGCCCGTGGATGGGCGCCGGTCTCTCGCATGTGTTGGAGCACATGCTCTTCAAGGGCACGACCACGCGCGGCGTCTCGCAAATTGCGCAGGAGATCGAACGCAGGGGCGGTTACATCAACGCCTATACCTCCTTCGAGCAAACCGTTTTCTACATTAATATCCCCTCGGAGAATTGGCAGACGGCTGTGGACATTCTGGCCGACTGCGTGCAACACGCGTCCATTCCCGAGCCCGAACTGCTGAAGGAGAAGCGGGTCATTCTCCGCGAAATGGCGATGAATAATGACGACCCGGCGCGTCGGGCGAATCGTACGCTGTGGGCCACGGCGTACACGACCCACCCGTATCGCTTCCCCGTCATCGGCTATCCCGACATTTATAATCGTCTCAAACGTGACGACGTGGTCGCGTACTACAAAGAGCATTACGTCCCTAACAACATCGTGTTCGTCGTCGTCGGCGACGTGGATGCAGCGAGAGTCGAACAAGAGCTGCGCGATCAAACCAAAGACGCCGATATGGGTGCGGTGGCGCCGGCCTTCGTTCCGCCCGAGCCGACACAGCTCAGCCTGCGCCAGCGCGACGAAGAAATGCCCATGCAGCTTTCGCAGATCCACCTTGCCTGGCACATTCCATCCGTCACGCATCCCGACGTCTATCCGCTGGATGTACTGGCCATCGTCCTTGGCCAGGGCAACAGCTCGCGCCTGTATCGCGAGCTTCGCCAAAAGCGCGGACTGGTGCTGGGAGTTGACGCTGGCAGCTACACGCCCGGTTATCCGGGGATTTTCGTCATTGAAGCCACCGCGGATCCCGCCAAACGCGAAGCCGCCATTGCTGCCATTCGTGAAGAAGTGAAACAACTCGCCGCGAAGCCCGTCACCGAGGAAGAACTGCGCAAGGCCATCAAGATGAGCACGAGCAGCCACCTCGAACGGCTCAAGACGATGCAAGGCCAGGCCTCGGACATCGCGCAAAATGAATTCCTCGTGGGCGATCCGAACTTCTCGGACGTGTACCTCGAAAACCTCCGCAAGGTCACCCGCGATGATCTGCAACGCGTCATCCAGACGTACTTCACGGACAACAACCTGACCATCACCACGCTCAATCCCCCGGGCACGCTCCCCACGGCAACGACAACAACAACGGCCAAAGCGGAAATCACGATCAAGAAGTTTGAGCTACCGAACGGAATCCGCCTCCTCGTGCGCGAGGACCCGAAGCTGCCCCTTGTCGATTTCCACGCGATCCTGAAGGGTGGCGTCATTGCCGAGTCGGGCGAAAACAACGGGCTGACAAAACTAACCGCGCGCATGTTGCTCAAGGGGACCAAGACGCGCACCGCCGAGCAGATCGCTGAGACGATGGAGTCCGTTGGCGGTGGCATCAGTCACTTTTCCGGCAATAATAGTTTCGGTGTTGCAGCCCAGTCGTTGAGCGAGGATTTCGACCGCACACTCGACCTGCTGGCCGATGTCCTCCAGAATCCGACGTTTCCCGACGACATGCTGACGCGGGAACGCACCGTGCAGCTTTCCGAGTTCAAGGCCGAGCAGGACCAGATTCTGCGCAAGGGACAACAGGTTCTCCGCGAGGCAATTTTCACCAGGCATCCCTATCGTCTGAACCCGTTGGGAAGCTCGAATGCGGTCGCGAAACTCACTCGCAATGATCTTGCCGATTTTCAGCGCCACTTTATCGTGCCGAATAATCTCGTGCTCACCGTGTTTGGCAACGTGAACGCTGACGAGGTGCGGAAGAAAGTCGAAGCGAAATTTGGCGCCATGCAATCAACCAAGCCGGTGTTCCCGCCGACGGTGCCGGAGACGCTCCCCGCCGAAGTGCGCAAGGTACAGAACGTCCCCAAGGAACAGGCCGTCCTGCTCATTGGCTATGACGGCGTGGATCTTTTCAATAAAGACCGCTTCGCCCTCGAGTTGCTCTGCGAAGCGTACACGGGACAGGGCTCGCGGGTTTTCCGCCGCCTCCGCGATGAACTGGGCCTGTGCTACTACGTTGGCGCGTACCAGTTGCTCGGCCTCGACCCGGGCTATTTCACCTTTTACGTCGGCACAACGCCGCAAAACGTCGGCACTTGCGAAAAGGAGATCTTCGCCGAACTTGAGAAACTCGAAGCCAACGGATTGACCGATGAGGAATTGACCCGCGCCAAGAACAGCATCATCGGACAGCGCCGCGTTCACATGCAGGACAACTCCGAGCTAAGCTTGTTGGTGGGAACGGATGAGTTGTGCGGGCTCGGGTATGATAATTTCCGGACGCTGGATGACAAGTACCGCGCGGTGACGCTCGATGACATCAAGCGCGTGGCGAACCAGTACTTTACCAACAAGGCGCACGCAGTCGTCGTGGTGACGCCGGCGGAGGAAAAGAAATAATATGGCTGAAGTCCAACAAGACAACCAGGGTTCCACCGAGGACACGCTCCGCTTTCTCGACATGGTCGGCTTGTTCGGCACACAGGCGATGATTGCGCTCGGGAAGCTCGCCAACCCCGCCACGGGAAAAGCCGAGAAAAACCTGCCAGCCGCGCGCCTGTTCATCGACACCCTCGAGATGCTGGAGAGCAAGACCAAGGGCAACCTCAACTCCGACGAGACCAAGGTGCTGCATGCCACGCTCACCGACTTGCGTCTGATGTTCGTCGAAGAGGCCAAGTCACCACAGACGCCCGAGAAACCTGCCGAACCGGCAACGCCTGCCTAGCTGCTCATCAGTCGTTTGTTTCGCCGCCGCTCGACAAACCACGCCAGCCAGATCGTGATCTCGCAAATCACGACAAGCGGGAGCGACATCATGATCATCGAAAACGGATCGGGCGGCGCAAGGATGGCCGCGAGGATGACCGCTCCCACAATCATGAGTTTACGTCCGCCGGCCACCGTGCTGGCGCTGAGAATGCCAAGCCGTACCAACATCAGGATGACCAGCGGCACTTCAAAAGTGATCCCGACCGACAGCATGAAGTTCGTCACGAAACCGACGTAGTCGACCGCCGTCCATTGACGCTTCATCTCCAACCAGTCGGTGTACTTGAGAAACACCTTCAACGTTTGCGGGATCATGACGTAATAGCACATGGCCGCGCCGGCGAGGAACAGGAATGTCCCAAAAATAAACGTGGGCATGAGCAGCGCCCGCTCCTTTTTCTTCAACGCGGGAAGAATGAAGTCCGCCAGGAAATAGCAGATTGCCGGTGAGGCCAGCACCAGCCCGCCGTAAAACGACAACTTCATCCAGAGAAAAAAAGCGTCGGTGACCCTCAGGCTCACGAGCTGTCCTTCCGGGCCGGGCACGATGCGCCGCCAGGGTTCTTCGAGGAACGCCAGAATGCGATTGGCAAATACCAGGCAAACGTTGAAGCCGACGAAGAGTGCGACACCTATCTTGATGATCGTGCCGCGGAGGTCTTCCAGGTGCTCGATGAACGACTTGCTCTCACCTTCGGCATCCTCGGACACGAGCTCGAGTTGCTGGCCGGGACTCGGGTTCTGTTGCTTGGCCAGCCAGCCGGTAAATATCGCAAGCCACTTAAGCAAGCTCGTCCGTCAGTCGTGAAGCTAATTCAACTTCGAATCCGGAGGATGTTGGGTACTGGACGCCGTGATTTCCGGCTTGGTCGGCGCAGGAGGCGGCGGCGTTCGCGGAGGATCATCCTGGATATCGCGAGAGGCTTTCTTGAACTCTTTCATCGCCTCACCGATACCGCGGGCCAATTCCGGCAGCTTCTTGCCTCCAAACAGCAAGAATACGATGATCAGCACAAGAAAGATGTGCCACTCACTCAAGACTGCTAATACAGGTGCCATAGGTATCTCCTGACTGCCTGCACCCTACTACGGCCCTCTCCGCCTGTCAACGAAGCTGCCAAAGCCTATTGATTCACAATCCCAAATTCGCAACGGCGGTTCTTTGACCACGCGGCCTCGTCGTGTCCCGGGTCTGCGGGTCGGTCCGAGCCGTAACTGATGGTCGTGATCCGGCTGCCGTCAGCGCCCTGCTTGACCAACTCTTCACGGGCTGCCAGCGCGCGACGCTCACCCAGTGCACGGTTGAATTCCGCCGTGCCGCGCTCATCGCAATAACCTTCCACCACCAGGTTGCCGGGATTCGACTTCAAGTATGCGGCCACCGCCTGGAGCTTCGCATCTTCACTCGGGCGAATGCGCGCGCTGTCGTAATCAAAGTAAACGATCCCAAACTGGCCCTTCACGGGTTCGCCGGTCATGCCTGATGGCCGACCGCCGTTGCCACTCGTAATACCGCCATCGGGGCCGCCACCGAGCGGCGGCACGCTACCCTCGGCATTGGACGACTTTCCAGCGCCGTTCATGGCGGTCTTACTCTTACAGCCCGTCAATCCAAATGCCGCAACCGCTGCCGCCAAAATGATCTCTACTAAAAATTTCTTCCTCATGAGAGGTATCCTTCCTTGTAACGATTTGTTTCTTCGCATCCGCCGCAAGCTACGGTCCCCACGCGGGTTCGGACGCGCCCCCTTCGATAGACGGTAACTGTACTTGCTCGCCGGTGACAACGTCAAGCAGATACAACTGCGTCCGCCAGTGCTGCGTCTTCCCAAATACGAGGTGCCGACCGTCCGGCGCCCAGGACGGATCTTCGTTGTCGGCGCCATCGGCCACCACCGGCGTCACCGCGCCGGTGCCGCGGTCGTACACTCCCAATTGAAACTTGCCGCCGACTCGCGACGTTAATGCCAACATCGGTTTCATATCGGAGCTGGCGGGCGGACGCGACCAGTCGGGCTCCGTGTTGTAGCTCGGCGCCGTTGTCAACCGCGAGGGCGCGCCCCCGTCCCTGCCCATCATCCAAATCTGCGGCGCGCCACTTTCATCACTCACGTAAGCAATGTCCCGTCCGTCAGGCGACCATGTCGGTGACGATTCCCCGCCGCGGGAGTGGGTCAATTGCCGCAAATCCCCGCCCTGGGCGTTCATCGTGTACAGCTCGGGATTCCCACCTTTGCTCAACGTCAGGGCGATGCTCAAACCATCGGGTGAAAACGCCGCGCCGGTGTTCAGCCCCGGGTATGCCGCAAGGCGCAGTCGCTGGCCGGTGTAGAGATCCACTTCGAGTACGTCGGGAAAGAGGTTCTTGTAACTCGTGTAGACGATCTTGCGACCATCCGGTGACCACTTTGGCCGCACACTGATCGAACGATCATACGTGAGTTGCTTCACGTTATAGCCGTCGTAATCCATCACGGCCAATTCCTTCGCGCCGCCGTGCGACCAGACAAACGTGATCTTCGTCTCCGCGATGCCCGGTTGGCTGGTGATCGCCTGGACAATATCATCCGTCAACTTGTGCACCGCCCGCCGCAAATCCTGTCCGCTACCCTGGTAGGTCTTCGAGAGCACTACCTTCTTCGTGGCCTGCTGCATCACGACGCATTCGATGACCACGCCACTGCGATCACCGCGCACCGTTCCTGATTCCACGTACTCCGCGCTACCCACTGGTGACAATGCAAAATAACCCGACAACCGTATATCGTTCTTCAACACATCCGTTACCTGCCCCGCTATCGATGCGTCGCCCCCAAACCCGGAGACCCCGAACGAATGACGGCCCTTCAGCACATCCACTTGCGCACTCACGGGTGCCGCGCAAATCCCCATAAGTATTAATGTAATAAAAACTTCCCCCTTGAACCGTTGAAACATACCTCTATCCCTCCAATCGAAAATTCACCGAGATTTCAGCAAAGTCGCCGCCCAAACCTTCCGGTAACGGATCCAAACGCGGCACGCTGTGTGCCGCTGCCATTACGGAATCGTCCAGCAACTTATTACCGGACGAACGTTCCATGCGGACGCCCTCAATCCGGCCGTCGCGCGCAACATGCAAGATCAGGGTCGTCACCAGTTTTTTATCCAGGCTTTTCGCTTGCCCCGGTTGGTCCCACGCTTCGTACATTTTGTCGTGTACGTGCATGTAGTACGACCAAAACTGTGAACCCTTGCCAACCCCGCCCGCGATCCCATCCGCTGCGCCATCGGGCGAACCCAAATGCCCGTACTTCGACACGCCATTGCCGCCACCGGCAGCCTTGTTATCGCCATAGGCCGTCCCGCCCTCGGCGGAAGAAAGGGCGCTGGCAAACCGCTTGCGAATTGTGTCGGCGCTGACAGCCGGGCTGGTCGTGCCGGTGTTGGCAGGTGTTTTTGCGTTTGCTACCGCCTTCTTCGGAGCCGTCGTCGTCTTGTCCGCGGTTTTGTCAGTAGCCACCGGCTTCTTGGCGGTCGTATCAACCTGTTTCTTGGTTTCCTTGGGAACAGACTTCTTCGGAATCAAGACCTCGTTCGGATCTTTCGTTTCCGGTGGAGTCGCGATCGCTTTGGGTGCGACAGGTTCTGCAGGCTTGGCCGCTGGCTCACTTGGTGCAGCGGGCGCGCTTGGCGCAGCCGACGGTTCGGCAGTATCACCCGCCGGTTCCGCCGGCGGCGCGGTGTAATTCCCACGCCCGTTCCCCGCGCCCGTGGGCAGATCGCCCAGGATGTCGGCGGGGACAATCAACTGAACATTGGTCGGGACGTTGGAATCGGCATTGTTGAACACTCCTTCGACGATCACGATCCCGCCGATAATCGCGACATGAACCAGGCATGCGACGACGAAGTTCCGGCGAAATCTTTTCTGAATCGTGCTCATCTCCGCGCGAGTTTCGGTGGCGATTCTTCCGCCGTCAGGAGTGCGATGCGCGTGATTTTGGCCGTGTGCAATTCCTTGAGAACTTCCATGACGGCGCCGTAATTGTTCACTTCATCGGCCTTGACGAGGATCGTGATCGGTGGCTCGGACTGGGCCAGTTTTGCCAATTCGCCACGCAGCTGCGGCTGCGTCAGCGCGATATCGTTCAGGTAAATCTTCCCGCGCTTGTCCACGGCGAGCGTGCGCGTCTGTTCGCGCTTGATCTGGTCGGTGGTGCCTTTCGGCAAATTGATGTTCATGCCATACTCGACCAGGGGGAAGAAAATAATCACGGCGATGAAGAGCTGCATGAACAGGTCCACGAGCGGCATGACGTTGATCTCGCCCAGCTCGGGCAGGTGTCCGTACCGTTTTCCGCGATTCGAGGGGCGTCTCATGGATCAGTTCGTCACGTAATTGTGCTCGACGGCATTCACGAACTCGTCGGCGAAGCTTTCCATCTCCATCGTCGAATGCCGAATACGTTGCGCAAGCCAGTTGTAGGCGAACAGCGACGGCACCGCCACCAGCAGGCCGACGACCGTTGCCAGCAACGCGGCGGAAATGCCCGGCGCCACCGCGCCAAGACGCACACTCCCGTACTCGCCGATTGCGGCGAACACGCTCATCACACCCCAGGAACTGCCAAGCAACCCGAGAAATGGTCCGCCCGTCACCGCCGTGGAGAGCACGCTGACTTGCGATTCGAGTTTCATCACTTCACCATCGATCGCGCGACCAAGCGCACCGCGGAGTGTATCCAGGTTCACAACGGTCCGGTCGGAGATGCTGACATCGGTATCGACCGCCGCGAGCGTTGTCGTGCCGCCACCGCCAAACGCCTTATAACCGCCCGCTACCTTGCGGGGACTATTACCATTTCCGAATTGCGAAGAAACCTCTTCCGCGCCCATGCGGTAGATGTTGTAAAGCGGGCATTCCGGCACCTCGTAATTGTTAATGAAAAGATGCAGCGGGTCGCGCTCGCGACGAAACTGCGCCAGGAACGATTCGCCCGAGCCACGCGCGCGGCGAAGCTGCTGCCATTTGGTGAGCATGACCGACCACGTAAAGGCCGAGCCAAGACACAACACCACAACGATTACTTTGCCGGGCCAGTCAGCTTGTCCAAAAATGTACAAGATACCTCCGGCTGCGAGTACGACATTCATCCCCAACCCTCCTTGTTTGGCTGCACAGAACAGCCAGCCGCCAGTTATACAACTTTATGCAGCCCAGTCAAACTTTACTTTGGTTTTTTTCCAAGGAATTTGTAACTTTTCACCATCCTCAAGAGGCGACGGATTTTTCGGCTCGAATTCGCAGTGAGTCTGCGTTAGAGACAACAGCGCATGAGTCAACCGAACACGCCCAAGCCAGCCGACACCAACAGCGTAACTCCGCGCGCCCAAGACTACGCGCAGTGGTACCTCGACGTCATCAAACGCGCCGACCTCGCTGAGCATTCACCCGTGCGCGGCTGCATGGTCATCAAACCCCACGGTTACGCGATTTGGGAGAAGATGCAACGCGAGCTGGACGACCGTTTCAAGGCCACGGGACACGTGAATGCCTATTTCCCGCTGTTCATTCCCCTCTCCTTCCTCACGAAGGAAGAGCAACATGCGGCAGGTTTCGCGAAGGAATGCGCCGTTGTCACCCACCATCGCCTGAAGTCCATCGACGGCGAAGTGGTGGTCGATCCCGAATCCAAGCTCGAAGAACCACTCGTCATTCGTCCCACCAGTGAGACGATCATCTGGGCGCAATACAAAGGCTGGATTCAAAGCTACCGCGACCTGCCGCTCCTCATCAACCAGTGGGCCAACGTCGTCCGCTGGGAACTGCGCACGCGTCTATTCCTGCGAACCGCCGAATTCCTCTGGCAGGAAGGCCACACCGCCCACGCCACGGAAGCCGAAGCCGTGGAAGAAACCGCCCGCATGCTCGATGTGTACGCGGACTTCGCGGAGAACGTCGCCGCCGTTCCCGTCATCAAGGGACGCAAGACCCCCGGCGAACGGTTCGCGGGCGCGCTGGACACATTGTGCATCGAGGGCCTGATGCAGGACGGCAAGGCTCTCCAGATGGGCACGAGCCATTATCTCGGCCAGAATTTCGCAAAGAGCAGTGATGTGACCTTTCTCAGCAAAGAAGGCAAACGCGAATACGTGTACGCCACAAGTTGGGGCGTCTCCACCCGCCTCGTCGGCGCGCTCATCATGACCCATTCCGACGACAACGGTCTCGTGCTGCCACCAAAGCTCGCCCCGATTCATGTCGTCGTGATTCCGATTTTCAAGACCGATGCAGAGAAAGCGCTCGTCCTCGACGAAGCTGTTAAAGTTGTTGCCGAACTCAAGTCACAAGGCCTCGCTGTGAAACTCGACGACCGCGACGGCATCATGCCGGGTGCGAAATATTACGAATGGGAAGCCAAAGGCGTGCCCTTGCGCATCGAAATCGGTCCGAAGGATTTGGAGAAAGGCAGCCTCTGCCTCGTCCGCCGTTTCGTTTTGGAGAAAGAAGGCGAAACCGAGCAGGAACTGCGTAAACGGCGCAAGACTTTCGTTCCCCGAGCCGAAGCCATTGCCTCGATCAAGCCCACGCTCGACACGATGCAGCGTGAACTGTTCGAACGCGCCCACATCTTCCGCAACAAACGCACCCGCATCATCGACACGATCGAAGACTTCGAAAGCTTTTTTGCCAAGGATGGCGGCGGCTTTGCCTGGGTCCATTGGGCCGGCAATCACGAGCAGGAAGAAGAGATGTCGCGCGAGTACGAAACCACCATCCGCTGCATCCCGTTCCCCGACCAAATTCCCGACGAGGCAAAAGGCGAAGGGAAATGTATTCTCACGGGTGGAACATCGAACCAGCGAGTCGTAATGGCTCGCGCGTACTGACGACACCCAATCGCTACAGGCCCAATTCCTCGTGAATCAGGTCGTGGTAAGCTTCTTGAAGTCGATTGGTCAGTTGTTGTGTCCGCCCCCAATTTGTCACGGGTGCAATCTCGATAAGGCTGTTCGTCGCAAAAACTTCATCAGCTGTTTCGAGAAACTCGGGGCCAAAACCTGTTTCGCTCGTCGAAATCTGCAACTCCCGCGCAAGTGTCAGCACCGCGTGTCGCGTAACGCCGGGCAGTGGACCGTCGTCCAACGGCGGCGTAAACAAGCGCCCATCCTTCACGACGAAAAGATTGCCAGTTGCGAATTCGACGACACGGCCCGCCCCGTTCAGCAGAATCGCTTCATTGGCTCCTTCGATGGCCGCTTGCTCCTGCGCCAGGATATACGGAAGACGGTTTGCGGTTTTATACGGCGAAAGGGCGGGGTCGATGCGGACGGTTGAGACAATCGCTGTCAAATCTCGCGGCTCAAGCGAGCTGGGGTGCACGGTCACGATGATGGAATCACAGGTGCGGTATACGCGGGCGACGCCCTGAAGCACTTTATTTCTTTCCGTGAGCACACGACATACGGCGCGAAGTTCTTCCCGCGAGAACACAGGCTCGATGCTTAGCGCCCGGAGTCCCGCCAACAACCGTTCAATATGATCTTGCGCGCGAAAAATCCGTCCGCCGTATACCCGCATTGTCTCAAAAACTCCGTGCCCATAGAGAAAGCCGCGGTCGAAAATAGAAACCGTGCCTTCGGCTTCCAGTACAAAGCGACCATTAACGTAGGCGTAGTTTGTCGAGGGCATTGAGGATTCCTTGCGTTTTCACAAGTGTTTCGGCGTACTCGGCGTCAGGTTCGCTATCGGCCACGATGCCGCCGCCGGCGTGAAATGTCAATTCCCGGCCCTGCTGCACGACGGTGCGGATGGCGACGTTCAGGTGCGTAAAACCATTGTAGCCGAGAAAACCAATCGCGCCCGTGTACACCCCACGCGCATGCGGCTCCAACTCATCGATGATCTCCATCGCACGGATCTTAGGAGCGCCAGTGATCGAACCGCCGGGGAAACACGCACGCACGCAATCGACGGGGCTCACGTCGCTGCGCAACCGGCCTTCGACCGTCGAGACCAGATGGTGCACGGTAGCGTAGGTCTCGACGCACACCAGTTCACTGACGTGCACGCTGCCAAATTCGCAAACCCGTCCGAGATCGTTGCGCTCCAAGTCCGTGATCATCACCAGTTCGGCATTATCCTTCGGTGAGGCGAACAATTCGGCAGCGATACGCGTGTCTCCTTCGGGAGAAATACCGCGCGGTCGCGTGCCCTTGATGGGGCGCGTCACGACACGCCGGTCGCGGATGTTCAAAAAGCATTCCGGCGAACTGGAAAGAATTTGCGCTTCGCCAATATCCAAATACGCGCAGTAAGGCGACGGATTCGATTCGCGAAGCGCGCAGTAAAGCTCTGGCGCTGAAGCGTCTACTTCGCACTGGAATCGCTGCGAGAGGTTGACTTGATAGATGTCCCCGGCCCCGATGTATTGCTTCGCGCGGAGAATTGCAGCGCGATAGGACTCACGCGTGAAATTAGAATGAAGATCACGCGATGATGAATTTGCCCGAGGCTGATTCGATGTTTGGCAAGAGCTCTGTCCACCGACGACCTCCCAAACCTCCTTCTTTGCGTGGTCGAAGACGAGCAGATTGTCATAGAAACCGAACCAGC
>Ga0206960_1235_pt1 | contig 11456 bp, 12 predicted proteins | sample Alteio_BWOrgHeat_29_FD_153255 | JGI IMG/M metagenome (GOLD analysis project Ga0206960, IMG submission 153255) | Enriched cells from forest soil in Barre Woods Harvard Forest LTER site, Petersham, Massachusetts, United States -... | ecosystem: Environmental > Terrestrial > Soil > Temperate forest >... | reverse complement strand
GGCTGCCGATCCCAGGTCCCAGAGAGTTTTGTTTGGCTTCCATCGCTTCCCGTTTCTTCCCCCGGCGGAATCGCCTTCAACCTCGTCTCTTGCGGCACCACCTTCCCCTCTTCCTGGTCTCCGCCCTGTCCATCGCCGCTCTCTACGCCACCCGCGATGACAAAGATGTCTTCAGCCGGGCCAGCTTCGCCACCGCCTATCCCGCCCTCGTGCTTCTCGCCCTCACCCTTCTGATCGGGCCCTGGAACTGGCTGCGGCGCCGGACGAATCCCCTTTCCAGTGACATGCGCCGCGATATCGGCATCTGGGCGGGCATCCTCTCGCTCCTGCACACCGCCATCGGCCAATGCGTCCACCTCCGTGGCCGTCCCTGGCTCTATTACGTCTACGGCCCCACCGGGCGCCACCACAGCTTCCCCATGCGCCATGATGCCTTCGGAATCGCCAACGACACGGGCGCCTGCAGCGCGCTTCTCGTGATCGCGCTGCTCGCCACTTCGAACGACTACTCACTGCGCAAGTTGGGCACAAAGGAATGGAAGACTCTGCAGCGCTGGAATTATGCGCTGTTCGCGCTTGCTGGCATTCATGCTTTGCTTTACCAGAGAGCCATCGAGCAGCAGCGTCTCGGGTTCGTCGCCCTCGTCGTGGTGTGTATGGTTCTCACCGTCGCCTTGCAGTCTGTCGTCTTCCTCAGGCGCCGGGAACATAAGGGCGGCGGAAAGGTGCCGGTTAGACCTCCACCAGGTTGGCCTTCGCCTTGATATCTATGCCCAGCATCTCGGCCGATTTCTTCAAAAGGTAGTAAGGTCCCGCTTCGGTCATCATTGCCTGGCCGGGCGCTGCAACTTCCTGCCAACTCCCGATCGGAGTCATAAGCAGGATTCTGGGTGGCCACTTTACATCCGCCACCAGGTTCATCACCGCCTGCCGCTCGGACTCGGGAAGCGTATAGCAGAGAATAATCAGATCAAATGAGTATCTCGACATCAATGCTTCCACCTCGCGCATGCGACCGGCGCCATGCACCTGGAAAAAGGCCCCCAGGATCAGTTGACGCGTTTGCAGGAGCATCGGGTCGCGGCTTACGACCAGAACGTTCGGAGTCATCTTGAAGGCCTCCGGCATCGAATGCAATGCAAATCAGGCATGAAGCATAGTCCCCGCCTGAAGAAATTTCGGTCCTTTAGCGTACAAACTAGGGAAACTCCTAGTATCCAGAAGTCCTTTATGCGCCTATGGTCTGCTAAGGAACATAACCCCGGGCTCATTTGAGGCAGCAGGGTCACCCTTCGAGAGTGCGGCAATTTCCCTTGATGTAGATCGCATGACTCGAGTGAGAAATGCTAAAACGACCGCTCTTGGAAAGGACCCATAATGTCGGAACAATCCTCAAATCTGTTGCTGGCATCTCTTTCTCCAAAGCTCCGCAGCTTTTTGTTGCCGCGCCTGCGGCCGGTCACCCTCGGAGCGAGAGAAGTTCTCTACGAGCCGGACGAAAGCCCAAAGTTTGGCCACTTCATGACCCACGGTATCGCGTCGATTGTGGGCACCATGTCCAGCGGCGCCAGTGCCGAAGTCGGCATCTGGGGAAAAGAAGGCTTGGTGGAGTCCTTCCACCTGCTTGGCAGCGCTCGCATCCCCACCCGCTGCTTCATGCAGATCGAAGGTACGGCGCTGCGCATGCCCTTTAAGGACCTGCAAAAGGAATTCCACGAAAACGAAGAGTTGCACGAATGCATTTTGCAGTCGGTGCAGAGCCAGGGAGCCATTCTCGGCCAACTGGCCGCGTGCAACCGGTTGCATGAAGCCGAAGAACGCCTCGCACGCTGGTTCCTCATGGTCCGCGACCGCATGGAGAGCGACTCGTTCTATCTCACCCAGGAATTCCTCGCGGTCATGCTTGGATCGCGGCGTACCACCGTCACCGCCGCCGCCGGTGCACTGCAGCGCAAGGGCCTCATTCGCTATAGCCGCGGCCGCATCCACATCGTCGACCCCGCCGGACTCGAAAAGGAAGCCTGCGAATGCTACGCCACCGTTCGCGAGATTCATCAGAACTTCTACAACGGGGTAGCCGTGATCTGATTCCCGCGCCGGGAATATTGGGACCTTCATGCCAGTTATATCCGTTGACGCGGCCATCCCGCACGCCGGCACGAGCTTCCTGCGGAAACGTATCGGCGTTGTAGATCCTGATGTATCATGACCGCGAACTCACCGGCATGATCCTGCATTCTCCCAGAACCCGGCCCTCGCCATGGATGGTGCGGAAACACGCCCTCCGCGCCCGCTGGCTTGCGCCCCTCGTCTGCCTTGAATGGCTGTGGGAATGGGCCGCCTTCGGCCTCAGCAACTGGGCTTTCCTCGAAGTTCTCGAATATCTCGGAACCTTTTCGGTTCTGATCGCCGTCATCTTTTACTTCTCCGAGTCCGGCGATCGCGTCAAACTGCGCCACTACCAAGCCTGGCAGGTCATCAACACGGCGCAAGGCAAGGGCGGCAGCGGCGGCCGCATCGAGGCTTTGCAGGAATTGAACCAGGACAAGGTCCCCCTGGTCGGCGTCGACGTGTCTTCCGCCTTCCTGCAGCAGGTCCGGCTCGAGCATGCCAACCTGTTGCGGTCCAATTTCAGTTCCGCCGACGTCCGCGGCGGAGACCTCGCCGGAAGCGACCTCACCCTCGCCAATCTCAACACCGTCAATCTCCGCGATGCCCGTTTGGACCACGCCCGCTTCGCCAACGCCGATCTGAGCGACGCCGACCTGACCGGCGCCAGTATGGTCGCCGTGGACCTGTCCGGCGCCATGCTCGACGACGCCGATCTGCGCAATACCGATTTGCGCGATGCTCAGTGGCAATTGATCCGAAGCATCAAGGGGGCGAATATCGCGGGCGTGAAGAACGCCCCCTCTGGTTTCCCGGCATGGGCAATCGAGAGAGGCGCTGTCGATCGCGCCACTGCCCATGAATAAACGGTGACCCGCAGGTGCCCCACCCTTCGGGGTCCCCACGAACCAGGTCTTCGTTCGTGGGTGAACATTCGCTGACGTCTTTGCTCCTCGTCGCTGAGGTGAGAGGGCGACCGCCGCGGGACCGGACCCGATCCCTCCTCCGAATCACGTGCTTTACGATAAGAACTGCGTGCAAACCATACGAGTCGACACACCCTCCGCCCGGTACGACGTGATTGCCGGCAACGGCCTGATCGCCACGCTCGCCTCCCGCATCCGGCGCGTCATCGGACGCCTGCCTCGCCGTGTCTTTGTCGTCACTTCGCCCGAAATCTGGGCCCTCTGGAGTGAAACCTTCGGTGCCTCCTTCACTGAGCCGCCCATCGTTCTTTTTCTTCCCGCCGGCGAAAAGCACAAGACCATGGCCATCGTGGAAAAACTGCTGCGCCAGATGATCGCTGCCGGCGGCGATCGCGGCTCGCTGCTCATCGCCTTCGGCGGCGGCATCGTCGGCGACGTCGGTGGATTTGTGGCCGCCATCTTCATGCGCGGCATCCCCTGCTTCCAGGTTCCCACCACGTTCCTCTCCCAGGTGGACTCATCTGTAGGCGGCAAGACCGGCGTCAACCTCCCCGAAGGAAAAAACCTCGTAGGCAGCTTTCATCATCCCCGGGCGGTCTTCGCCGACATCGGTGTACTGGGCACCTTGCCCGATCGCGAACTGCGCTCCGGGCTCATGGAAAGCATCAAGGCCGGCATCATCCGCGACCGCACCCTCCTTCGTTTTATGGAGGAACACGCCGGCGAAATCCTCCGCCGCGATCCCCGCGCTCTCGAAAGAGTCATTGCTGCTTCCATTCGCATCAAGGCCGACGTGGTCAACAAGGACGAGCGCGAAAGCGGGCTGCGCATGATCCTCAACTTTGGCCATACCATCGGCCACGCCATCGAGCAGGCGACGCGTTACAAAATGCTTCTCCACGGTGAAGCGGTCGGCTGGGGCATGATCGCCGCCCTCTACATCGCCCACCGCCGCGACATGATTACCACCAGCCAGGCAGAGCGCATGGAGAGCGTCATATACCTTTACGGGCCTTTGCCCCCGCTCAAGCTGCGTGCCGCCAGGCTGGTCGCCGCCACCGGCGCCGACAAGAAAAACGTCGGCGGCGTACGGCGCTTCGTCTTGCCGATCGGTATCGGCGACGCCGGCGTGGTCGAAGACGTAACCCCCGCCGAACTGGAAGCCGCCGCAAAATTCATGCTCAACCGCGCTGCCGACAAACACCCCGAGTCCCGGCCCGCCGCTCGCAATCAACCGGCGCAGTCCTCAGACCAGCCCATCGTCATCGCCTCTTCGGGACGCTGACATGATCACCACGGGAGCCAAACCGATCGGTGCCCAGGACGAGACCAGCGCCGCCCACGCTGTCCGCCGGATGTTCAACTCCATCGCGCCGCGCTACGACCTGCTCAATCATCTCCTGTCCGCCAACATCGATCGCCTCTGGTGGCGAAAGACCGCGCGCCGCTTCCGCGATCTGCTCGCCAACCCCGACGCCGCCGTCCTCGACATCTGCTGCGGCACCGGCGACATGACCATGGCTCTGCTCAAACTTCGCCCGCTGCACGCCCGCCCCATCCTGGCCGCCGATTTCGCCCACGCCATGCTCACCCGCGGCGCGCAAAAATTTCAAGGCCGGAGAGCCATCGCCCTGGAAGCCGATGCGCTCCAACTTCCGCTCCGCAGCGGATCGCTCGACCTCATCGTCACCGCTTTCGGCTTTCGCAATCTCGCCAACTACGAAGCCGGCCTGCGCGAGTTCCACCGCGCGCTCAAGCCCGGAGGCCAACTCGGCATTCTCGAGTTCAGCGAGCCCGGAGGCCTGGTCGGCAAAGCCTACGCCGTCTACTTCCGCCGCGTCCTTCCCGCCATCGGGCGCATCATCTGCGGAAAAGACGGTCCCTACAATTACTTGCCCGCCTCGGTCGGAAGCTTCCCGCCGCCCTCCGCCATGCTGGCGCTCATGCAGTCCAACGGGTATACGGAATGCGCCTGGCAGCCCTACACCTTCGGCATCGCCGGGTTGTACATCGCCCGAAAGCCGCTGGACGAGTAGTCTGGAAATGCAATGACATCGGCCGTCTCCAGCCTCGCCGGCTTTTCCGTCGAAAAGCGCCGTGTGGCTCTCCATTCCATGCTGGCGGCCGCCGCCATGACCATCCTGAAGCTCGCCGCCGGCCTCCTCTCCGGCTCGCTCGGCGTGCTGTCCGATGCCGCTCATTCCGCGCTCGATCTCGCCGGCGCCGCCCTCACCTTCTTCTCCGTGCGCGTCTCCGACAAGCCTGCCGACGAAGACCACACCTACGGCCACGGCAAAATCGAAAATGTCTCCTCGCTTGCCGAAGCCGGCCTCATGCTCGTCTCCTGTGCATGGATCATCTGGGAAGCCGTCTCGCGCATCGTGAACCGAAACGTGCAACTGCGCCACTCCCTCTGGCCCGTGCTCGTCCTGCTCAGTTCCATTGCGGTCGATTACTGGCGCTCGCGCCAACTGCGCGCCGTGGCCCGCCGCACCGGTTCTCCGGCCCTGGCCATGGACGCGTTCCACTTCGCTTCCGACATCTGGTCCACCCTGGCTGTCCTCGCCGGACTTGGCGTCAGCTGGGTGGGCCTCCGGCTCGATATCCCATGGCTTCGTTACGCCGACCCCGTCGCCGCCATCGTCGTTTCGGTCATGATCCTCCGCATCACCCTCAGCCTCTCCCGCGAAACCCTGGGCGTCCTCATGGACCAGATCTCCGCCGACATCCGCCGCCGCCTCATCTCCGAGGTCGAGCAGGTTCCCGGCGTGCTGGCCGTGGAGCAGGTCCGTGTGCGTCGCGCAGGCGCGGCCTATTTCGCCGATCTCACCCTCGCCCTGCCCCGCCGGTTCACCTTTGAGCACACCGGCGAGCTGGTGCGCGACGCCACTGAAGCCGTCCACCGCGCGCTGCCCGATGCCGATGTCGTCATCCGCACCGTCCCCCGCATCGCCCGCGCCGAAAGCATCTTCGATCGCGTGCGCGCCGTAGCCGCGCGCAACAACGTCACCGTCCACGAGCTCAGCGTCCAGTCCCATCACGGCCGCCTGCGCGTCGAGCAACACGTCGAGATCGACGAAAACCTGCCCCTCCTCGAAGCGCACAACTTCGTTACCGCCATGGAAGCGGAGATCCTGCGCAACACCCCGGAGGTCGACTCCGTGCTCACCCACATCGAGAGCGAGCCCGCCACCATCGAGCAGCCCGAAGAAGTTGTCGTCGAAGACCGCCGCATCGAAGTAGCCCTGCGCGCCGCAGCCAGGTGCCTCCCCGAGGTTGTCGACGTACACGAGATCACGGTCCGGCGCGCCGGTGATCACATCGATCTGTCCTGCCATTGCACCCTGCCCGACCGGTTGCCCATGCATCGCGTCCACCAGGTCATGACCGCTCTCGAGAACCGCTTCAAGATCGAATGTCCCGAAGTCTCGAAAGTCACCATCCACCCCGAGCCGGCCACCGACAACCTGCGTTAAGGATGAAACAATGATCGCCCAGAGCGAATGGAAGCACGACGAAGTCTTTGAAGGCAAAACGGAAAGCGGCAATGCGGTCATCATCGATGCCGACTCCGCCCACACCCACGGGCCCAGCCCCATGGAAATGGTCTTGATGGCCTTGTGCAGCTGCACGTCAGTCGATGTCGTCAGCATCCTCAAGAAAAAGCGCCAGCCCCTCGCCGGCTTGACGGTTTCTGCCGTCGCCACGCAGGCCGCCGCGCCGCCGCGCGTCTTTACCCGCATCAAGCTCACCTACGCCGTGCGCGGCAAGCTCTCCCGCAAGGCCGTCGAAGATGCCGTGTCGCTTTCGAAACACAAGTACTGCTCCGTCTCTCTCATGCTCGAAAAGCAGGCTCCGGTCGAATACGAAATTGTCTACCCCGACGGAGAGCCTGAGCCATGAGTCCAAGCCGCATGCGCAGGCCGCTGGTCAATTTCTTTGAGATCGCCTCCCTGGTCATGATCCTCATCGCGGCGCCGAAGTGCAGGTCCCGTCCTTGAAGGGCATGACCGTCGCCGATGCGCGCAGCCAGACCACCGGCCTCGGACTCAACCTCGAAGTCGACAATCGCTATTACTCCTCCGACGTCGCTCCGGGACACATCCTCACCCAGTCGCCCGCGCCCGGAACCGTCGTCCGCCGCGAATGGCGCGTGCGCGTCGCCGAGAGCCTGGGACCGCAGAAGGTCGAAGTGCCCGATACCGTCGGCGTCGATGAGCGCATGGCGGCGCTCAAGCTGCGCCGCGTCGGCCTGGCCGTCGGAGCCACCGCCCCCTTGCCCTGGGACGCCGCCAACGAAGGCGCCGTGCTGGCGCAGGACCCGCCCCCGCATGCCCAGGGAATCGCCGGCCCCAGCATCGACCTCCTCGTCGCCGCCCCGCCCGCTGAATCCCCCGATGGATACGTGATGCCCGACTTCACCGGCATTCCCATCGTTGCCGCCCAGGCCGCTCTCGCCCGCGTCGGCCTGAAGGGACCGCCGCCTGTCTTCGTCGATGTGCACATTCCCGATATCGGCGGCGCGAATACGCCCCCCAGGCCGCCCGTCGCTCCCGGCTCCATCGTCGCCCAGCAGCCTCCGGCCGGTGCCCGCGTCGATCAGAACACTTCCGTGAAATTCACCGTCGCCAAGTGACGAAACTCCGTCTTTTTCAACACCACCGCATCTAAAACCAAGGCATGGCGCAGGAACCTCAACCGTCCCCATCGGCCGGCATGACCGCACCGAACGCGACCGGCCTGTCGCATGCCTGGCGCGCCCTGCGACACCGGAACTTCCGTCTCTTCTTCGGCGGTCAGAGCATCTCCCTCATCGGCACCTGGATGACGCGCGTCGCCACCTCGTGGCTCGTCTACCGCCTCACAAAATCGTCGCTGCTCCTTGGCACCGTGAGTTTCGCCGGCCAGATTCCTTCGTTTATCCTCGCCCCCCTTGCCGGCGTCCTCGTCGATCGCATCGATCGCCGCATGGTCCTGATATGGACGCAGACCCTGGCCATGGTCCAGTCGCTCGCCCTCGCCTGGCTCACCCTTTCCCATCGCATCACCATCGCAGAAGTCCTGGTCCTCAGCGCCATGCAGGGCATCATCAACGCCTTCGACATGCCCGGCCGCCAATCCTTCATGATCCGCATGGTCGAAGACCGCGCCGATCTTTCCAACGCCATCGCCATCAATTCCTCCATGGTCAATGCCGCCCGCCTTCTCGGCCCCTCCCTCGCCGGCCTGGTAATCGCGGCCACCAGCGAAGGATGGTGCTTCCTCGTCGACGGCGTCAGCTACATCGCCGTAATCGCCTCGCTGCTCATGATGCGCGTCCCCCATGAACCACTGCAGCACCTTGGTTCCACCATGCTCGAGCAGCTCCGACAGGGCTGGGACTACGTGGCCTCTTCCCTGCCCATCCGCAGCATCCTCCTGCTCTTCGCGCTGATCAGCCTCATGGGATGGCCCTTCATGGTGCTCATGCCCATCTTCGCCGCGCAGGTCCTGCACGGCGGCCCGCACACCCTCGGCTTTCTCATGGGCGCGGTCGGCGTGGGCTCCCTCATCTCCGCCCTCTCGCTCGTCATCCGTCGTACAGTGCGCGGCCTTTTGAAAATCATCCCCATCGGCGCGGCCGTTTTCGGCCTCGGCCTCGTCGGCTTCGGCCTCTCCCGTGCCCTGTGGCTCTCCATCCTCCTCATGTTTGTTACCGGCTACGGCATGATGCAGGGCGTCACCACCAGCAACACCATCCTGCAAACTCTGGTCGATGAAAAAATGCGCGGCCGCGTCATGAGCTACTACACCATGGCCTTCGTCGGCATGGCCCCCTTCGGCAGCCTGTTGGCCGGCGCCCTCGCCCACGCCATCGGCGCCCCCCGCACCGTCTTCATCAGCGGCATCGCATGCATCGCCGGATCACTGGTCTTCTGGTCCCGCATCAAGCCGATCCGCACCGCCATGCGCCCCATCTATGAGCGCCTGGGCATCGTTCCCGCGCGCAACGTCGTGATGGAACAAGCCCCCTGAGGCTGACAAACATTTGCTTGTCATCCTTCGACTGCGTTTGGTGCGCTTGCGCGCCAAACGCAGTCGAAGGATCTGCAGCTCAGTCCCGATGCCTTCGATTTTCGACCGTGCGGTCGAAGGGTCGGCGCTTCTTGCTTTTTGCGCCTTGACCTGGGAGAAAGTCGCTAGGATTGTTGAATAGAGGATCGAATCGATGGGACTGACCGAAGATCTCGACCGCATCGCGCAGCAGGAACGCGAACTGCAATTGCCGCGACTCGATGCCCAGGTCGCCTGGGAACTGGGTTCGCGCTTGCGCGCCATGGCCGTCGAGCGCGGACTCGCCGTAGTCATCGACGTGCGCCGCTTCGGGCAGCCGCTTTTCTATACCGCCCTCGAAGGAACCAAGCCCGATCACGTTGAATGGGTGCGCCGCAAGAGCAATGTCGTCGCCCGCTTCCTTTCGAGTTCCTACATTGCCGGTCTCAAAGAAAAACTCAAAAACGAAACCCTGGCCGAAAGCCAGGGCCTTCCCATCGCCGATTACGCCACCCACGGCGGATCGTTTCCCCTGGCCGTATCGGGGGCCGGCGTCGTCGGCAGCGCGACCGTCTCCGGACTCCCGCAGCGCGAGGATCATGAACTGGTTGTCGAAGGGCTCTGTGCGGTCCTGGGCCGCAGCTACGCCGACCTCAAGTTGCCGCCCGAGTGACCTTTGAGCGAACTCTCCTGACCCCGGTGCGGGACCCTATGCCTTCACCGCCGCCCGGCTCTCCTGCGCCGCCGCCGCCGGCACCTTCTTCTTCCACGCGCCCACGATCAGGCCCATCAGGTTCATGCCGATCAACCAGAACCCCGCATTGATGAACAGCAGGCTCCATGGCCGGACTTCGAACACGTACTCCGTCGCCCACACGGTGATGTTGAATCCCATCCACAGCGCCGTCGCCACCCGCATGCCCCGGTACGCCGTCTGCGGCCCGGTAAGCTGCACCACGCACGAAATCGCCGCCGCCATCACCACCGCGCACACCAGCGCAGTCCCAAACTGCAGCGGAATCGGAAGCCTGCCCTTCAGCCAATCTTCCGTACGACCGATCCCGTTCAGCCACGGCTGATAAAACGCCGAATACCATACGGCTTCAAGAATGAAGTTCGCCACTGCCGCCACGATAATCGCCCACCAGTTCTGGCTGACTCTTGAATCCTCGCTCATTTGCAATTCCTCCACGGGGTCCCCGGCGACCCGGGGTCCCCAGGAAGCCGGGTTTGCTTCTTGGGGTCGAGCAACAGGTCTTCGTTGCCGGGGTAGAAGTGCGCTTGCCCTTTCCGGATGTGAGATTTCGGAGAGCCGGAGCGGCCGGGCGCGGCTGGCTGGAATTCTACATTGCGGGTTGGTGTTCGTTGTGACAAAATAATGTCCCCGAAACGGACGCGCTGCACTTCACAATGGATTTTCGAAACCGCGATGAAAGGCGAGGTTCGTCTATGTCGGTCGAAGAAGCCATTCGGAGCCAGAGAACGAAGGCTCTCTTGCTCGCTGTCGCCTGGGCTATTGCACTGAATGTGCCGCTCCTCTTCCTTCTGGGCTCCGTCAGCGTAACACCAACCATAATCGTGGCATCGTATGTCTATCTCAAATACTCGCAGGGCCGCCACGTGGTCCTGTGGTTCCGGCGATTCCACACCGGAATGGTGCGCCGCACGAAATTCAACCGCTTGCTTTCCGGCGCAGTGCGAGGAATCGGAGCTTCCGTCAGCATTCAGGATTCGAGCTTTCGCTACTCTTACCAGATGCGTGGCGGCCTGTTGCTTCTGCTCGTCGTCCTGATTGTCCCCTCTTTGTTCGTCTGCGGGGTGTTTGGAATTCTCATCCTTCTGCCCCTGGCTGAAAAGCTGAACCTCCCCGATCGTGTAGTAGGTCCCGTGATACTTGGAGTGACCTTGGTTCTGTTCGCCGTGACAATCTGGGCCGTTTTCCGTTACGTACGCACGCGTGCCTATGTGCCGTTGCGCCCGGACAATTGGCTGCCTGGGTTGGATAAGATTCTTTTGGATATTGCCCGCCGGAAGGGCCTCCGCATCGGCACCGTGCTGGTTAAGTGCGGGGACGCCTTCTGGCAGCAGGCTGTCGAGCGGGCCCTGTCCAAGGCCACAGCCGCGATCGTCGATGTGACTGAGATGTCGGAAAACGTCTTTTGGGAATTGCAGACCGTTCTCCGGCATCTTCCGCCCGCCGCCCTCATCCTGGCTTTCCCTGCTGACGGGCAGACTCCGGACGCCCTTCCCGACGCGATCAAATCCAGCCTGGCCAGGTTTGGTGATCCAGGTATCTTTGTCGAGTGCCCTTTATTCGGGTACCCCTCGCGGGCCCGCCACTATCCGACCGGCAGCGAACGGGCAAAGGCAAAGGAGCTGCGGGCAGAA
>Ga0206960_1234_pt1 | contig 11463 bp, 11 predicted proteins | sample Alteio_BWOrgHeat_29_FD_153255 | JGI IMG/M metagenome (GOLD analysis project Ga0206960, IMG submission 153255) | Enriched cells from forest soil in Barre Woods Harvard Forest LTER site, Petersham, Massachusetts, United States -... | ecosystem: Environmental > Terrestrial > Soil > Temperate forest >... | reverse complement strand
CGGATATCACCAAGATTCCATATGGGGAGATGTGGGAAGATGATGCGATTTGGCTGCCGTTGTTGCTGAGGCGGAAGAAGTTTCGCGGGTATTTTGTATTTGATGGGGAGAAATTACTCAATCATCGACTTAATTTGTAGGTAGCATTGTGGTGTGGTAACCGCTTACGGCGCAGGGTTACCAGATAAGTATGAATAGCGTAATCAATTTACGTGCAGCATGTTGCGAGAGATGTAGGCAGCAAATGCTTGAAAATAGCTTGTTTTCATTTGAACAAGTGCTATAAACACGGTGTCAGATGCATTAAATCAAATGAAAACTCGTCAAAAGACCATGAAAAAAACTCGTCGGTCGTCTCCATTGCGCCGTTTGGTGCGGGTCGCACGTCCGCCCAAGGAACCCACGTTGCTGGAGAAAATCGCGCAAGTGACTGATGAACTGCAGATTCTGCGAAGCCGGCTGGCCAATGCGGGGGACGATTTCCCCACGGTTGGCACGCATCGTATTTCGGCCTTGGAGGCAGAATTGGAGCGCCTCTGGGATTTGCGACGCAAGGAACAGGCTGCGCCGCTTCGCGAAACCGCTCTGACGGAAGAAGAAGAGAAAGTGCTGGCCTTTCCGAGTGGCAGCCGTTCGCGCGGATAAGGATTGCAATCGTTTTCGCTGAATTCGACCGAGCCGGGTGAGTAATCGCCCGGCTCGTCGCATTCTGACCACCAAACATGCCGACACAAACCAGGAACATCGCGCGACTTCTGAAGATCATGGCCCGCCTCCGCGGTCCCGGCGGTTGTCCATGGGACCGTGAACAAACGCACCGGTCCATCCGTCACAATCTCATCGAAGAATGCTACGAAGCGATTGACGCCCTGGACGCGGGGGACACGGACGCCTTCAAGGATGAACTCGGCGACCTCCTCCTGCAAGTTGTCTTCCACGCGCAGATGGCCAGCGAAGACGGGAAGTTCGATTTCGACGCGGTAGCAAAATCCATCAATGACAAACTGATCCGCCGTCATCCGCACGTCTTCGGCACGACCAAAGCTCGCAACAGCGCGGAGGTCCTCCAGCAATGGGAGGCGATCAAGAAATCCGAGAAAAGCGCCTCGAGCATCGTGCACGTCGAAGACCTGCCGAAACATCTGCCCGCGCTTCTGAAAGCCGACAAGGTGCAACGCAAAGTCGCCCGCGTCGGGTTCGACTGGAAACACGTCAAGGACATCGTCGCGAAGATTGAAGAGGAAGTTCGCGAAGTAAAAGGCGCCATGGCGTCGAAGAGCCGCAAGCATTTTGAAGAAGAAATCGGCGATCTGTTGTTTGCAGTCGTCAACCTCGCGCGCTTTGAAAACCTGCAGGCCGAGGAACTGCTGAACCGCAGCACTACAAAATTCGTGAAGCGATTCCAGACAATCGAAAAAGCTGTTCACACCAGTGGCCGTCGGTTGGAAGATTGCACGCTCGAGGAACTCAACGCGCTTTGGGAATCCGCCAAACTCAAGCGTCGCACAGCCGTCGCAAAGCGCAAAGGCACTCACGCCGCAGCCGCTCCCCGGTAGATTCGCGGCACGCGCGCCGTCTTCGTGATTCCGCAGAGCACTTCCCAGGCGATCGTATCTTCCCAACCGGCCACTTCGCCCGCCGTAATACCGGAGCCGTCCTGCTCGCCAACAAAAACCACTTCATCACCGCACTGCACTCCCGCAGTTTGCGTCACGTCCACCATGATCTGGTCCATCGTGACGCGACCAACGACGGGACACCGCTTCCCACCCACGAGCACCTCCGCCTTGTTCGACAAATGCCGGCTGAATCCGTCCGCATATCCGGCCGTCACCGTGGCGATGCGCATCGGTTTCTCGGCGGTGAACGTCTGCCCGTAGCTGATTGTGCGTCCCGCCGCCACGTCTTTCACGTAAGCGATCCGCGCCTTGAACGAGAGCAGGGGACGAAATTCATCCGCGTCCTGTTGCTTCGCGCAAATCCCATACATCAGCAGCCCCGGCCGCACCATCCCCAGCCGCGCTTCGGGAAACTCCAGCGTCGCCGCGGAATTCGCCGCATGCACCAGCGGAATCTCCAACCCCTGCTTCTTCAATGCCTCGACGATCTTTAAAAAAAGCGCGAGCTCGCGCCGCGTCTCGTCAAGGTTCTCGTCCGCCGACGGGAAATGGGTATAAAGCGCGTCGATGCGTAGATGACGCAGCGTAGCCAGATGCAAAATCTGCTCCACCGCGTGCTCATGCCAGAAGCCGACGCGTCCCATGCCCGTGTCGATTTCGACATGGACACCCACCTTCTTGCCCCGACGCTCCGCTTCTTCCTCAAATAACCGGGCTTCCTCCAGCGCCGAAATCGTCGGCGTGATGTTGTGCTCCACCATCGTCGCGACTTCAAACGGCAGCGCCGACCCGAAGAACAAGATCGGCCAACCGCTTCCGCCGATTTGCCGCAACAGCAACGCCTCGGAAAGATTGGCGACGCCAAACGCATCGACGCCGCATTGCATCAGCGTGCTACCGACCTGTCCGAGACCGTGCCCATAGGCGTCGGCCTTCACCACCGCCATCAGTTTCACCTCCGGCCCGATCCGACGGCGGATCGCCGCGACGTTGTGGCGCAGCGCATCCAGGTCAACCTCCACCCAGCAGCGATAATACGATTGCGGAACCATTCGCGATGACCTTAGCAAACTCGCCCCTCGATGTGTAGCCTCTGAATCGCCAAGCCTCAATTCGCTGGACCGTGGACGGACGTCCCCGGTGCTTTCATGCCCCGGCCTGTCCCAGAAGCTGATAATACTTGACATGCAAATGGGTTGTGAGTACAGAGCTTCGCTGGAGAAGCGTCACGATGCGCTTGGCCGAGGCGAGTGAGAAAGGTCAAGCGAGGCGGGCGGCTGAACGGGTTGGTTCTCTCTTGGACACGTGGTCGCAGACCGTGCCTTTCTATATCTTACCTGCTAGGGAGTGATTACTCCTTCTCTCAGCGACACGGGAACTGATCAGGCGTGGGCACACGATGTGACCCGCTGCACTGATCAGCAATGCGGTAAATAGAAAGGTTCGTGTTATGAAAAACTCAGAAAAAGTATTGCTGACCGTCTTGGTGGCCGTGGTTTTGGGATGGACAGGCACTTCACAAGCGGTGCAATACAACTTTCTTAATGTTTCGGGCAATGGCACCCCCGGGCCCGGGGTGAACTGCAGCACGTTCACCAGCAACCTTGGCAACGGCGTCATCAACGTGACCCACGTTTTCCCGTCGGCGAATGGCTGGGGGACGCAGGACAACATCAACACAGCGATTTTCCCATCGGCGTTTCCCACGCTCTTCCCCGGCACCGGCAACGTGCAGGGGCATCTGGCGATGACCATGTATGGCGATCCCAATAATCCCCTGACGACTCGCAACACGTCACAGGTCATTTTTGACCTGACACCCTACACCGGGAATTTGCCCGGACTCATGTTTGGTATCTGGAATACCACCGATCAAGTCAATCAACCGGCCTATAATATCCAACTGCGGGACGGGAACGGTAATCTCGTGTCGCCGTTGACGGCCGGTATTTCGATCTTCGGTAACGAAGACAATCAATATCAGGCGGGGGCGCACATGGAGCAACTAAACCTTTTAACCGGCGACATCACGTGCCCGACTCAAATCAATGGCGGAAACGGGGTACACACCGACGCCTTGTTCTTCGACAACATCCCGACGGGGTACCAGCAAATCATCGTAAATGCCAGCCTCGATCCACTGAACAATATCGGGGATGGGGTAGGGTACTACTTTGCCGAGGTTGTTCCCGAACCCACCTCCGTAGCGTTGGTCGGTCTCGGTCTGGTCGGATTGCTGACGGTCATTCGGCTCAAGAAGGTGTAAACGACTACCGCGTCCAGCAAAACTATCAATCAACAATGAACGGCCAGAAGGGCTGGTCGGGCCGCGCTGCCGCGCGGCCTCGCCTGTTCCGTCTGTCATCTCTGAAAGCGCGCCTGCCCCGAATCCCTTTCGGGGTTGAACCTTTAGCGTTGAGGGTTAATGTGTTCACGGTGTTGTAGCCACGCCGCTCTGTCGGCGTGCTTCGAGTGACATGACGAACTGGGATGAAATGTACCGCAAAGGCGAGTCGCCCTGGGACAAGGGCGCGCCGTCGCCGGCAATGAAGCAGTACCTGGAACGTCATCCAGTGCGCGTCCGCGCACTGGTGCCGGGCTGCGGCCGCGGACACGAAGTGGCGTTGGCTGTCGAGCACGGGTTGGATGCGACGGGGCTGGACATCGCGCCAACTGCCGTCGCGGAGGCGCGCGCGCAGTATCCGCAATTGGCGGAGCGCTTCGTGACGGGGAGTTTTTTTGATCCGCCGCAGGAGATGCGCGGCGCCTATGACGTGGTGCTGGAACACACCTGCATGAGCGCACTGCCTCCGACGCTGCGCCCTGACTACCGGCGCGGAGGTTTGCTGATCGGCGTGTGGTACATCAATCCCGACCTCGATCCGGGTAACGAGGGGCCGCCGTTCCCGTTCAGCGTGGCGGACCTGACGGCGCTCTTTGCCAAGGGCTACGAAATCGTGGATGATTACGTGCCGGAGGTGGCCTTTGCCGGGCGCGAGGGCCGGGAGCGCGTGCGCGTGCTGCGGCGCACGGTGTGATGAGTCTGGAGGAGACCGCCCGTCACGTTCTTCGCCCTACATAACAAAAAGCGAACTGACCCTTTTTCGGACTCCACGGGCAGGAACTCCGGCAAGTTCACTTTCTATACATGGCGAGAAAGTGGGAGGAAGCCGGGGGATAAACCCGTCGACAAGATGGCCATTGATTATGGCCAACCGACTCCTCCACTCATTGTATCCTCTGCATTCACTGTGGAGGAGCATGACCTCGCGGATTACGAGCCGCTGCTGCATCGTGCGCCAACGACAATCATCCGGGTCCAGCTGGCCCAATCGATGTCATTCACAAATACCCTGTCCAACCATTGAAGAAGTGATCGGTCGGTTGTCAAATCATTGGGTCAACTCTGGACATTGGAAATTTAACGGGGAATCAGACAGCAAAGAAGCGGGGTTCCTCGACACGCGATTGTAACGAAACATGAACGGATTCCTTCCTTTTCCTCGGAAGTTTTCACTTGCAATCGCGAAGCTAAGCGACGTATAACCCTCTGGTAGAGAAGCGTGCGTTCTGGTTCAAGAAGCAGGATAGGGTATGAAGCGAGTGACCAAAACATTTTCTCTCCAACCCGCTGTGTTCCAATGCACCTTGCCCTGCGACAGCAGTGCGTTCAGCCAGAGCGTCGAATATCGGCTCACGGGCTTGGGCATTCTGGACGGCAGTTCCAATGGGGCGAATGACATCAACCGTACCGGTCAGGCCATCGGCCATCACTGGGAGATTTCATGAAAAGCGCATTGTCCGCCTTGTTCGTTGCTTCCGCCGTTGTGGTTTTCCCTCTTAGCAGTCGGGCAGTGTTGATCACCAATACGTTTGATGACTATTCCGACAATGGATCCGGAACCGCCATCACGAATGGTTATGGCGGCCTGGCCTGGACCAATATTTTTGCTCTGAATACGACACTTTACACTGCCCAGAACGGAACGAATGGGTGGCTGAACGCAACTGTTTCCGCTTCCAACGTTGCCTATACGACCCATGGTGAGATTGACTTTAACGTGCCCGGTACGGATTTTATTCCCCGCGGCGTCTACCTTACAGCACCGATGTCAGGCAGCCTTTTTATTAACCAGAGCGGCTTTTTGCGCGGCCAGGAGGTTGAGTCCTTTGGCTTGACCATCTCCTCAAACAGCCCATTTTTTTATAACTGGTTCGGATTTACGCAGCCCCTTGACCGCTTAATCTTTTCAGTTGAATCCGGGCAAGGGCCGATTGCTCTAGATAACTTTAGCTACACTTTTACGCCTTCGCCTGTGCCAGAACCGTCCACCATGCTGCTTTGCGCCATGGGCACCCTGGCTCTTTGCAGAGCTTTGGCGACGAAGCGACTGCGGGAATAAGAATCGACAGCCCCAATTGCGGTAACGAACACCAACCAAGTTCGTAATTGGGGTCAGCTCTCCGCAGAGCACGCTGTGCGCGCTGCTCCGGCCGTCTATTCTAGAGGAGGCAGTAAAGGCGTCAGCCCCGCCTAACCGCGTATTTGCAGCCCTCACCCCGCTTCGCGATCTTCGTGGCTACTTCGTGCAATTCGTGACGCTACTTCCAGTCCGTTTTCGTGCCGGAGGACCCGAGCGGGGAGTCGCGTTCCAATTCTGGGATGGCGGTGACGACTTCCATAGGATCAGACGTGGGTGTTGCAGTAGGTGCGAGGGATTCGCCGCACGCGATGAAGGCGATTCGGCTTGACAACAGTGCCAGCCGTGTGGCAATAGAATCGACCTGTAAGCGAGTGAATTCGGGTCGCGCGGAGAGGCGAGTTGCTGCGGTTGCGGGGATCACGATTCTGAATCACCGGCTGCCACGTTTGCACGCAGGTTAAGTTTTTTGGGTCGCTCCTTGCTCTGGTTGTTCTTCTGCACGCACACTTCCTGTCCCCCCAACCCGGTTAAAAATATCAACGCGTAGTGCGCTGCGAGCGCAGAAGGGGATCGGCGTAACATGAGAACTGGTTCACAATTCCGTGGCGGGGAACCCACAAAAAGAACAACGTCCAGGACGATCTGCTTCCTCGCGACTGCCGCGTTCATGGTGAGCAGCGCCTACGGTATTACGTTTCAGACCGTTACCACAAATGCCGGTGATGACACGCTCACTTCCACGCTGAATCCGTTTCCCGTCATCCCGGTCAGCAGTATTGCCTCGACCCCGCCGGGACAGTGCGCTTGGATCAACACCGGTATCAGTACATTTCTGGCAGCCAATCCCACGAACGGGACCGGCCCTTCCGGCCAGTCGTGGTCCTTCACCTGGGCCGGTCAGGCCGCCGAGGCCCAGGTCGAGGCGGGCCTCAGCATCGTCGACTACTATCCGTTTGCGGGCTTGGACCCGAACGTTACCGTCAACAAAGGCACCAACTACACGTACGCGGGGGGCGCTACTGGCGAATTCGGCGGCGCCGTGATGAACCTCTCGTACACACCGCAGCCGGGGGCGCCGGTGATCAATAATCTCCACTGGGTTCAGGGCTTAATGGGGACCATCCGGTCGAACACAATCCCGACAGGCTTGGACAACTTCACAAGCTTAACCACCTTTACCCGAGACAACTCCTCGCCCTTCTATGATGGAGGGCTGTCCCCGGGCACCGCCGGGACATCGACCAACGCCGGAGGAGGATGGTTCCTGGACACACCAACTATTAACGAAAACGAATACGAGTCGAATCTTGTCGCGTCAATCCAGTTTCAGGTGGTTCTGGCAGGCGACACCCAGTCAGTCATGGGCGGAGTAACCAACAACGCCGTCACTCTGTATGGCGGCGATTGGTGGGGCTTCAACTTTACGGCGGTTGACGTGCCAGAACCGTCAGCGGGCTTGCTTGTAATGCTTGGCGGAAGCGGGCTGCTCTTCTTCCGAAAGAGGGCAGGGAAGAAACGCGCCGCCTAGTCGATTCAGTTGAACGGCAGTTCAAAATTCAAACCTGAAAAGGAGACTCTCATGCGTTGCAAACTCATCAGGCTCTTTGTGCTTACCGGATTCATGGTGAGCAGTGCCTACGGCCTCACCTTTCAGACCGTCGGCCCCACAAATTATGGCGACGACGCGCTCAGCGCCACGGTGAATCCGTATCCAGCGATCGCGGTCAGTACCATTGCTTCGCCGCCCGGACAGTGCTCCTGGATCAACACCGGTTTGAATAATTTTATCGCAGCCAACCCCACAAACGGGTCCGGCCCGACCGGCCAGTCGTGGAGTTACAATTGGGCCGGCGTTGCGGCGGAGGCCAAAGTGGAGGCGGGAATCAACATCCTCGACTACTATCCGTATGTAGGCACGGATCCGAACATCACAACCGCCAACGGCACCAACTACCCCTCGGATGGGAGCACTGGCGAATTCGGGGGCTGCGTGTTCAATATCTCGTACACGCCCAACGCTACCAACGGCGCACCGGTCATTCCCGGTCTTCGCTGGATTCAGGCATTAACGGGTACCCGCCGTGGGGTGGGACTTCCGCCCGTATTGGACACCCCGTTCAACGGCGGCGGCGCTCCCTTTACGGCGCAAAGCAATCTGACGCCATTCTACGACCCGCTGGGCGCTGCCGGGACTTATGGCGGAAATACCAACGGATATTTCATGGACGCACCATCCATTAACGAAGCCGAATACGATACAAATAATCTCGTGGCGTCAGTCCAGTTTCAGGTGGTCCTGGCAACTGACGCACAGTCAGTCATTGGTGGAGTGACCAACAACGCACTGACACTGTATGGCGGCGACTGGTGGGGGTTTACCTTCTCGGCGGTTGACGTGCCCGAACCGTCAGCGGGCTTGCTCGTAATGCTTGGCGGAAGCGGGCTGCTCTTCTTCCGCAGGAGGGTACAGAGGAAGCGCGCTGTCTAATCACTTCAGTTGAACTGCAGTTAAAAAAAAGTTGAGGGGTCAGAGATTGACTCTTGATACTTCCGTGCGCCCTTTGCGTACTCACCGTTTGCCCAGAGTTACCGGCGCAACCGGCCCGGGACTTGGCGTTGCCGCAAACGCCTGCGCTTCGTGCAATTCGTGGATCCGCTACCTCGCGACGAGATCGCGTTTCCTTCGTTGGTAGGAATAGGAATATCGATACGGATAGTAATAGTGCGCGTGGCTCTGTAAATCGATGTTGTTGAGGACGACGCCCAGCAGGGGCGCTTCGCATTCGCGCAGCCGTTGCATCGTGCGGGTCACGATCTCCCGGCGAATCTTGCCAAACCCGACGACGAAAACGACTCCTTGCACGAGCGGCAATAGCACCAGGGGATCGCTGACGCCTGTTACCGGCGGACTGTCGATCACGATGCGCTGGTATTGTTCACCGACTTCCTGCAACAGCGTCTGCAAACGCGAAGAGCCGAGCAGTTCGGCGGGATTGTCCGGGAGTTCGCCGACGGTAATGACGTCCAGGTTGGGAATACCCGTCTTCTGGACAATCTCTTCCAGCGGCGGCGAGTCTGTCAAAAACAGGGAGAGTCCTTTCTCGAAGGGCGCGCGGAATAGCTGGTGCTGGACCGGGTGGTACATGTCGGCGTCAATCAACAACGTCCGTTCGTTGTTAGAGGCAAACGCAATGCTGAGGTTGGCGGCGACGAGGGACTTGCCCTCACCGGGCGCCGTGCTGGTCACCAACAGCGTCGTCGCCGTCCGCGCGAGCGGCTGCAGCTTCAGGCTCGCGCGCAAATTGCGAAAGGCCTCCGCGCCGATCGAGTGGGGGTCCGCCTGAACCACCGGCAACGCATGCCGGCGATTGTTGCGTTTCATATGCGGCACGCCGCTCAACAAGGGCAACCCCAGCGCGTCCACATCTTCATAGGTTCGCACGCGGCCATCCACCGAATACGCCAGCAAACTCATCCCGATTGCGCTGACAAGTCCGACCAGCACGCCGGTCATGACATTGCGCTTATTGTTCGGCTTGAAGGGTCTTGAAGGCGGCCGCACGGGGTCAACCAACTGGATGTCGCCGCTTTCCAGCCTCGACGCCAGCAAGAATGAGGCCTTGATACCTTCGAGCCCTTCGTTGCAGGCGAGGACGAGTTTTTGTTCGGTCTGGTCCAATTCGGTCTGTAAGGCCACCATGGCCGGGTGCTGTGGTTTGTATCGCTTTTGCAATACCGCCATCTCGATCTGCTTTTCCTTCAATCGCTGCCGCAAGGCGGCCACTTCCGGATTGTTGGCAATGGCGGGAAGCAGGCCGGGATCGGTAACGGAATCCAATTTCACTTTCAAGTCGCCGATGTCACCGGGTATCCCGGATTGCTGCAGTTGGGCCAGCGCCGCGCCGTTCCCGGGATGGGTCTGCTTCGCTTGTTGCTGGTATCCTTCCGTTTGTTGACGCAGCCAGCGGACCGCTTCCGTTGAGGCGGCCGTCCGTTTCTCCAGTTGCTTCTTGATGAACTCATGGGCGACCGCATTCGCCAGGAACGCGGCCACCTGGGGATTCGCATGATCCACGTGGATTTCAATCAGTCGGCTGTCGCGCACGGTGTCGACACTCAAACTGCCCTGCAATGCCCCGGCAAAATCTGCGTCTGCCCCCGCGCCCGGTAAAATCTGCTGGCGTTGGTCTGGCGAGAGCGAATCGATGACATGTTCACTAAGCGTGCGGCTCTGCAGGATCATTTGCTGGGTGTTAAAATACTGGTCGTCAAACACGTCTGCGCTGGCCGTTTTCTGGAGGCTCGCAACCTTGGCATCCTCTTTGTCCACCTCAAGGACTGCCGTCGCGCGGTAGATGGGCGTCCGTGTGAATGTCCAGGCCGCGAACGCCGTTATGACCAGCACCAACGTGGCGAGGGCGAGCTTTTTGTGTTCCCACACCGCGAGCGCACACGCACGCCAGGAGAATTTCGGTTGCCTGGGTCTGTTTGATTCTGAGTAATTAGATACTGGTTGGTGCATAGTGGACTCAGTAGGCAATTTAGCCGCATTGGCATCTCCCTACTATCAGCAAACGACCGGACTGAGGGTAGGGGAAAGTCCGATGCCTTGTCAAGCCTGCTACCCAATAATTTATTAGCTTTGCTGTCCGTACGCTTGCGTCAATCGACCACACGAAATCGTGCCTTCTTCCCCGTCGGAAAAAGGCCGGGCCCACGGATCACTCCGCTGTCCGAGTTATCAATAGCGGGAGAATACGGCGGGCCGACCGGCGCGCGCTATGGGGTGTTCACCCCAGAAACAAGGGGTCATCCATTTCGTGGAATTCGTGACGCTACTTCCACTCGGTTTTCGTACCGGATGACCCGAGCTGGGAAGTCGAGTTCCAATTCTGCGATGGCGAGGATGACGATTTCCATGGATCGGACGAGGTCTTTGTAGCTGGAGCGAGAGCATTCACAGTTGCGTTTGTTGTCTCCCACGCGGAGACGGGTGTCGCGTTCGACTTGTCCCATGGCGAAGATTGAACCGAGGTCAGCGTCAAAGATTGGCTGTTGGACGCGGGGACGGTATTGGCCTCGACCGCCGCTGGTTGCGGCACAGCCGGCTTGCTCTGTGCAGGCGCAGCCGGAGCAATCGGCGCGACGGACACCGGGTTCTCCGATGGCGGCTGCACGTTGGAAGGCGCAACGACGGTCAGCGTACCCGAGACGTGCGGCTTCTGCGGATTCGGTGGGACAACGTCCCGCGGGTCGGTCTGCTGCGCCGACGCCACGGACGCGATGGACAGGCTGGTAATGGCAACCGCCAGTGTTATCCGCGAGAGCAACTTCATCGTTGGCTTACAGTGACAGGCGCCGCGTTCGTCGTCGCGTACGCCGCCGATTTGCTCCAACCATCCGCTAACGAGAACTCGACG
>Ga0206960_1233_pt1 | contig 11490 bp, 8 predicted proteins | sample Alteio_BWOrgHeat_29_FD_153255 | JGI IMG/M metagenome (GOLD analysis project Ga0206960, IMG submission 153255) | Enriched cells from forest soil in Barre Woods Harvard Forest LTER site, Petersham, Massachusetts, United States -... | ecosystem: Environmental > Terrestrial > Soil > Temperate forest > O... | reverse complement strand
AAAATCCCTCTCAATCTCCCTTTAAAAAAGGGAGAAATTCATGACAAGACTAATCTGAAATAAAACAATGACCAAGGGTGGTTTGGGGCTTTGAGTGTTTTGCTCAAGGAGACGCCCATGCCAACAATTGATCCACGTCGTCCAGTTTCTTTGGCAGATTTGTCAGGGCAATTGCTTCCGCAAGATGGTGCAAAAACCGCCGAGACGGCTTCGTATAAAATTTTACTTGCGAGTAAGCAAAATGATACCTGGGGTCCTGATTTCCAATGTATTCGGAAGACAGTGGTGGATCCGGTACAGCTAAGTAATTTTTTCGAACTTTCATCGTCGGATTTGCGTCGGATCAATTCAAGTGCAGCTTTCGAGCGTGTATTGAAACAAAATTTTGAGCACTACCGTGAATATTTAATTCCCAAAAAATCTGCGCTTCTTTCCTTATTTCCCGAGGGGAGCCGCTCTGAATTTGTTTACACTAATGTAGTGGGGCAGCGAATTGAAAAATTCTTCGATGAGGCCATCGAAATTTGTCAGCGCTGCGATTTTACTGAGAGCGAAGGAAAATCTGCACGAAGATCCATTAATGAATTGTCTCGACAAGCTTTTCGCAATCGACTTATCGAATATGATAATGAAGGGACTAACACCTATTGGTCATTTAAAGATCCATTTATGCACGTCTATCAAAAAATACTTAGAGTTCTTCCCGATCAAAGTCCGTACAAAAAAGTATTTCAGGCAGAGGTCGATCATATCTTTCTGAGTAAATATACCCCTCAAGGAGAGGTAAATGAGGCAGATATTGAACGCTCTTTAGGTCTCATCATGATCGATAGAAATAGTCGTGATATGGTGAACATGAGAGCTTCTTGTGGTGGGCAACCAGAATATGTGACGGTGAAAGGCAAGATTATTGACGCTGAAGATATTACCTTTCGTCGGCCAATGGGGTCCGAAATGCCGAGACCAAATATGGTTTTTGATTGGAATCATGACCGCATGATTGGCATTGATAAAACGGGATGGTTTGGTCATTGTGATATTAAGGCTGTAATTGATTGCCTCTTGGCGTCGATGAGTCAGAGTGGCGGCTTACTTGAGTTTTCTTCTGATACCAGAAAAACGACGTTTTTAAGTAAAGACATGCTCTTAGAAGTATTGGCGTCCGTTTTAGAATTTTCAGATAATTACATATCAATAGACAAAACCCAGCGCATGTCTTTAGGTATTTCTCGTGTTGGTGGGTCGCGCCACGACGCGTTGCCTGAAAATATGCTTTTACAGACATCTCAAGGTTATAAGATTACCTTGCCGATAAAGCTCAATTCATTAAGTAAAAGTGGTTTAGGCGATATTAAAGAAAACTTAGATTTGATTTTTTCCACTTTTATTCCCGATGACCCCGATTTGGAAAAAATGAAGACATTTGCTCCAAATGGAAATATCGTACGAACTGAAAATGGCGACCAAAATTATATTAAGGCCACGAGCAGACGCATAGATGCAAACTTTGAAGGTGTTGGGTTTAATGCCAGCGGCGAGCGAGTAAATGTTGCGAATAAATTTTCGTTCAGTTTGCGCGAGCCTGGTAGGGGTTTGGTGTTGCTTGGATCAATGGAATCGACTGGTCCGGGAAAGAATTTAGTTCGTTACTACTACAATAAAGAGACTCAGGAGTTATTGGAGAGTATTGTTAATTTTTCCAATAGAGGAGGTCGTTATATTGAGCAGGAATTGCCAGCATGTTCACTGGGCAAAATAGTAGATATAGAGATTGGCAAAGAAGTGCAAAATAACGACGATGTCATGCACAAGCTGGAGATGCTCAAGAAGGCGATGTCTTCGGGCATAAAAATCGCCGCCGACCATGATGTTGGAGCTCAAGTATGGAACGGTGAAATCCATGGAATTCGCGAAGATTTATTATGGAAAAGTAGTGACGGCCGATGGGAGAAAATCAGGCTGCATATTGAAGGAACTTTTGGCAAGCAGCCCATCGGTATTATTATTCATGAACTAAACAAAGACGGAAGCATTTTGCGTAGTTACGAAGCATTAGCCGCGGTTGATTTCTACTGGGAAAGACTGCCGCGAGTTGCACCATTAATTTATGGCGAAGATAGCCGTTGCTATGTCAACGAAGGAATGCTCAATCGTGGGGTTATACAATTAGAAGATATCAAAAGCGGCGTCGCTGGATGTCGTTATTTATATGACCTTATTCACATAGGGTTGAATGGGAAAAATCGTCAGGCCACCTATTCCATTGCTCATCAAGGAGAACGACTCTTGTATGATGAGCAGCGAACATGGCTCAAGGATATTTCGTTGTTATCCGGTGGAGTGCTTGACGCTCCAACGAAAGCCATGGTTGATGATGCACTTGCTTCTGCTCGAGCCGACAATTCAGTGCTTGCCTAGGGGCCCTTATTTTAAAAACCTACCATTGGGCAGCGTGCGCTCAACGGTCAAGGGAATTTTTTCATTTCTTTCATTGACTACTCCTAGGAAATTGTCCTCTTCGATAATTTCCCCTAAATTGGTAACTCGCAAAAGCTGCACGCCGTTTGTAACTAAGGGGTAATCACCACGATAGCGGAAAAGGCCTAATTCTTGCCCAAAATCAACAATTTTCTCCACGACATCGACAACAGTTCCCAGACGAATATCAAGATGATGGAAGGTATCAGCATACTCAACTTGTCTTTTTCTCGGTGCAATTTGCCAAGAGTGTGGATTATTCAAAAGCTGAACTTGGACGCCATTTGTACAAGGTATTAAAGGCTTTAAAACTACCGTTCCAGTTTGTTCATCAGTTAGAGACACGACTCCCAAAGTCAAAAAGAAAGATGGTATACCAACTGAGCGTTTGGGGAAATTAGTAACAGCGGCAATTTGTTGCCCGGTGAGCATTGATTTTGCGCGACCATCCGCAGCATTTTCAACAATTTCGTCTCTTCCACAATAGTAGTTATCCTGTAGCTGAGCAGACGATTGTTTTAGATCTTCAAATCCCGAACCAAAATCCATCACCAAGCGAAAACTGGGCACTCTCACTTTGCTATTTATCTTCACATCAATTGCCGTACCTAGACGGATATCAACGCTGTCAAATAGTTCACGTGATACCACCGGAAGACGCTCTTGGTCCTGGAATGTTATTACTGCAGAAGAAGAATTAGCGACGCTAAGCATAAGTATGATTCCTAAGCATTAAAGGTAAATTATTTTCTGCACGATATACACAACGCACGATTAAGCGAGCACCTGTTAGTTTGTTGAAGATTGCGCATCATCCTGAAATCGGTCTAGTAGCCAATTTTTATAATGAGGGTTTATGGACAAAAAGAAATCGGCTTTTTCTCACAGTGACTATGAGACCCTTTTTGCTTTGACGGATGCAGGGCAAGTTGCATACGCTGAAGAGCTTTTATTTTCTCTTTCCCAAACTAAACAATCGGAAATTCAGTTTGATCAAAGTCATCCTTTTGCCGAACTCATAATTCAAGGAAAAAAGGCATTTGCGGCTCTTATTCAACGTGCACAAAATGGACTCGCTTCTGAGCGCTTAGACGCCATTGATGCCTTATCTTATATATTGCTTGAGTCGAAGATCGACGGTCATGAAATTGAGCAATTACGCCGACTTTTGGCGTCTGAAAAAGACAAAACAGTGTTGATAGCGCTCGCTAAAACACTTGCTATTGCTCAGGATTTTTCATTTTTGCGGGAGCAGTTAGCTCGACTAACAGATGATGATCCAGCTATTGTTGCAGCAGCGGCGCAGTTATTAGGTTATGGTCGAATGCAGCAGGCGATTGAGCCCCTGTGTGCATTGTTGTCACCATCGCGCATTTATGAATCAAGACATATAATATGGGCTTTGGGAGAGATAGGAGATCGAGCAGCACTTCCTTACTTACATCGCTGCATACACCAATCTTTTAGAGTGAATGATGCTCTTATTGCTTTAGGAAAGATAGCTTGTCTGAGCTCCATTTCCGTCGTGTTTTCGCAGGTGTTAATAGGGACTTCGCAAACCAAGGAATGTGGCTATCGAGCCCTAGCGCGAATTTTAGAAGCCCATAGAAAGGAAGAAGCAATCATTCGGATTTTTAATGAAGAGTTCGGTAATATCGTCGATAGCCAGTTGCAGCACGAATATTTAGCGCTCAATTGGGAGACGCGCTTTTTTATGATTATATGTTTGGCGAGATTTGGGCGTTCAATGCAGCCATCATTTTTGCGCCGTTATTTAGACTTAAGTATCCTAAGCGGCGAACAGCTAATTGAAAATAGAAATTTGAACAAGAGCATGCGCGGCTAGAGCTTTTAAGGCGTTTTTTTCTTTGCAATCATTTCTAAGAAAACTCGCAGTTTTGGTTGCATAGCCAATTTTTGTTTATAACATGCGTAAATTGGTTGAGCAGACGGACCATAGCTTTCTAATATTTCAACAAGCTGTTTTTTTTTGAGCGCGTCTTGGATCATATAATCATGTACCCAAATAATACCGCAGCCACGAATAGCTAACTCGACCATGGTTTGGGCATCATTGACTTCCAAAGAAGACCGCAATTGAATTTGCTGGTTGCCAGATAAATTTAAGATATTATTTGGCTTGCGCATGCTGTGAGCTATGTAGGCGTGAGTAACTAACTCCAGCGGATTTTTTGGATTTCCCCGACGATTCAAGTAGGCTGGCGAAGCGCATAAGATATAGCGAGTGTACCCAATTTGTTTTTGAATTGAGTCAGGAGCTCCGCTAATAGAAAAGCCAATTTGCAAATCCAAATTCTCATTAAATAAGTCTGGTACACGTTCAGCAAGCTCGAGGCTCAGGTGAATCTTCGGATATTTTTTCAGAAAATGAGGGAGCCTAGGGACAATAAAATTATCAGCAAAGTAGCGATTGGTGATGACTTTGAGTTTGCCTTGAGGCTCCTCCTTAAAGACGGAAATTACAGAGTCGGCTTGATGAAGAGCCTCTAGAGCTTTGCGTGCTTCTGTTAAATAAGCTTGTGCTTCATCGGTAAGTTTCAGGGTTCTGGTGGTGCGGATAAAAAGCTGAATGCCTAAAGAGCGTTCTAGTAAGGCAATTTGTTTGGAAATTGCCGCGGCAGAAATACCGAGCTCTCGCGCTGCCCCGGCAAAACTTTGTCGGTCACAAACCAAGATGAAAGTTGTAAGCAGAGAAAATTTATCCACATGAGCCCCGCTCGAATTAATAACTTTTAGTTGTTATTTAATAACTTTCAGCCAGATTATCAACTATAAATTATTAATATAAAAACTTTAAGTTAACTCAAATAATGGCTTCTTTATGATAACTAAAAGCGCAGTTGTTCCCTCGATTTTATTACTTTTATTTCTGATAGCTTTTCCGCAGATTAGCGAAACAATTTACACACCATCCTTACCAACTATTACCCGAGATTTAGAAACGAGCGCTTTTTTGGTTGAGCTGAGCCTGAGCATCTATTTCGTTGGCTTTGCCATAGGCGTTTTGTTTTGGGGCATCTTTTGCGATCGCGTGGGCCGCCGAGTATCAATGCTTTATGGATTGATTTTATATACCCTGGCTAGCATTGCCTGCTATTTTTCCATGCGTATTGAATTATTGCTGCTTTTTCGCGTTTTTCAAGGCATGGGTGCAGCCTCTGGCTCTGTGGTAACTCAAACTATTATGCGTGATTCTTTTCATGGCCCAAAACGCAGCCAGCTTTTCTCTCTTATTGGCGCTGTGCTTGCTCTCTCGCCAGCTCTAGGTCCGCTCATAGGTGGCTTTGCCGCCGAGTATTGGGGGTGGCATGCTAATTTTGCAATTCTGATATTCATGGGTATTGCATTAACCTTGTATGCGATGACTTCACTTCCAGAAACAAAACCCCAGCACTTGCATCAACGGTCTGCACATGATTTTTTTGTGGTGGCAAAAAAATTGCTCGGTGACAAAAGGATTTTATCTCTGGCTTTGCTTATTGGTTGCTGTAACGGTATCATTTTTGCTTTTTACGCCGAAGGTCCTTTTATTTTTATTGATATTTTAGGCTTTAGTCCAAGTGTTTATGGTCTTATCGGTTTGGTGATTTCGGCTGCAACCATTATTGGGTCGCTTATTTCTCATCGGGCAAATAAAAAACATGAGGCAACTTCTATCATTGGCGCAGGTTTATATATCATCGGTGCGGGCTCTGCCTTACTTTGTTTGGGAGCTTTTCTGGGACTATTCGTCCAGGCGACTTTTTTGAGTGCTGCTGCGTGGATTGTTGCTTCGTTGTTTATCATCTTTTTAGGTATTTCTTTGGTGATTCCCAACACTTTGAGCATCGCGCTCGTTAATTATTCCCACGCTGCCGGCACTGCTGGCGCCTTATTTGGATTGATATATTACTTGCAAATTACCCTATTTACCGCGCTCATGAGTGCAATTCATAATGGAAGTGCAACACCCCTGTGTTTGCTTTTTTTTGGCCTTGCTTTAACCATGCGAGCTGTTTTACCTTTTGTGAAAGCAGAAGCGTAGTGGAAAAGGCAGGAAATTTTACTGTAGCGGCATGATTTCAATGTAGCCTGCTACAGAAATTCTTGCGCCCATCGTAGCACCCACTGCTCCCAAGAGTGCCAAAGAGCCCTTTTTACCCATATAGATACCTGTCATTGCCTGCAGACCGAAGCCCGCGCCAGGTGTTAATCCTCCCCATGTTCCTTCCAATCGAATTTTCTTGGGACTCATAACTTTGATATGAATGATGCTTGTTGTAATACCTAGGCCGACCGCAAATCCGCCCATATACAGTAAATAACCTCGTTGTTCAGTTGGATCATAGCATTGCATAGAGAAAGCTTCATCCCAGCCTTCACCAATGAGAAGAGTAATGGTATCTATCTTATTACATATTAAATGAAAGTTTTGACCGTACCCTGTATGAGCTATATAATTATTGACTTCTTCGTTTCTCAAAATCGCTTGGCTTTTCAAATGACCATATTTGTGCAACCAATGGCTGGCTGATTTGAACCAACGGTCAGTAAATTGAAAGCGTTTCAAAGAATTCCGTTCGAGTGCTTCGTCTGTGCCAAAATATCCATCAATAATTTTAGCGGCGCTTAAGTCCCCTGCAATCAGTTGCTTAAATGATCTAATCACTGGCGCTGTGTCACTGAGCTCTTCCGCTTGATTTAAAGCATCCTCTAGCAAAGGGTCAAAGGAAATGGCTTTGCTGAGCTCATTCTTGTCATGCAATGCGCGCGCAAATACCAAATATTTCCTCAAAGAAGAGAGCGTAAAATCAAGGCAGGTCTGGGTTTTACAGCGCTCAAGAGTTTCTTGTAAACTGCTGGGCCATTTGGTGAGATAGTTCAAAAACTTGAGTTGATCGTCGTTGAAGTTTTTTTTGAGAATTTTTCGTCTTTGCTTAATTTCTGTACGAGGATGTTTTAAGCTAGAGAAATTAGAAAATGCATCAGCCAATGCTTTTTGGTTACGGTTTAAATTAGTGTGTACTTTTTGTAGACTTTGGGCGGCTCTATCGAAAAGTTCTGCCATAAGCTCCTGAAAATGACGCATTGCCTCAGCGTCGCGTGGATCAGTTGGCCGCTTAGGTACATGTATGGGATGGTTTTCAAGAGGCAAAAAAGACAGCGCTTTGTGTGCCCGATCTTGTTTCCCTAAAGATGGAAAAGCTGCGCTTGGTGAGGAAAAAATAGCCAAGATGCTCACCAGGGCCCAAATGAACACTTGCATGGACTGCGTTAATAGCCGAATAGGGGAAAGCATAAGCACCTCAAAGGGAAGTGCTTTAAAAACAAGGTATTGGCTTTAATATTCTGGCAAAAAGGGATTTAGGCTTTTGGAAAAAGGAAAATTATAGAGTACTTGGTTGCCAAATAGCATTAAGCATACTATGGCAAACGAAGATATCTGTCAGTGCCAAAGATATCAGTTGGACAGCTGGCCGAGCGGCTGAAGGCACCTGACTCGAAATCAGACAGACCTGCAAGGGTCTCGGGGGTTCAAATCCCTCGCTGTCCGCCAAGTGCCCTTTTTGTTCTGTGCGAATGAGAGTGGTTGAATATTAGGAGAGATGGCCGAGTGGCTGAAGGCGCACGATTGGAAATCGTGTATAGCGTAAAAGTTATCGGGGGTTCGAATCCCCCTCTCTCCGCCATAGCCACCGTGTGACTCAAAAAGCCCGAACCCCGCCAGGCCTGGAAGGGAGCAACGGTAGGGCCTCTGTTGAGGGTGCATGGTGGCTTTTTTTTTGAGGCGCAGGGAATCATGAGTTATCTGGTGTTGGCGCGAAAATGGCGTCCACAAAAATTTTCAGAAGTTATCGGCCAGGACACGGTTACTCTTACGCTTCAAAATGCCTTTAAATCTGGTAGAATTGCTCATGCTTATTTGCTGACCGGTAGTCGTGGCGTTGGCAAAACTACCATCGCGCGAATTTTAGCTAAATGTTTAGTGTGTGAACAAAGTGAGGCGGTTGAGCCTTGCAATCAGTGCATGCAATGCGCTGCCATTACTCAAGGAAATTCCCTCGATGTCATGGAAATTGATGGTGCAAGTCATACCAGTGTCGATGATATCAGAGCTTTGCGAGAAGGTGCGCGCTATTTGCCTACCAGTGCGCGACTGAAAGTTTTTATTATTGATGAAGTTCACATGTTGTCGACCAGCGCTTTTAATGCGCTGCTCAAAATTTTAGAAGAACCACCTGCTCATGTGAAATTTATTTTTGCGACCACTGAGCCCCATAAAATTCCGGTTACTATTCTTTCTCGCTGTCAGCGTTTTGATTTTGGTCGCGTGGCAAGTTCAGCTATTGTTGCTTATTTACAGAAGATTTTGCAGGCCGAGCAGATTTCTATAGCTGAAGAATCGCTCTATGTTATTGCCAAAGCGGCCCAAGGTGGCATGCGCGATGCTTTAAGTTTGCTTGACCAAGTTATTAGTTTCTCGGGTGGTAGTGCAACGCATGAAGAAGTGATGCGTATTTTAGGCCTTACCCCGCGTGCTTTGGTGCTCAACATCGTGCAAGCTATTTTGCAGGCTGATGCCCAAGCAGCTTTGCTCGCGTTGACGGAAATTCATGCCAATGGTCATGATTTATCTTTGTTGATGGAAGAAATAGCGACTGAATTTAGACATTTAGTAGTTGCATCGGTAGTGGGTGCGGCGAAAGCGGAACTTGCAGATTTATCTGTCGATGAGTTAAAAGCCGTTGAGCTTTGTTCTCGTCAATATCAACCAGAAGATTTGCAGCGCTTATTTTCGATGGCTCTTGAGAGTATCAATAGTGTGGCAAAAGCGTATAATCCGCTTTTATCGACTGAGCTTGCGCTGATTAAAATGGCCAAGCGGCCAACTTTGCATGAAATGCAGTCAATTAGCGATGCGCTTTTGCGGCTGGAGCGTTTGTCGTCTCATGCGGGCCCTCACCTTGATCCTCTCCCAGAGGGAGAGGGTATGGGGAATTTGGTTGTTCAGCCGGCGGAGGGCGGGACTCAGGCTGCTAAAGTAGGCATCAGCCCAGCAGCTAATTCTGTTAGCCCGGTGGCTAACTTTGTCATCCCAGCGCCGACTTTGAACCAGGCCAATAAACAAGAACTGGATCCCGGCCTACGCCGGGATGACAATAAACATACAAAAACATTGAAAGATATCGATGGGTCATGGTTAGGCTTTGTAAAAGCAGTCGGTCAAAAAAAACATATTGCTTGCTTCACATTTGGAGCATGCTTCTTTTATTGGAATTCGACCGAGTGGTGATCTAAAAGAAGTACAATTAGAGTTTCATCACCGGGTGCACTATCAAACAGTGAGCGAAAGTACGACCGCGCTGCAGCCTTTTGTGAACCAGATTTTTGGTTCGGATGCAGTATTAAAAATCACTTTAAAGCCCTTTGTAAGTCAGCCGCAGGTGGCAAATATTAGTGATGCTCGAGAAGAAGAAAAGCGTTTGGACTTGGAAGCCCTCTCTAAAAGAGCACACGATGATCCTTTGGTAAGGAAAGCAGTAGAGCTTTTTGGTGGGGAAATATTGGCAGTCGTACCAGCCAAAGTTATTTCATAAACAATGTTCCAAATCCAAAACTCAGTTAATACAGTCTTAAACAGCTTTTAAAGTTCCCGCAGCGATTTTATATGTGTGAGTGATGTTCAATTCAGCAAGGAAGTTGTCGTCGTGGGAAATAACAATCATGGCATTTGGGTATATTTTCAACACTTCAATGACATGTTTCCTTGTTTCCATGTCAAGATTATTGGTGATTTCATCGAGAATTAACAGCTTGGGTGTTGATGCCGCAATCTGAGCTAGTGACAAGCGAGCTTTTTCCCCGCCGGAAAGGGCACTGTTTTTTTAGGTTAACCTCTTCGTTTTTGCGAAAAAGAAAATCATTCAAGTGTTTTCGTACTTCACCATGAGACCATCGTGGATTGCACTGGGCGATGGTCTCAAAAACTGTGCTGTGAGAGAGCAGCGTTTTATAATGCTGATCTAGATAACCAATATCGGTAATTTTTGGCAAAGACCACGTACCGACCTTCTCCACCTTTTCATCATTCATGAGAGCTTTGAGCAACGTTGATTTGCCACTCGCATTGTCGCCCACAATAGCAATTCGATCCCGAGGGCCAACGCTGAGATAAATATGCTCAAGCAATGCAGCTTCTCCCCGATACGCAATGCTTCCATCGCTTATTGAAAGTGCTGAACGCTCGCCCAATTCCGCAGCGTTTATAGAAAATTTGGGTACAATAATTTCAGGCAAGCTCATACTGTTTAACCGTTCAATGATCTCGCTTTTTTTACTGGAAATTGCGGAACGCTTGTTGCCAGATGTTTGTTCTGCTCGTCCGGCCTTTGCTGCGCTTACGACGGTCGGCCATTTTTTTTGTTGGATGCTTTTTTCTCCTTTTGCTTTGCTGCTTGCCGCGCGTTGTTGTTCCTTCATTAAGGATTGATGTGCATCGCGTTTTTGTTTTTCTAGGAGAGTCAATTCTTGCATCAAAGCAGCTCGTTGACGATTTCTTTCCCTTAGATAGTCATCGTATCGGCCGCTAAAAATATGTATTTTCCCGTCATCGATATGCCATAATATATCGATTTGGTTGCGCAGTAATTCAACATCATGAGACACCACAATAAGCGTACCTTGATAGCTATTCAACATGCGTAACAAACTGGTGCGATTATGTCGGTCCAAATGATTAGTTGGCTCATCTAAAAGCAACAAAGCGGGAGATAATCCAAGAGCTGCACTCAGTGCTTTATTAAAGCGCTGACTGCCACTCAGAGAATCAAAATCACCTATTATTTGCGGTACACAAGCTACCAACGTCGGATCAATTACGTCACGCAGCATGGAAAGCAAAGTTGATTTTCCGCACCCGTTTCGGCCAATGATTCCAATGCGGTCACCATAGTCGATTCGAGCGTTAAACTCTTCAAAACAATTTTTGTGACTCAAGCAAAGACTAAAATT
>Ga0206960_1230_pt1 | contig 11657 bp, 16 predicted proteins | sample Alteio_BWOrgHeat_29_FD_153255 | JGI IMG/M metagenome (GOLD analysis project Ga0206960, IMG submission 153255) | Enriched cells from forest soil in Barre Woods Harvard Forest LTER site, Petersham, Massachusetts, United States -... | ecosystem: Environmental > Terrestrial > Soil > Temperate forest >... | reverse complement strand
CCACAACAGGAATTGGAAAAACTTGACCGAGACCGCAATAGAAGTCTCATCCATACCCAAAAAAGAAGAGGACTCCAAACCATAAAACACACCGAAAGACACGACTGCCAAGATCAAGTTCATCGCGGGGGCCCGCTAAGGCCACTAGCGCGCCATCCCGGCGGGGCTTTCTGAAATTTTGCGGGGTAATGGGTACCGGCTTAGCCCAACCAAACAAAAAAAAGCTCGGGTACAAAAACATGATCATGGGGAAAAGCAGGGTGCCAATAGGATCCACATGAGCCCGCGGATTCATGGTCAAACGGCCCAAAAGTTTGGGGGTCGGATCACCCAGCTTGGTGGCGGCTAAAGCATGGCCAAACTCATGGAAACAAAGGGAGAACACCAGAATCCCCAGTTCCATAAACGCCATCGCGATCTTTGCTTCTGTCATCTCATTACTTTCACGGGTAGAAATAGAGAGGTCTAGGCCTCAAAAGAGGGACAACTTTAGCCGATTCGAAAGCTTCCTTCAACCAACTAAGAGGCGAAAGTCTTTTTAACCCAGCGCAATATTTCAGGCCTTTTTTTAAAGCGTCCGTCCAATTGGCCGTTTAAGGCTTCGAGCAAAATATAGGAATAACGGAAGCCCGGAGGGATGCCAAAAGCTTTTAAATCCCGGCCTCTGAGCCAGGGTTTTAGATTTTTAATTTTGACAAAATAATCCGCCATTTTCTTCCAAACCGGAGGCGTCGCCATCGCCATTAAAAAACACTGCGTTTCAGGCGCCAAGGGTGAAAGCAGACGGTGCAATTGACTGGCTGGCATTTTTTTTGGAAGCCAGCGTCTTGAGCATTTCTGGATAAACAGTAGCGGACTGAACCACAATCTTTTGTTCATTCCGGGACAACATCAGCCGTTTCGAAACTCCCTCGCCTTGCGCCGGTGAAAGGCTTAACAACAGGGTTTGAAACCAAACCATTTCCTCATCTTCAAACGCGATTTTATTTTTCTTAAAGAACGACAAAGTCTTTATCAACTGCGGCAGTTTTTGACGTTTCTCCACCAACAATCCTAACGACGGGTGCACGTAAGCCAAAACACCTAATTCACCCAGGCGTTTGACGGCTCTTTCAGGATGAGCCTCACCAAAAATTAATTCAAACTCATGCCGAAGCCTCTCGCCCGATACTGTATTCATGGACTTTTGACGGATGGATTCGAGCATCCATTTTTCAGTTTCAGGCTCAATCTTCTTTTGAAAACGCTGCTCAAAGCGGACCGCTCTAAAAACACGGGTAGGATCGTCCACAAAGCTCAGTGGGTGCAAAGCCCGGATGCGGCCTTTTTTCAGATCTTCTAAACCGCGAAAAGGGTCTAATAATTTCAAAAAAGAAACGGATGAAAGATTGAGCGCCATCGCGTTAATCGTAAAATCGCGGCGGAAAAGATCTTGGGCGATGCCGCTTTTTTTCAACTACCGGCAAAGAACCCGGCGTCTCATAAGTTTCGGTGCGGGCCGTCGCCACATCGACTTTGCCAAAACCAGGAATGATCACAATTGAGGTTCCAAAACGGGTAAAGGCTTCCACTCGGGCCTTCATCTTCCTGGCCAGAGCCTGGGCAAAGTCCAATCCATCCCCTTCCACCGTAATGTCGATATCCATCCCGGGACTTTTTAAAAAGAGATCGCGGACAAAACCACCCACGGCATAGGCGTTCTCGCCTCTTTGATAAGCCAATTGACCCACTTGTTTGAGAAGCCGGAGTGTTCTGGGAGCGATTTTAAATGGATTGGTTTTCATATATTAAAAACTCCGTCCGCGGGAAAGGCGCTTTCAAAATGTTGAACTTTAAGGAAACCTAAAAAGTTTTTATCCGGCCCCACCGTCACCACATCAAACCGGCAGCCCGAATAAGACCCCGTATAACCGGACAAGTATACCGCCGCGGCCGCCGAAACCCGCCTGACCTTTTGAGGTGAAACGGCTTCCAAAGGGGTTCCGTGCGAATTATTTTTACGGGCCTTCACTTCCACAAACACAAGGACGTCCCCCTTACGAGCCACCAAATCAATCTCGCCCTGGGGCACCCGGTAATTACGTTCTAAAACCGAGTAGCCTTTAAGCCGCAAATAAGCCGCGGCGCGGTTTTCCGCTTTTTGGCCAATGAGATAACTTGTGATTTTCTTAGTATTCGCCATGGGACTGTTTACATTTCGGAGGAAGCGTCGCCATACGAGGCTCTTTTATCGCGGAAAAGCTCACGGAGTAATTCCACTTCATCTTCATTCAGCATTCCCAGCGCGGCCCTTTTTACCTGCTGGCCTGCCTGATTGAGTTCATTTAAGTTTTTAGCCGACTTGAGTTTTTCACTCCAGAAGCGGAAAGGTCCGCCGGAGGATTTTTGCGCCAGAACTTCCATCACCGGCGCGAAGGTCAAACGGTGTTCCGGGCAAGCCCCATGCTCTTGAAGCGCCTTCACATGAATTTCGGTTCCATAACCTTTGTGCCCATCGAAACCATATTGCGGATACTGAATATGCATTTTTTCCATCATGCGGTCCCGGGTGACTTTAGCCAAAATAGAGGCTGCCGCGATGCTGGAAGACAAGGCGTCCCCATGAATGAGAGGTTTCTGCGGAATTTTAGAGAGTGCCGGCAAAGGCATTGCGTCCGTCAAAAGAAAATCAGCCTTCACATGAAGGGCCTCAATGGCTCTTTGCATGGCCAATTGTGAGGCCCGGTAAATATTGATCGTATCAATTTCTTGAACACTGGCCTGCCCCACCCCAAAACTAATGGCGTTCTTTTGAACCAGTTCAAAAAGTTCATCGCGTTTTTCTGGAGTTAGCTTTTTAGAATCATCCACACCCTTAAGCGCGGCGGGCAAAATGACCGCGGCGGCCACCACCGGCCCGGCTAAGGGCCCCCGGCCCGCCTCATCTACACCAGCGACCGCCTTAAAACCCTTCAGCGCCGCTTCCGATTCATAACGCCAGAGAGTTTCCAGCTTTTGTTGTTGTTTTTCTTCTTGAGCTGCCCGTTTTTCAAATTTGAGAATGAGTTTTTGAGCGCCCGAACGGGTGTCTTGTGCCAGCGATTGACGCACCCATGCCAAAGATTGAAGGGTGCTGCCTTGCGCTAAAGCCTTAGCTTCAATTTCAGACAGCGGGAGATTAGACACCTGGCCACCCTTAGATTATTGAGGATTCGGTGAAGCCATTGGCGTGAGTGTAGAGCTGGAAGAACTACTGACTGTGGTTGATACAAATTTAGGCTCAGAGGCGATTAAAGTAACCGGAACCGCGTCCACAATGGTTCGGTCTTCAGTTTTTAAAGACGCGTTCAACACCACGGGATATTCTTTTTTCTCGCCCTTTTTAGAAACTAAAAGAACTGTGATGTTTTTTTGTTCCGCCGTGGTGACTGTTCCGATTTCCCAAACCAAACTACCGTCTTTCATCGTCCAATTGCCTGAAACGCTGCCGCCGTGCGTGGAAGGCGTGGTTCCGGGCGTAACTGCGGCGATGGTTGCTGTCGGAGTAGGCGCTGCCGCCACAGGCGTGCTATTCGTGTCTGCGGGGGTAGGTGTTGGCGTAGCCTTAGGCTGATAAGCCTCAAAACCTTTCGGAATAGGAAGTACAAAATCGATAATGCCGGTTGTTTTAGAGCTTTGATTGAGCAGGGTATAAGTTAAAGACCAATAGGGATGCTCTTTAGATGGCTTATCCCCCACCAAACCCTTAAAGGCGATATCAAACTTAGCCGGCACACCGCCAGTTTGAAATTTTAAGAAAGTTCCATTTTGCCCCGCCATAAACCCGAGATCTTTATAGAAAGCGACCGCATTAAAAGAAGTCTTAGCTTCAGGCTTTTTATGGCCAATCCAGCGGGTCCCGTCATAAAAGGCAATCGTACCATCCTGGCCCGCCAACCATCCGTCGCTGTCATCCTTCATCGTGATCGTATAGAGATCAAAACCAGAAAAGGCGCTTCCCTGCTTATTCCAGGTCGTTCCATTGAAATTAATAATGGTTCCATAGGCGCCGACCGCCCAGGCCTGCACATCGCTGAGTACTGAGACAGAAGTGAGTTTTTCAGTAGTGGGGCTGGCAGAAAAAGGTGTCCATTTTTGTCCGTCATATTTCAAAATAGTTCCGCGGTTACCCACGGCCCATCCGCTGTTTTGATCGGATAAACCGATGCTGTAAATATCGTCCACGATAGTGACCGGCGTTGCCGCTGTTCCACTGGTGGCATAAACCGTTCCCCAGGATATGCCGTTGTAAGTCAAAATCGCGCCGTTCGACCCTACCAGCCAAACCGTGCGGGACTTCGTAATAGCGATGCTGTATAAAATTTCAGTCGAAGGAGAGGCATCCTGTGTCCACTGGCCATTGTTGTAATGAAGGATGATGCCATGCGTACCGGCAATCCAACCTTCATTTTCATTTAAGAATCCAACCGTCATGAAGTTTTCGTTCTGGCCTAAACCAACTTGAACTTTATTCCAGGTTTGTCCGTCATATTGCATGACCAAGCCGTTATTGCCGCAAGCCCATCCATTTTTCTTGTTGATGAGGCACATACCGTTAATGGTATCCGTAATGGGATTGGCCAGCGGAAATGTGGACCAATAGATAACATCAGAGTCCGCGGTAGAACCGGGATCCACCTTGGATGCGTTCGCGGGAGTCAGGGGATTTACCGCTCCGCTGCCGTTACAACCAGCCAGCGGTAAAAGGAGTAAACCCAGGAGGAGAAGTTGTTTCATGGGCCTATCCTACCCGCTCATTTAAGGGGACGCAAGGCGGGCAAAAAAAACCGCCCCAGTAGTACTGGAGCGGTTTGGAGAGACAAACAAAACCTAAGAACTTAGGCTTTGGTTTCCTCGGCAGCCGAGGCGACTTCCGCGACCGGCGCGGTTTTGGCTGATTCAGCCACACCTTCGCTGGGAATACGGACAGCTTTTTTGTTTTCTTGAATACGAGCGTCTTTCTTGTTGAGCTTGCCGCGCAAGTAGAACAACTTGGCTCGACGAACTTTACCAGAACGGGTCGTCTTCACTTCTTTGATCATTGGCGATTGGTAGTAGAAAGTTTTTTCCACGCCGACGCCGTAAGAGATTTTACGGACGGTAAACTTCAGTTTCGAACCCGAACCCTGAATAGCCGTGACCAAACCTTCGTAAGCCTGGATACGTTCTTTTTCGCCTTCCTTGATTTTCAAGGAGACCTTCACACTATCACCCACGCGGAAAGGGACAACCCCTTTGCGGATAACTTGAGCGTCTTCAATTTTCTTAATTGTAAGGTTCATCTTTCTTCTCCTGCTTCTTTCACCTGCCAAGTGGTCTTGGCTAAAATTTGACGAATCGTGGGCAGTTAACCCTGAAGCTCTTTTTCTATCTCGACTAAAAGCTTCTTGTCTCCCTCCGTCAGGGAAACCTTTTTCAAAAGATCGGGCCGTTTAAGGAACGTGTTCCTGAGCGACTCTTTTCGGCGCCAGCGCTCGATGTGAGCGTGATTGCCGTTGAGCAGAACCTCCGGCACATCCTGTCCTCGATAAGAGCGGGGACGAGTATAGTGTGGATAGTCCAACAATCCATTAAAAAAGCTGTCCTTCTCAACTGAGTCGCGGTCTCCCACAACCCCCGGTAGAAACCTCACCATCGCGTCCACCATCACGGCCGCAGCTGGTTCTCCGCCGGTTAAAACATAATCCCCCAGGCTGACTTCTTCATCAATCTGGCTCATCACCCGCTCGTCCAGGCCCTCATAGTGGCCGCAAACCAAAAGTAAGGATTTTTCTTTCGCTAACCGCTGGGCCATCGCGTGATCAAATGGCTTCCCCTGCGGCGACAAAAAGATCGTCTTTACTTTTTTTCTTCCCCGTTTGATGGCAGCGAATGCTTTCGTCAAAGGTTCTGGCTTCATCACCATCCCGGCACCGCCCCCATAAGGAACGTCATCGGTGGTGTGGTGCTTATCATCCGTCCAATCGCGCAGCTGGTGAAGCCGGAGATCCACCGCTTTCTTCGTTACCGCTCGTTTGACGATGCTGACTGTAAAAGGCCCCTGAAAGTATTCAGGGAACAACGTCAGAATATCAATCCGCAGTTTGCTCATCGATCTCTTCCGGTAAATCCACCAACACTAGCTTGGCTTTCAAATCGACCTTTCGGATCATCGACTTCAAAGCCGGCACTAAAAATTCTCTTCCATCCTTCTTTATCACCAACACCGAGTTGGCAGGACCTTCCATGATTTCATCAATCACGCCCATCTTCCTGCCTTCCAGCGTCTCGACCGACAAGCCCATCAGATCATCCATATAGTACTGATCTTCAGGTAGCTCTCCTCGGTCTTCCGAAAGAACCGCCACATACACCCCGCGAAGAGTTTCCGCTTCCTCGGGACTTTGAACTTCTTTAAAACGAACTACCGCGTCGCCGTCATTATGCGTAAAGCCGCGGATCACCGTGACCTTCATCAACTCTTTACCGTGCTTCACCAACTTCAAGTTTTTGCAAGAAGTGAGGCGCTCAACACCAGCACAGGCCAAATCCACTTTGACTTCGCCTTTAAGACCATGCGGTCTCACAATGGTTCCCAGTACCACAAAACCATCGGCTGGATCGACTGGTAAGCTGCCCGGAGTGTTATTCAACGACTTCGAGGGAATACTTCAATCCATGCTTGGCGCAGGAAGCCGAAACTAAAGTGCGCAGGGCTTTAATCGTGCGGCCTTGTTTGCCGATGATCTTGCCGTAGTCTTCCTTAGAAACACGCAATTCCAAAACCGTCAGGTTGCCTTCTAAGCGCTGTTGAATACCGACGTTCTCCGGCTTATCCACGAGAGACTTCGCCACAAACTCAATCAATTCTTTCATACTCTTCCCCTACAGTGATCCATGTGAACGAGGATCTGAATTTTTTAAAGAGCGACGCCGGCTTTGGTCAAAATGCCTTGAACGGTATCGGTCGGGACAGCGCCCTTCTTCACCCATTCAGCGATAGCTTCTTTTTTCAAGTTAACAACTTGGCTTTCTTCTTTAGCCCGAGGATTGTAGGTGCCTAAGTCTTCAATGCGGCGGCCCTTGCCCGAGAATTGGGAATCCAAAACCACAATGCGATACGTCGGTTTCTTGTTGCTGCCCATACGTTTTAAACGAATCTTCAGTGCCACAAATCCTCCTAGAGAAAACAAAAACCAATTGGTCAATTAATTCACGGGGCTCGAATGCCGCGCGCCCGGTCCACAGGGGACACAAGGGAGGAGATTTTAAAAACCCACCCCTGCTTTGTCAAGAAAATAGGCCTAAAATAAGAGTTTTGAGAGGTTCAGAGGATAAAAAGAGAGGTTTAAAAGGCTTTTAAGGCCAAAGACAAAAATGGAGCTGGGGACCGGAATCGGACCGGCGACCTACTGTTTACGAAACAGTTGCTCTACCAACTGAGCTACCCCAGCCCTTGAACACCATAGCGGGCTACTTTTCGGCGAGTGGGCAGGAAGTTTACCGACCCTTTCCCTGCCCGTCAATCAACTTTACTTAGCCACATCTTCAATTAAACCTAAACAAACCAATTCCACTGCCAGCCAAACCGTGGAATAAATCACAAAATCCGAGATCAAATGACGGCCCGAGCCCAGCAAATAGCTGAACACTGAGAAAACCGTGTAATTCAAGAACCACAATACAATTGCCAAGCGGGGTAAGCTAAAATTTTTCACCGCCAGCCTCCTTCTCAATACCGAAGCCTCAGGGCCTCAAGCACCTATAGATTTTAAACTAGCCTTTAAAATTTCTTCAACCGTTACCTTTTCACCCGTGGCCTGAACCGCGGATAAAACAGCCCGGCGGGATTCCACCGCCGAATAACCTAAAGCCATCATGGCCTGTAGCGCGTCCGAAATTGTCTTCGACTCGGACCCCATCAAACCCTCATCACTGAATACGCCCACACCCGCCAATTTGGTTACTTTATCTTTCAGTTCCAGCACCAAATGTTGGGCCGTCTTTTGACCAATACCCGGTATGGCTTTTAAACCGGCCAAATCGTTATGCATGACTGCCTGAAAAAAAGCTTCGGGCGCGTAAGTCGATAAAACATTCATGGCCGCTTTGGGGCCCACTCCCGAAACCGAGAGTGCCATTAAAAAGGCCTGTTTCTCGGAATCTTTCAAAAAGCCAAAGAGCTGTTGAACATCTTCCCGCACATGCAAATAAGTCTTCAGTAAAACACTCTTGCCCGTCGCCGGAACCGACTGCAAAGTCTTTTGAGAAACAAACACCTCGTAACCCACGCCGTTCACATCTAACTCAACTCGGTCCGGCAGCTTTGCGGTCAATATCCCCTGCAGAAAAGCGATCATCTGTCGTTTAGTCTTCCAAAAATTTCAAGTGAACCAAAATGTGAAGTAATTCTTCCACCTGGGTCAAAGCCGGCACATCTTTGTTTTGAGTCGCGGCGTACCAGAAAGAAACAACATTGGAATCCAACCAGATTCCCTTGGTCTCGAAATCTTCATCAATGACTAAAGCTTTGTAATGATGCTCGTCCAATTCGTTTTCAGAAATAGGGCTCTTCAACCCAGAAGAACGCAGTTTAATATGCTCTTTCGCCTGATTGAAATAACGTTGATCTTCTTCCGCCAAGTTTTCGAACACGATTTGAGCGGCTTCGCGGTCAATGCCTTCGAGAATGCTCTTGTCGATCCAGACGCCGAAATTTTCGTCATCCCAGAGATAGTCGTGGCCCTGGTGTTCCAACGCCAGCATGGGCTGGCCGCTATCCGGGCTGATCTTATCGGTCTTACCCTTGTTGTTGGTGTCGCGCAAGAAGTCTTCGGCTGTGACGTTAAACTTTTCGTCCACCGGGTATCCGCATTCGGCGCAATAACGGGCGTTATCCGCTAATTTAGTCCGGCAGTTTTTGCATTTCGCTAAAGACATATCGACTCCTATCGTTTCAAAAAGGTTTTATTCACCGAGCTCTTCGCGAGCTTTTTCACTACTTCCGACAATCGGGTTCCCGATCCCTGCGCGTGCGTAATGGCGATGGCCAATGCGTCCGCTGTATCATCCGGCTTCGGGACTTCGCTGAGCCCCAAAAGCAGCTTCACCATCTTTTGAACCTGTTGTTTATCCGCGGCGCCAAAACCGGCCACCGCCTGTTTCACTTCTCCCGGCTTGTACTCAAACACTGGCACATTTGCCAACCCGCAGGCCAGAATCGCAACCCCTCTTGCCTGCCCTACTGAGATTGCCGTCTTCACGTTGCGCGCAAAGAATAATTCTTCTATCGCCACTTCGTCGGGCTTCACTTTCTTCAAAACTTTTTGCAGTTTCTCAAAAACCACAACCAGTCTCTTTTCAACATCCGTATGGGCTTCCGAGGTAATCGTCCCATACTCTAAAGCTTTCAACTTACCGTTTTCTTGCGCTATCACTCCGTATCCCATGCGGGCCAGCCCCGGGTCAATCCCGAGAATGATCTTCTTAGCCGCGGGGGCGTAAGGTTTACTTATCAAGCTTCGCCATAATTTCATCGCTCACTTCAAAGTTAGCGTGAACATTTTGAACGTCTTCATATTCATCCAGCGCATCATAAAGCTCCAAAACCGCGCCAGCCTTAGACTCATCCAAAACCACGGTGGTCTTCGGGATAAAATTGACTTCGGCGCTTTCAGTCGCGATTTTCTTTTCTTCCAGCGCCTTCTTCACCTTGTCAAAGTTTTCAGGTGCGGTTAACACTTCATAAATATCCGCTTTGTCCGTTTTCAAGTCGTCCGCGCCCGCGTCTAAAACTAGCGTCATAAAATCATCTTCACCCATGGCGTCTTTTTTCACGATCAGCTGTCCCTTTTTTTCGAACAAGAAGGACACCGAACCGGAAGCACCCATGTTGCCGCCGTTCTTATCGAAAATAGAACGGATATCCGCGGCAGTGCGATTACGATTGTCTGTTACCGCCTCAACCAAAACCGCCACACCCGCCGGGGCGTAGCCTTCATAAACTACTTCTTCGAGAGCTACAGATGCTTCAGCACCAGTCCCTTTATTGATAGCTCTTTTCACCGTATCCATCGGCATGCTGACTTCTTTGGCCTTTAAAAGAATCGTGCGTAAACGAATATTGGTGTCAGGGTCGCCGCCGGACTTGGCCGCTAATTGAATTTCTTTAGAAAGACGGGAAAAGATCTTTCCGCGCTTCTCATCCAAAGCACCCTTATATCTTTTGACCTTCGACCACTTACTATGTCCGCTCATAACACCCTCGTTTTTTGCGTAAAAAGTTTAAAAATTCTCTATTTCGACAAGCCGCGCGGGCTTTAGTGCAAAGAGTGACAAAAAAATAAGGCTTTTCCTCACCTTAATTTTGCCCTGAAACGACAAAAGGCCGCTTTCTTGAACGAAATCTCAAGAAAACGAACCTTTGTTGAGAAAAATTATATCTTACGTTGATTGAGGATAGCTAGAAAAAAGGGGCTTTTAAGACTGATAAAAAGCCAAAATTACAGGGTCTTTTGAGTTATTGGGAGACAATCTTCAGAAATACCTTACCCGCCCTGATCAGTCCTGCTTCGCCTGCCGCGATATCAATGGCTTCATTGAACGAAGCAACCTTCTTCTTTTCCTGCGCCGCGTTTACCCATTCCACCGCGCCCTGTTCAATCAGGCGCTTGGCATCGCTCTTTGTTTTCACAATCGCGATTTGAACCATCAAGTCAGCGGCCTTATAAGAGCCTGGCGCCACCAAAACCTTTTTATAATCGACTGTTTGGTCTAAGTTGTGACGATTTTCAAAATAGTTCCAGGCTTCTTGAGCTTTCTCTTCGCCATAAAAGCGTTGAGTAATTTCTTTGGCTAATTCTTGCTTGGCCTGTTTGGGGTGATAAGTTCCCTGCGCCACCTTAGCTTTGCGGTCTTGCCAAACTTCTTTAGGAAGGTCTGAAAGCAATTCATAATACTTCCACATCAATTCATCTGACACGCTCATGGTTTTAGCGAACATCTCATTAGGCGCTTCCGTCACCCCAATATAGTTACCCAGACTCTTGGACATCTTTTTGACACCATCGAGCCCTTCCAGAATGGGCATGGCAATAATCACTTCTGGTTTTTGCCCCGCCTGTTCTTGCAGGGCACGGCCTACCAGGCAGTTAAACTTTTGGTCTGTCCCGCACATTTCAATATCGGATTCCAGGGCCACCGAATCATAACCTTGGATCAGCGGATAGAGGATCTCGTGCATGCTGATGGGTTTCTGTTCTTTCATGCGGTTGGTGAAATCATCCCGTTCCAAAATACGCGCTACCGTATATTTCGAGGCCAAGCGGATCACATCCTCAAAGGTCATAGGCCGGCACCATTCGCTGTTGTAGCGGATCTCGATTTTCGCCGGATCATTATCGAGTATCTTGAAAATCTGTTCTTGGTAGGTCTTCGCGTTAGCTTCCACTTCTTCACGGGTCAAGGGTTTGCGGGTAACCGTCTTGCCCGTCGGGTCGCCGATCATGGCGGTAAAATCACCCATGAGAAACTGCACTTTATGTCCCAGGTCTTGGAACTGGCGTAATTTCCGAAGGACCACCGTGTGGCCTAAATGAATATCCGGCGCCGTAGGGTCCGCTCCCATCTTTACCTTGAGGGGACGACCTTCTTTGTAGGAC
>Ga0206960_1228_pt1 | contig 11692 bp, 12 predicted proteins | sample Alteio_BWOrgHeat_29_FD_153255 | JGI IMG/M metagenome (GOLD analysis project Ga0206960, IMG submission 153255) | Enriched cells from forest soil in Barre Woods Harvard Forest LTER site, Petersham, Massachusetts, United States -... | ecosystem: Environmental > Terrestrial > Soil > Temperate forest >... | reverse complement strand
GGTGTTGATGGCCTCGGTGACATTCTTCATCAGAAGAATGCGGTCCATCCGTTGAATATGTAAAAGTTTAGAGAGTGCGGAGCGGGTTCCGAAAACTAATTCGTTAGCCTCAATCGCGGCGCGGTAAGCACCACGGCCATGGGACACTCCCACATTCAAAGCGAAGTCATTGACGGCTTTTAAAACTTGAGGCGGTTTCTGACGGGTCGTGGCGGCGCTATCGAGATAAATCGCCTTGGGCCGCTTAGGGGTTTTCTTTTTGGATTTCATGGGTTCATCATAAGACAGGCATGGGCCGGAATCAAACCAGCATTAGTCGACCTGGGGCAGGTATTTCTCAGGATCCACCGGAACCCCGTGAAGCCTGACTTCATAATGTAAATGGCTGCCCGTACTGCGTCCTGTGGAGCCCACATAAGAAATAATTTGGCCCCGTTTAACTTCATCACCCACTTTAACGTCGATGACGGAGCAGTGACCATAGCGGGTGCTAAAACCATAGCCATGTTCAATAACAACTACCCGGCCATAACCCGTTTCCCAACCGGCGTAAACTACCATTCCATCGGCGGTCGCCCGGATAGGAGAACCCACTTCATTCGCGATATCGACTCCATAGTGCCGCCCCGGCTCGCCCGTTAAAGGCGAAGCTCTTTTTCCAAAACCCGAGGTAATCCAACCCTTGATCGGCCAGATCGATGGCGTCGCCGCCAAAATGGAACGCTGCTTATTGAGGTAAGTGCTGATTTCGTTAAAGCTGGCGTTTTGTTTAGAGACCGCCCCTGTGGCTTCTTTTAAGTTCTCGTTTATTTTATTCACCAGCTCATCGTTGTTTTCTTGGAGCAAAGAGGAAAAATAACTGCCGTCCTCCTCAGAAGGCCCGCTCACGCTGTTATAAATCATGACTTGTTTGCGGTCGCCCAACTTGAGCAGTTTCCGAAACTTCTCGTCCACCTGTGACATGTGCGAAAGCAAAACCCGATTTTGATCCAATTCGGTCAGAATGCCTGCCATTTCAGTTTTAAGTTTTTGCTCGTTTAATGAGGCCAGTTCGTAATTAACGTCTTTGACCATCAACATGGTCGCCCAGGTCAGCAGGGCGCCGCAAAGAAGAACCGCCGTATGAAGAACGAAAAGATTGGTTTTAATCTGAACCGGCGATCCCCCGTCATGAGGAACCACCATAAAGGTCATTTTTTTCTTAAAGTAGGTTTTGATCTTCTGCACCATAAAAGCGAAGAACCTTTCGGACACCCGTGAAAGGGCGCGCTTTTAAAATATGCCGATCCTGAGACACTGTCAATTAGATTGAAATCAGCCGCAGTCAACCCGCGCTTTAAATAGACTCGCCGGAAGTTTCAATGAAGCGAAACACCTTTTCAAATACCACGTTCTTTTCATAATCCATCGTCACCACGTGATCTGAATTGTCCAGATAAACCAGATGTTTGCGCGCCGATCCCAAGGCGTCATAAATAATTTGCCCGTTGGGAGGAGGCACCATGGAATCTTTCCGGCCCTGAATGACCAGAGCGGGAACTTTAATTCGCGGAAGCTCAACCCGCACGATATCCATCAGTTTTTTAAGCTCAAACAGGTTTTTGGTCGCCACAAAAGGATAAGTGGCGTGAGAGGGGGCGGATGGATCCAAAATGCCGCCGGTCAAGCTGGACGTGCGCCACTGCAGAAACCTAAAAAAGGCGATGCCGTTAAAGCGAAAATCGAAAATCTTGACCGGCGTGGCCATTGAGATGACTCCCGCCACCGGGTAATTCGCGGCTAAATGCAAACACTGCGCGCCGCCCATGGAAAGACCGCCGACATAAACTTTGGAGCATCGTTTTTGAAGTTCTGTATAGGCCTCATGCACGCTTTCAGCCCAATCCTGCCAGGTTGTTTTTGATAAATCTTTAGGATTGGTGCCGTGTCCTTTAAGCCAGGGGCCCAAGGTAGAGATGCCCTTTTGGGCCAAATAATTTCCCAGCGGTTCCACTTCCCCAGGGGTGCCGGTCAAACCATGAACGAGCAATATGCCGGTATCGCCTTGCCGGGATTCAAATCCAATTTTCATGACGCGCCTCCTGGTTTATAAAGTCCTTCCGACTGAACTTTCTGAAGATTAAAAAGAATCTCATCCGTAGACGGCAAATCCCAGGCCTTGTTACCAATATACTTATACCGGACGATCTTCTGTGGATCGATAATCACCACACCCACATGGCTGATATCCTCGCCTTTATGACCCCCTTTGGCGTCCCTGGCTCCATAGGCGTCAATGAGGCGAAATTGCTGGTCAGAAAGCAGCGGGAAAGGAAACCGCCACTGCTCATTTAAGGCAGCCGAGTCCTCGATTGAGTCCACACTGACAGCGGCCAAAGCCGCGTGCATATCGCTAAATTTCGAAAAATCTTTTTTAAAATGCATTAAGTGGCTGACACAAGTGTCGCACCAGGCGCCCCGATAGAAGAATAAAATTAAATAGGTATTCGGCGCCGTATCCGAAAGTTTTAAAAAATGACCCGAGGCGTCCGGCAAAGAAAATTCCGCGGCTTTATCCCCCACCCGCAGCGCCTGAACGGGAACCGGTTTTCCGCAACCGCTTCCCAGCAGACCCATCAGCAAAACCAAGGTTAATAACCTATAAAAAATCTGTCTCATAGCTTCATTTTCTCCCAGACAGCGGATCAAAGCAACTTCGCTTCCATGCGCTTTACCTTCACCCCCTCAGGTCCCGCATTGACATTTCTTTTAAAAGTTTGACATGATACCGGCGGTTGTGAATTAAGGAGTTCGGATGCGTCTTTCGAAGTGGATCAAAATCTTAGCGATTTCTCTCGCATTCTCCTTTTCATGGGTGGTGCTTTCGGAGAATTTTGTCCACCATCACCACACCGAAACTGAAGATCAGGATTGCGCCTATTGCCAATTCCACAAAACAGTTTCCAACTCCGACATTTCAGTCGCCCCCGCTAACATCATTCCTTTGTTTGTCGTTTTGTTCGCAATGCTGGTTTTTTCAACTACAGAGTTCTCAGTTGTTCGGACGCGGTATTCTGGCCGCGCTCCGCCCTCATTTTCATAATTCAATAATTCAAACTGAAAATCGAGCAGCTCTTAAGGCACCAGGCGCTAACCAGCCTTCTTAAGACTTCGGTATTTTAGATTTTCAGTAAACCCTTTTAAAACCAATCCGTTTTTAGATTTTTAAAACATAAGGCATTAAACCCTATGAATTTCTTTCGTCGGCAGTTAATCCAGTTTTCAGCCATCGCGCTGTTTTCCTTTTGCTTCGTCTCGGTGGCCGAGAATTTCCATAGGCACGGCTCTCTGGAAAGCCAGGACGATTGCGCTTTTTGCGGCTTTATTCAAACGGCGGCTCACGCCGTTTCAACGCCACCAGCGCCAGTTCTGGTTCCAGGCTGGGTTGTTCTTTCGCTTTTTGTTGGGCAGATTTCATTCACCTCCTTTCGCGCGGTTTCACCCCGCGGCAGGTCGCCTCCAAAATTATCCTGTAATTAAAAACCTTTAGCTTTATCAGCGCCTACGCCAGAGGACTGTCTTGGCTTAAGCCAAATAGCCTCAGCTTTTGTCGCTGTGGTTTTTTATCCATTATTTCAGGAGGATTTTGTGAATTTTAAATTCAGTTTTAAACGCTTATGTTTATTGCTCATGCTTGTTTTATCGGTTCACACCAAAGCTTTGGCGACGGTAGACGGAGCGATTTCAGGAACGCTTTTGGATGACAAGGGTGTCGTGGTTCCCAACGCGAAGATTGTGGTGAAGGGCCAGGGTCTGGAGAAAGATTTAACCTCTTCAGCCACCGGAACTTTTCAGGCTTTTCCCTTAGTGTTAGGAGATTACGAAGTCGATGTCACAGCGACCGGCTTTAGTCCCTATCAGGGAACAGTGGCGGTGTCGGGAAATAGTTCCTCACTGGAAGTCCATTTATCCCCCGCGGGAGAAATGCAGCTCAAAGTGAGCGCCAAACGGAATCTGGTGACACCAGCTTCAGATAGCAGCCGGGATTTGGATAAGGATGAGATTGGGCAGTTGCCCGGCGGCGCCACGCAGGATATGACCAAAGTGTTGTATTCCACCACAGCCGGATTTGTGCATGGTGACTTTGGTCAGGTTTTTACCCGGGGCAATCACGCCAATTTGCAGTACCAAATTGACGGCATTCAACTGCCCGACTCAGTAGGTGGTTCTTTTGGGCAGGCTTTCGCGCCCATCAATATTGACCACATGGAAATCCTCACGGGTGGCCTACAGCCGGAATTTGGCGGCCGTTTAGCGGGAGTGGTGAATATCGTTACCAAATCCGGCGGCACTCAAAACGGCGGTGAGATCGGAACCAGTTTCGGATCCTATAACCAGGTTTCGCCTTACGCCACCTATGGTGGCTCCGATGTCAGCGGGGCGTTTCATTATTTGTTATCGGTGAGCAGCTTTTATACGGACCGGGGTTTGGATACACCCGCGCCCTCTGATATCAACAATGACCAAAAGGGCGGAAACGAAGCGGCCATTCATGACCAGAGTTATGGTTCTGATCAATTCATAAAATTGGATTGGGTCGCGGACAATAACAATAAATTGGCTTTGGTCGCCTATAGCGAAAACAAGTTCTTCCAAATTCCGGATTATCCCAGTTCGTTTGATCCGGGCGGTTCGAACTACAGCTATTTTGGCGGCGTCACCGATATCTATGGCAATGGGCCATTCAATTATGTGCCTTCGACCACCAACGACACTCAATCCGAAGCCAACAAATATGTGGAGTTGTCCTGGAAGCATACCTTTGACGAGAATTCTTTTATCCAGATCTCGCCTTACTGGAAAGAATCGAGTCTCATTTTCACCAACGATGTGGCGAATGACCTGGCGGCCTCGCAGGATAATAACCTGGCGGCGGCGGTGGGCGGCATTACAGAATCTTCCTTTTCTGAAAATCGCACGAGCGACAATTACGGAACACAGGTGGATTACACCTGGCATGCCGATGCCAACAACCTGATTAAAGCGGGTGGGCAGGTTCTCCTGACTCAGTCGTCCGGCCCCGTTTCAGTCATCGAGGTGAATAATCCAGGTGATGGCAGTGGTCCGGCGACGCTCGCGAGTGGTGACAGCTCGACCGATGTGGGCTATCAGGAAGGCGTCTATGTTCAGGACGAACTGACTCTGGCCAAGTGGCTGGTGTTAAGCGGCGGTCTTCGATTTGACGCCATTCAGTTTGTCTTTCCTGACTCAACTACCTCAATCGATAGCAACTGGGGTCCCCGCGTTGGGTTAAGCATTCTGCCGACGGAAACGACCAAGTTTCACGTCTTTTACGGCAAACTTTTCATGCCCGCTCCCCCAGAAGATTTGAGGGATACCTTTGTCAATTTGGGCCAGGGTAATCAATTGGCCCCCTATGACATTAAGGCTGAAAAAGATAATTACTTTGAAGCCGGTGTGGCGCAGCAGGTTGGCAATCAATTGCTGACCGTGAATGCTTACTACAAAGACGCGACCAACATGCTGGATGAATCTCAACTGCTCAATACGGCCATCGCCCAGCCTTACAACTTCGCGACTGGTTATGCCTATGGCGTGGAATTTTCCATGCGGGGCAAGATTGATCAGGACTGGTCCGACTTTGCCAACTATTCGTATGAGATTGCCGAAGGTCAGGGGATCAGCGGCGGTCTTTTCGCTTTCCCAGCCGGAACGCCAACTTCTACGGATTATCAGTTCTTGGATCATTGCCAGATCAACACGGCCAATGTGGGTTTGACCTATAACCCGGGCGACTTGTGGATTACGGCCACCGGCCTTTACGGCGGCGGATTAAGCACGGGTCCCAACAACAGTTTAAGACTGCCGGACCACGTCACGATGGATACGACGATTGGTTACGCCTTTAAAAAAGGCAGCGGTCTTTCAGGTTTGAAAGCCAGCTTGGATGTGTTGAACGTCTTGGATAACCCCTACGTCATTTTCATTAACAACGGTTACAACGGCAACCACTATGAAAACGGCAGGGAATTTATCTTTCACTTAGCGGAAGCCATCTAAGTGAAGCGTCGTTGAGTTGATTTGCAGTCGGGGTAAGCGTCAGCAGGGCCCCCTTTGTTGGCGCTTACACTTTTAGTTTCGAAAGGAAGAAAGAACATGGACGGATTTTTAGAAGGCTTTAAATTTATTTTTAAAGGCGGATTCATGATGTTGCCGCTTCTGGCTTCATCCCTCATAGCGTTAACGGTCATCATTGAACGTTGGAAAGCGTTTAATCAGCTCTATCGAACACCCCATGATTTTGTTCAAAAAGTTCTGACGGCCATGCAAGAGGGTAAGGTTTCGGAAGCTTCGCACATTTGTTATGTGAAAACGCTGCCGGTGGCTTCGGTTTTGAAAGCGGGTATCGAAAACTTCAAGAATCCGGCGGAAGAAATGGAAATCGCCATGAAGAACGCTGGTGAAAGCTGGGTACCGGTTTTAGAAAAGCGCATTCACTGGCTCGACACCATTATTACCATCGCTCCTTTGATGGGTCTTTTAGGCACCATTATCGGCATGATGGGTTCTTTTAAAGTGCTGACCCAAAGCGGTGTGGATGATCCCTATTCCATCACCGGGGGCATCGCCGAAGCCTTGATCGCCACAGCCACAGGTTTAGTCATCGCGCTCATCGGCGTTGTCGCCCATAACTATTTCAATAATCAGGTGAAGAACTCGATTTATGAAATGGAGTCGGCGGCCTCCCGTTTGGTCGAAGTCCGCATGGCCAGCGAAAGGAAGAAAAAATAATGCAAATCCGCCAAAAGCCGGTCAAACGGGTGCGCATCGAGATCATACCCATGATTGACGTCATCTTTTTCCTGCTGGTTTTTTTCATGGTGACGTCTTTGGCGATGACCCGGATCAATAGCGTCAAAGTGGTTCTGCCTAAAACCTCGGGCAAACCTGAAAATATCAGACAAAACATTATCCTGACCGTCCGCAAGGACGGAACTTTACTCATCAACAAAGCTTCGGTCACCTTGGATTCTTTAGGTGCGCAGTTGGTTTCCCAAATGCAGGGAAACCCCCAGGATGTTGTCGTAGTGAATGCCGATGAAGGCGCTGGTTACGGGCTGGTAGTTCAAGCGATGGATCGGGCCAAACAAGCGGGGGTTCATAAGTTTGCCCTGGCCGTGGAAGCGGGGAACGGAAAATGAACGCAATAAGCCACTCCACCCTCAGTTCAGAAGACAGGCGATTCAAACAAGCAGCCATGTGGGCTGTCGCGGCGGAAGGCATTTTCTTTTTATCGTTGGGAATAGGCCATCTGAGCTATTTCAAAAACAGGTTTGACTCAACCAACTATATAGAGGTGCAGATTCTACAAATGCCGGCCAACGTGCACTTGAGCGGACAAACCGCCGCGGCCGATGAAGATGAGGTGATCTTTAATCCCAGACATCCCCATCGAAAACCGATTCAAAAACAGCCGCCCCCTCAAGCGGAAACACGGAACCAGGTGGATCAAGGCCCCGATTTAGGACCAACACACGGTCCCGTGGCGCTTTACGCCCCCGCGCCAGTTATCCCTCAATATTTACGAAACCAAAACTTGAAAACCAGTGTGGTCATTGAGTTTTTGATTACGGCACAGGGCTTGGTGACGCCGCGGCTTTTGGATTCGAGCGGCACTGAAGAACTGGACGCCATTGCCATTAACACGGTTTCTAAATGGAAGTTTAAACCTGCCGCTCAAAATAATGAGCCGATTGATTCAAAAACCAGACTACGAATCGTTTTCGAGGTGCAATAACGGCTTTAGTGCGTTGACAATCAGAACCGCTCCTTCCAATAATGATCTCCGTAAGGAGCCGGTCACGTGAAACTTGTCAGAAAAAACCTATTTTGGATAGCTCTCACGGTTCTTTCTTCACTGACAACCGCTTATATCGCCGTCAGTTTTCATCATCATGACGCTGCCGAAAGCCATGACTGTTCCCTTTGCGATTGGCAGTTAACTTCTTCTCATGCTTATTCCCCCACCATTCCACAAACCCTATTGCCTATCGTCTGGCTTTTGCTGGTTTTAGCCTTTAAACCATCCTCGTTTTTTTCTTTTTTAAGAACGTTCCGATCTGGAAGAGCCCCGCCCCAAAACCTCCTGTAACGAAGTCTTGAAGGTCTGTCAGACCTATTCAAATCTCCAGGAGGAACTATGTCTTCTCGTTTTAAATTATTCACATTTATTTTTTCATTGTTTTGTATCCCCGTACTCTCACAGGCCCAAACCCGCTCAATCATTTCCAATTTAGCCAATCCGGCCATTGGGATGAGCGCCCTCTTTTTAGGCCAGGCCGCGCCTGACCTGAATACCCCCGGCGCTAATGGGCCCTCGTTTCAGGAGGCGGAACTCAGTGTGATTTCCACCGTGGATCCGCTTTGGACTTTGGCGGGCAACTTCACCTTTAACGCCAGCACGGGCGTGGCGGAAGAAGCCTATGCCATCACGGATAGCATCCCCAGCATCCAGTTTAAGGTCGGTGAGTTTAGGGCCTTGTTTGGCAAACACGGCACGTTACACACCCACGCCTTTCCGTTCATCCAGGCGCCGATCATTATGTCGAACACCATCGGCGAGGAAGGTTTCAAGAACGCGGGTATGGAAGCTTCTTGGATGACGCCGCTGCCCTGGTATTGCGAGTTAACGGCTGGCGGTTATGCCCCCATTGCCAATGACGCGACGGGCGCGGCTAATCATCCGCTCAACTTTAATTCGCCCTCCCACGACAACATTCCCTATCTGGCTCATTTGAAGAATCTCTTCGACGTGGATGACGACACTACGCTGGAATTGGGCGCGTCTGATCTTACAGGGATGGGCGACGATGGATTGCACCATGCGGTTTACGGAGCGGATTTCACCCTGCGTAATGTGCCGCTTCAGAAATCCAATCAGGCGGGATGGATTCTGCAGTCCGAATACCTGAAAAAAGTTTCTTATACCACCGGCGTTTATAACCAGGAAACCGACGGCTGGTATGCTTCCTTCCAAAACCGGTTGGGACAGGAATGGTGGGCTGGTGTTCGAGTTGAGGAAGCCTTTAACGCCGTGGCTGACGTCAACGTGAACCCTACCGACACTTATTTGGCGGGTCATGTGCAAAGAGCCTCCGCCAATATTGCCTGGCTGCCCTCAGAGTTTTCGGAAATGAAATTGGAATACGGTATAGCCCGCAATGATTCTAACCAGGTGGATAACCGCGTGATGCTTCAGTTTAACTACATCATCGGCTTCCATCCGCCGCACGCTTATTAAAATAAAAGGAGAATACTGATGAAAACAGGAATCAAAATAATTTTGACGGGCTTGATGCTGATGATAGCCCATCCCGCTTTAGCGGATTTAAAGGTAGCTACTTCCCTGTCGGACTTAGCTTCAGTCGCTCAATTCGTGGGCGGTAAACACGTAACGGCGATCAGCCTGTGCAAGGGTTACGAAGACCCTCACTTTGTACTGGCCAAGCCCAGCCTGATGAAGGCTATTCAGGACGCCGACGTGTTTGTTTCGGTCGGTCTGGAATTAGATGGAGGCTGGCTGCCTTTAGTGATTCCGGGAAGCCGCAACCCCAAAATTCAACCGGGCGCTAAGGGCTTTATCGACGCCTCAGAGGGCATTGAGGTTTTGGATAAGCCGGTCGGAACCGTCAGCCGGGCCGAGGGCGATATTCATCCCCTGGGCAATCCGCATTACTACACAGACCCCAAGAACCTGGAAATTGTGGCCAATCATTTGGCCGCGATTTTCGGCGAATTGGACCCTGATAACGCGGCGGATTATCAAGCCAATGCCAAAGCCTTTGACGAGAGAATGGATAAGTCCCTCAAAGAATGGCAAGCCGAGCTGAAGCCTTACAAGGGTTCTTTCGTGGTGACTTATCACGAAAACTTTAAATATTTCACCGACCGTTTCGGTTTAAAAGTATTTGGTACGGTGGAATCTAAACCCGGTATTCCTCCCAGCCCCCGCTATTTAGAGGAAACCTCTGCCGCCATGAAAAACGCCGGCGTAAAAGTAGTCCTGTATCAGCCCTATTACGACGCTGATACGGCTCAGCAGTTGGCAAAAAAAGCTGACGGGGCCGCTTATGAAATGCCGAATGAAGTGGGCGGCGTGCCGGAAGCGAAAGATGTTTTCTCAAAGTTCGACGTGATTGTTTCTGCCTTAGTTAAAGCTTTTGGAGGCAAATAATGTCTAGTTTCATCGCGGTCATGGCGCTGCCCCTGTTAGCCTGTGTTCTTTTGGTGCTGATTCATCCTTCGTTAGGAACACACGTGTTAGCCCGGGGCGTTATTTTTGTCGATTTGGCCTTGGCGCAGATTGCCGCAATGGGACAAAGCGTAGCTTTTTTACTGGGAGCCGAGCCACATGACCCTAGTGTTTATCTTTGGTCTTTCGGCTTCACCCTGTTGGGCGCGGCCTTATTCAGCTTCTTGTGGGACCGGAATCATTCGGTCCTGCAGGAGGCCTTTATTGGTATCGCCTTTTCGCTGTCGACTGCCGCTTCCTTACTGTTACTGGCGAACGCCCCCCATGGCGCCGAGCACGTTCAGCACACCTTGAACGGCGAGGCTTTGGGATGGGTTACTTTAAAAGATATCATCATCATGGGTTTCTTTTACGGTATCGTCGGCGTGTTCCTGTTTATCAACCGTAAAAAGCTGACCCTCTGTTCTACCAATCCGCAGGAAGCCGAGCGTCAGGGCATCTCGGTCAAATTATGGGATTTTCTTTTTTATGCCGCTTTCGGGTTGGTCGTCACCAGCTCAGTGAAGATCAGCGGTGTTCTGGCCGTCTTCTCGTTTTTAATTGTGCCGTTAGTTTGCGCCAGCCTTTTGGGCCGCAAAGGTTCCACCCGTCTTTACTGGGCCTGGGGTATCGGCCTGGTGGTTTCGATCTTGAGCAGCTTGTTGTCCTACAACCGGGACTGGCCCATGGGCGCCACCATTGTGTGCGTCTTTGGCTTGGCGGTCATTTTAATCTCGATTGTTACCCGTATGAAAAACGCGGATTAGGCGTTGTCATTAGAGTCTAAATAAAAACGCCGTAATCCCCGCAGCGAAGCGTAGGGGATTAGAAATTTTCAAAAGGCCATAAATAAAAAAAGCCGCCTCCTTTATCAGGAAGCGGCTTTTTCATTGTTGCGATTAAGCGCGGGAAGCTTTGGTCTTCTTCGCCGCAGTCGACTTACGGGCACGGCGAACAGGAGCCGGAGCCGCCTGAGCATAAGCCGGTTGTTGGGCCGCGTGCGGTTGAACGTTTTGACCTTCAGGATTCATGGCCTTTTTAAACTCATTCAAGGCACCACCCAAAGATGAGGCGATATCCTTTAATTTGTGGGGTCCAAAAAGCAAAAGTCCCACGAAAAACACCACTAAAAATTCTTCAATACGGCCCATGAAACAACTCCTCCAAGAAAAGATTAGGTTCGCATTTTAGACATACCCAAACACTAATGTAAAGCCCATCCCAAAACGCTTTACCGGTTTAGTCTATTTTTTCTGGTATCGCCGGATAATTTCGGGAAGTTGCTGTTTAAATGAAGCTTTGGGAAGAACCTGATCGGCGCCTAATTCGCGGGCATCCTGCATAAGATCGGCCCGGATAGAACTGCCGAAAACGACCAGCGAAACTCCACGGGTCGCCTGG
>Ga0206960_1190_pt1 | contig 11958 bp, 11 predicted proteins | sample Alteio_BWOrgHeat_29_FD_153255 | JGI IMG/M metagenome (GOLD analysis project Ga0206960, IMG submission 153255) | Enriched cells from forest soil in Barre Woods Harvard Forest LTER site, Petersham, Massachusetts, United States -... | ecosystem: Environmental > Terrestrial > Soil > Temperate forest >... | reverse complement strand
GCCGCCGATAGGGTTCGCCGCGAAAGTGGCGGGCAGCGTCTTCGTGGAGGCAAGGCTGACACGAATTTTGTCCGTTTCTTCGTCCGCGCGGCATCTTTATAATAAACGCCGTCATGGACGACCATGCCTTATTGCAGGAATACCTTGCCCACCATTCGGAAACTGCCTTTGCCGAACTGGTGGAGCGCTACCTGCCGCTTGTTTACGGCACCGCCCTGCGCCTGGCGGGCGACGCCCACACCGCGCAAGACATCGCCCAAGCCGTCTTTATCCAACTCGCGCGCAAGGCTTGGACCATCCGCAACGGCCATGCGCTGCCGGGTTGGCTGTACCGCGCCACCCACCACGCTGCCTACGCCGCCCGCCGGGGCGAAATCCGTCGCCGCGAACGCGAAACCGTCGCCATGAATCTCGCCGACCAAAACCAGCCATCCGCTGGCATCGCGGACCAAATCGCGCCCTTGCTCGATGAAGCCTTGGCCAGCCTCAGCCGCGTCGAGCAAGACGCCGTGCTGCTGCGCTATTTTCAGGATAAAAGTTTCCGCGAAGTTGGTGCCACCCTCGGCCTCCACGAAGACGCTGCCCGCAAACGCACCGACCGCGCCCTCGATAAAATCCGCCTTCATTTTTCCCGCCGTGGCATCACTGCCACCGCCGCGCTGCTCGGCTCCGCCATCACCGCGCACGCCGCCACGCCGCCGCCGATAGGGTTCGCCGCGAAAGTGGCGGGCAACTCCTTCGCGCAAGCTGCGGCCGCGACAGGCTTGATCCAGACTGCCTTGACTGCTTTTTTTATGAGCACCACCACCAAAATAATTACCGCTGTCGCCGTCGTGGCGTTGATTGCCTCGCTTTCCTTGGGCCTTCATTATCACCAGAGTTCAGCGAGTTTAAATCAGCCGCTCGGCCCGAGCGTCAACGGCACTCCGGTGTCCTCAGCTCAACGCAATCCTAAGCTTGCTTTTGTGCCGGCGCCAATTGAGCAGGTTGTCGCGCCAAAACTGACTCCCGTGCCGGCTTCAAATGTGCCCGATGCTTATGGGGTTACTTTGGACAAAAAGGTCATCACCAATAACCTGCGCCAACTCGCCACGGCTGCCTCCCAGTACATGCTTGATAAGGGTATGACGGAGGCCAGGTACTCAGATTTAGTAGGCACGAAGACCGATAATTATATCCGTACGATTGCACCTGTAGACCATGAGAATTACGACGATTTTATTCTATACCAGACACAGACCCAAGTCACTCAAGTGGCCCCGGATGGCTCGATAGTGACCTACAACTTGTAAGTCTTGGCTCAGGTTGCTTCACGCACGTTCCATTTGCCCCCGCCTCGCGTAGCGAGGCCATAAAAATAGCCGTGGGTTTCAACCCACGGTTTTCGATAGTCAAAAATACCGCGTCGCGTAGCGACGCTTGAATCCTTCGCGCGTCACTGCATGACGCTAAACCTTTTCCACCTGGTCGGGTTGTACCCCATAGTAGAAAACTTCTTGAAGCCTTATTCTGCCTCCTACAGTTCACTGCTCAGCAACATTCAGCAACCCAATCATCCCTATGGCTAAAAAATCCCGAGGTGGTCGCATGACCGCCGCCAAAAATCGCGCAGCAAAAACCAAAGGCGGCAAAGGCCCCATCGCCAAGCGCCCCGCTGGTCGCAATATCATGAAGACCTAACCCATGGGGGTTATTTTTTTGCCAGGCCAAGGCCGTCTTTCAGGACGGTCTTTTTTTATGCTCACTTCCCCGGATTCGCGCCTTTGACATTTGTGCGGATGCGGTAAAATCCAGTGCGCGCGCAAATGTAGAGCGTCTGCCGGTCCTTGTCACCAAAGCACATGTTCGCCGGGCCTTCGGGCAGCGCGATGAAGCCGATTTGTTTGCCGGTCTTCGTGTCCACCACGGTGACGCCACCCGGACGCGAGCCCACGCTCATGTACAAGTTGCCATGGTCGTCGAGCGTCATGCCGTCCGAACCAAAGGCGCACACTTGCCGTTTGTTCGTCAGCGAGCCATCGTCCTGAATATCAAAACCCCAGGTGACGCCGCCAGAAATGTCGGACACATACAACGTCTTTCCATCTCCCGTGCCCGCGATGCCGTTGGGCGTGCCGTTCTGCCCGTTGGCCGAATTAAATTCATTCAGCACGCGCGTCAAAGTTTTGTGGTCGGGCGAAAGGAAATAAACCGTGCGCAGTTCCTGCTCCTGCTGGCGTCCCGGCGTCCACCAGTTGCGCTGATAAAAGGGGTCGGTCAGATACATGCCGCCATCCGGCCGCACCCACACGTCGTTCGGCCCGCCGAGCAACTTGCCTTTATAATCCTTCACCAACACCGTGTGCTTGGGCAGCGTGATGGTGCCGGGCTTCGCCGGGTCGCCCACCGCCGGATTCAGCAGCTGGGGGTAGGGGATGGTTTCGGTCTCCGTCGTCGAAATCGACCACAGCTCGTTGCGCTCATCGGCGCACGCAATCAAATTGCCCTGGTGGTCAAAGCACATGCCATTGGAGTAACCCGACGGATGCATGAACACGCTCAGCTTTTGCGTCGTGCAGTCCCACTTCATGATCTTGCTGCTGTCTTGCTCGACAAAATAGACATCGCCATTCGGCGCGCAGGTCGTCCCTTCGGTAAAGGGCGCGGGCGTACCGTTGGGGCCAAAATTATTGGGCACCGTGTACGACTCGGTTGGCAGCGTCGCGAGTTTCTCCACCTTGGCGTCGGGCGCAATCGTGGACGGCAAGCCCATCGACGTATCGGGCCCGCCCCGACCTCCGCGGCCTCCGCGCCGGGCAGGGGCAACCGTGGCGGCGGGCGGTTGTACTGACGGTTGGCTCGTGCCGGACCCGGCGGCCGTCGTGACCGCTGGCGGTTGGGCCAGGGCCAAAGTCGGCAACAGCGTAGCGGCAAAAAGGGCGGAAATCAGTTTCATAGGGGTAGTCATGGTGGGGAGTAACAAAGTAAATTCAATTTCCAGCGCGAAACAAGCGCGTTTACCGTGATTAATTCACCCGGTGTTCCAGTTCCCGGATCAATTCCAGCAAAAACCAGTTGTTGCCGCCGATTTTTTCCACGCCGCGCACGGCTGCGCTCGTCAACTTCTTCGCTTTTTCGCGCGCGACATCGAGTCCATACAAGCTCGCGTAGGTCAATTTCCCGTGGCGTTGGTCGAGCCCCGGCGTCTTGCCCAAAACTTCTGCTGACGCCGTCGCATCCAAAATATCGTCAATGGCCTGGAAGGCTAAGCCCAGGTTCTGCCCGACTTGCTCCATCAATTTAAATTTTGCGGGCGTCGCTTTCGTCAGCCGCAGGCCAAGCAGCAGACTCGCCGTGATGAGCGCCGCCGTCTTGTTGTGGTGGATAAAGTCGAGTCGCTCCGCGCTGGGTTTCGCTTTTTCGCCAAGCAGGTCTTCCATCTGGCCGCCGATGAGTTTTTCCGAACCTGAAGCGTCGCCCAAAATCCTCACCAGTTCGTTGGCCACCTCGGGATGCTTTTTATAAGCGTCGGACAACAGCCACAGCGCGTAGGTCAGCAGCGCGTCGCCCGCCAGCAACGCCGTGGCGTCGCCAAATTTTTTGTGGCAGGTCGGCATGCCGCGGCGCAGGTCCGAGTCGTCCATGCACGGCAAGTCGTCATGGATGAGGCTGTAGGTATGCAGGCACTCGACGGCCACAGCGGCGGGGTAGGGGTCGAGTTTCGACGGAAACAGCCCATGCCCCGCGAGTACCAGTAGCGGGCGCAGGCGCTTGCCCCCGGCCAGCATGGAATAGCGCATGGCCTCGTGCAGAACGCCCGGGCGGGTTTTGGCTTTAGGCAGCCATTGGTCAATGGCGGTTTCGACGTCTGCGCGGTGGCGCTTTAACGTTGCCTTGAAATCGGGGGGAGGGTTTGCTGGCACGGTTATCTTTCTGAAAGCTCATCCGTATGGTTAGTTTCGACGAAGTTTGCAAAAGGATTTTCTCCGACCCGCGCTGGCTGCCCAACGTCCTCATTGGCGGCGTGCTCAGTTTTGTGCCCATATTGAACGTGCTGGCCCTCGGTTACCATTACCGTTATTTTGAGCAAATCCATCGCGGCGGAGGCTTTACCTTGCCCGACTGGCACGATTGGGAAGGCCTGTTTCTCGATGGCCTCCGCCTGCTCGCCATCATGGCGCTTTATGGCTTCCTGCCGGTGCTGATCGGCCTGTGGGTGGTGAATCTGCTCGGTTGGTTCAGCTATGAGATTTTGGGCCAGCGGCCGTCTTTGGCCCTCGTTTCGCCGCTGGTATTGCTGGCGCCCTTGTGGACGGTCGCCATGCTCTACGTTTACCAGCCCCGGCGGCGCTGGGCATCGCTGCAACGTCCAGCCGTAGCCTGGTTGATGACTCGTGCCGCCTGGCCCGCCTTTTTGGTGCCGGCACTCGCATTTTGGGGGCTGCTTACGCTCGGCTTCATGCTTTTCGGATTTGTTTTCTTCCTTGGCTTTCTCGTCCTGGGCGCATATTACACAAGACTGTTTCTGGAAATCGAAAGCCGTGGCCCCAACCGCGCCGCCCGCACCTGATTCCGCCCACTTTTACTGCGACAATGCCGACGTACGAATATGCCTGCAAATTTTGCGGTAAACACCTCGAAATCTACCAACCCATCACGGCCGAGCCGTTGAAGCGCTGCCCGTCCTGCAAAAAGGCCGGCCTCAAGCGCCTCATCAGCGGCGGTGCCGGCCTCATCTTCAAAGGCTCCGGCTTCTACGAAACCGACTACAAACGCTCGGCCGCCTCCATCTCCAAGGGCGCCGCCGCCGAGAAAAAAGCCTCCGAACCCAAAGCCGCTGAATCCAAATCCGATTCCAAGCCCGCCGCCAAAACCGAGCCCGCCAAATCTCCCGCCACCAAACCTGCCAAATCCTAAACACCATGGGCTCCAATACTCATTTCGATCCCACGGGCGAGAAAAAAGCCCGCAAAAAAGCCACGTTCAAAGGGGCGGTCATTTGCGCTTTTTTCAATATTTTTCTCGGCGCAATTTTGGGTATGGTGATTCTCGCCACTTCGGCACCCACGGAATTTAAGCCCAAGGCCAATGCCAAAACCGGCAATATCCCGTCCGCTCCCGCCGTATTGTTTTATTGGGCCGGTGCGCCGGGTGGTGACTACAAAACCAAGGAAGCCCAATTCCTCGCCAGTACGCCCGGTGGAGTGACTGTAGCTGACGGTGAACTCAACGCCTGGGCTTCTGCGATGTTTAAATCTGACGTCGGCAAACCCAAACCCGAAGCCAAGAAACCGGTCGCCGCTGCTGCAGTTCCCGCTGGCACGGTCAAACCGGTTTCTGAAGCCGCCAAAGCCAAGGCCGAAGTAAAAGCCGGTGCCAAGGCAGTCGAGAACGACCTTAAAACTTGGGGCCTCGATGCTGGCACGCCCAATTTTCATGCCTTCAAAGATCCGCAGGCCCCCGCCGACGTCGCCACCAGTTTCCAAGTCGCCCTGCCGATGACCATTACACTTTTCGGACTCGATTTTGACACCGTTTACCAGGCGCGTGGAGTTTTTGTTGCTGGCTCCGCCGGTCCCCAGTTTCAGCCTTACTACAGCTATCTCGGCAGCGCGCGCATTCCGGTCCTGCCGGGTTTGGCGCAAAAAATATTCAACACTTTTGCTGCTAAATACGCCAGTGGCGATGATTTGAAAAAATATGCCGATGCATGGGCGAAGCTTCCCAATGTGTCCGTGCAGGATGGCGCGCTCGTCCTCGGCGGCAAATAATTGCCGCTGTTTTTTTTGCGAGGTATTCATGCGTCCGGTGTCGATTTTACCCGGTGGTTACATTCCCCGCATCCGCACATGGCGGCGGATTTCCACGGTCTTGCTCTTTCTTGCTCTGCCAGTCATCGGTCATGCCGATTCACAAATAGCTGCGCCTGCCCAGCCAGCAACTTCGGATTCCGCGCCAGTAGTCCTGCCCCCGACCCAAAGCGTGCCCACCGGCGTGCGTCCTCTGCGTGGGCCGCCCGTGGTTTTGTCCGTCGGCCCGTTTGAGATCGACGCGGCGGACCAGCCTTCTGCCCAGGCTGTGCTGAGCCTCGCCCAACATTTGCGCAAGATTATTTCCGGGGATTTACTCTGGCCAACCTTTCCTGACGGGGCCATCACCATCCAGCTGATCCCCACGGACCTGGCCAATTTTACCGAGCAGTATGTTACTTCGATGGATCGCGAAGGCCAGCACACGGTGCGCATACGCTGGGGCCCCGACACCGCGCTGTCTGATGTTTGCCTGGCGTTAAGCCGCGTCACCCTCGAAAGCATCGCCGGCGCGCATGATCAATCCGCCGTGGGCAAAATGCCCGAGTGGCTCAAGCTCGCTTACGGCAAAATGCTCGAAGCCGAGACGAAGCCCGCCATCGTCGATGAATTTTCCTCCCAGACCCGCGCCCAGCCTCTGCTTTCATTGCGCCAGATTATGACCGCGCAAAATCCCACCGCGGCAGACTTGCCATTGCTCGAACTTAACGCCTACTGGCTCGCCAGCTTTCTGGAGGACCGCTGTGTGACCACGGCCAGCACCCAGCAACTTTTTGGCGCATTGGCTCTCGGGGCCGACCCCGCTCCCGCCCTCGACGCTGCTTTTCCCGGCCATTTTGCCGATGCCCGCGACCTCGAACTGTGGTGGGAGGTTGGCTGCCGCGACATCACTAACGAGCGTCACTCACCTGTATACTCCATGGTCCAAAGTCGCGCACTGCTCGACCGCCTCGAGTTCGTGGATATTCCGCGCGGCAACACCGGCACTCAGCGCACCCGCCTCAACGACGCCTGGCGCGCGCGCGCCGACAAATCACTGCGCGAACATCTTGCCACGGTCATGCTTGAGGCCGGGCCGCTTCCCTATCGCATCAACCCCGTCTATAAAAACGCGCTCTTGTCGCTCCTTCGCGTAGTCAAACTTCTGAGCGATAATGACGAAAAAGCCTTTCACGCCGCCTGGCTCCAATATCAATCTGACCGCCTTGAAGCCGAAGAGGATGAAGCTGGCGTCGAAAAGGCGATGAGCAGTTAATAAACATGGATCGGTTAAGGAATTAAGCCCAGATGGCTTTAAATTCAATGGCGGGGCAACTTGACTAAAGGTTTCAATTTTCCGGGCAGTAGTGCGTGGGGCTTCGGTGGCATCAAAGATTTTTTTGAGGAATCCAGCCCAAGTTATTTGAGAAACACACGCGGCCAACTGAAGAAGAGCCCTCATTTTCTTGGAAAAATTTACTGAGTAGGAAAAACTACGTAGTATTTCATATACGTAGTTTTTCCTATTGCTAAATCATCCTGGCGTGACTTAAGACACGACCGTTGGGGAACGGCTCGCTGCTTCGCTGTTTTCCCTTCGTTTAAACCCTATCCCTATGAATACTACCCTCAGTCTGGCGTCTGCGTTCATCGCAGGCATGTTGTCTCGTTTCGCCTCGGCGATTCGGTTGGTTACCGTCTGTTTCTGCGGCCTGTTTGTCTTCACTGCCCTCGGCAGCAGTCCTCTGCATGCGCTGGCTTTCACCGGCGCCATGGGCTTTGGCGCCAACGCCACCGGCGGCACCGGCGGCACCGTCTACATGGTGACCAATCTCAACGACAGCGGCGCGGGTTCGTTTCGCGATGCCGTGAGCGCCGGCAACCGCATCGTCGAGTTCAGCGTGCACGGCTACATCACGCTCGCGTCAGCCGTGAGCTGCAGCAGTAACCTCACCATTCTCGGCAACACGTCCTCGGGCACGGGCATCGGCATCGAAGGCGCGGAAGTGTCGTTCTCCAAACACAGCAACATCATCTGCCGCTATATGCGCTTTCGTCAGGGCACCCTTGGCGACAGCGGCCAAAGCGCCGTCAACATCGGTGGTGGCAGCAACATGATCTTCGACCATTGCTCGCTCGAGTTCGGCCAGTGGGACAGTTTTGACGCCGTGACTTGCTCCAATGTCACCGTGCAAAACTGCATCATCGCCGATCCGATCAATCAGCAGTTTGGCGCCCACGTCGAAGGCAGCAACTTCACCTTCATTGATAACCTTTGGGTCAATTGTCACAACCGCCAGCCGCTGGCTAAAGACAGCGACCAGTACATCCAGAACGTCATTTATAATTATCAGGCGGGCTATACCGTCGCCAACACGGGTGGTATTTTCTCGCATGACATCGTGCACAACTACTTCATCACTGGGCCAGCCACCACCAGCCCCAGCAACTGTTTCTACCAGATGAATACAGGCCAGTCGGTGTACTCCAATGGCAACCTGCTCGATAGCAATAATGACGGTACGCTAAATGGTTCCGCGGTTTCCCCGAGTGGCGTGACGGTGCTAACTTCCCCTTGGGCCTCCACCACAAATTCACTCACGACGATGACCGCCGCCCAAGCTTACACCTACGTTCTCGCCAACGCGGGCGACCTGCCGCATGACCAGCTCGACCTGCTCGTCATCAGTCAGGTCCAAAAACTCGGTCATGGCACCAGTGGCACCGGCAGTGGCACCGACGGGCCGGGCGGTGGACTCTACACCAGCCAGACTCAAACCGGCTTGAGCAATGGTGGTTACGGCACCATTCCATAAGGAATGGCTGATTTGTCCGAAAAAATATTATCTTCCAAGCGACCCGATCCTGGCCAACCCGGGGTCGGGTTTTCTTTTTGTACTTCACGCTAATGAGCCACCTACTGGGTCGGAATACTTTGCAGCAATTGCGCCCGCTCAGCCACATCCAGCCCGTGCGCCTGCTGCACATAGTTCCGCGCCGCCATCGGATCGGCTTGCCCCCATTGCGCCAGCACTTGTTCAAATGAGCTGAGACGCATGTCGTGGTCGCCAATGCTCTCTGCCCAGCTCATGGCCGTCGCCGGGCTGAGATTGGTTGGCTTGGCCTCAGTGACGATAAAAAAAGCACCCGCGTCATAATTCACGCCTCGGGGAATATTCGCCAGCCAGTTTGCCAGTCCAGCAGGATCCTGCCGCGACCATTTGAACATGACCTGGTCCAGCGCATAGGCGCGTTGTTCACCCGTGGGCAAAGACAGCGCGTAGTTGGCCAAATCTGCCGGTTGCGCCGCCGGCCAGCCTTGCACCACGGCGCGAAAAATCGGATCACGCAATGGCTCGTCTACTATCGCATCCAGTGCCGCCAGCGCTTCCCGTGGCTCACGTTGGGCCCATGCCCGGGCGGCCGCGGCTGTCCAATCCTCCCGGAAATCTGCCGGAGCCTTATTGGCAAACTGCACTGCGGTCAAAAATTGCTCATCCGCATCCAGCGCCACCACCAAGGCCGCACCATAAGTACCGGCGTAAACCGAGTTTTGTGCCAGCAAGTTTCGCCCAATTTCCACCGCCACTACCGGCTGGCGGACTGCGCCGGCCAATACGGCTTTGAGGTCGGCGGCCAAAGTGTCTTCCTTCTGCCCCAGTGCCCACGCCACCGCGCTGGCGGGATCCTTTTCGCCCCACGCCTGCGCGACGGCCAGGCTGAGCCGTCGGCGTAATTCCGGATCTTCACAAGACTGCGCCCAGTCCAGCGCCGCTTGCGGCGAACGTGTGAGCATGACGCGCGCCAGTCCCAGCAATTCCGCATCCGTACTTGCTGCATTCCACGGGTTCGGCACCGTGCCAATTGATGGCACTACTTTATTTTCTATACGCGCAACCGCTACCCGCGGGTGTGCCTGGAGTTGTTCCATTTTGGAACGAGTGAATCCATAGTAACCCACCGCCATCCCGCCCAGGAAAACGAACCCAGTCCACTGGAGCATCTTAAAAGTTTTCATAGTTCTGGCTCTATGAATTAAAAATTATGCGGATATGAAACCTGTCCCAAGTTTCAATCGAATATGTAGGCAAATTCAGCCATTCGCCACCACATTTTGCGGCGTTTCGGTCGGTTGGGCACACCTTGACAAACACCCCATTTCCGCTGATATTAAAACCCATTCCTTGGGTTATTTCTAGTTTTTTGATGTATGTATAAAAACACCCGCATTTTATGGTTCCTGCGGGTAACAATGGCGGCCGCGTTTGGCGCGGCAATGCCATTGAATGCTCAACCGTCACCGGCCCCGATAACCCAGGCTGTGCAATTATTCGGCGGCGGTGTTGACACCGCCCATTTGAGCGGCGGCTCCCTTCAGGCTTTGTCCGGCAATACTGGCTTTGTGGCCGAAAATAGCGCGGTTTTAGAGAGCCTGGCTTTTCGTCTCACGGCGGATAAAATCAGCGTCGAATACAATCCCCACGTGGTAGTCGCCACCGGCCATGTGCGGGTTGCCGAACACGACATGCATGATTTCGTGACTTTGGGGGATCGCGCGGTTATCAACCCGGACGATGGCGTCTTGACGGTTACCGGGCGACCTTCTGCGGAATATGCCGACGGGGAACCCATGGGCCACGGCGACACAGTCATTGTTAACTTGGGCCGGCGTGAAATGGAAATGACTGGCCATGTTCACTCCGCTCGTGATCAGGAACCACTGCACGTCAATTACACGGGCGAAAGCGGTCAACATCCCAGCGATATGCAGGTGATGGAATCCTATCGCGCTGACGAACTCGCCATAAATATTCGCATGGTTAATTTCGTTTCTCCGATGCCGGCGCAGATCGCGAGTATTCCACCTGCAGCATCGGGGGCTGGCGGATCCGCTAACACCGCCCCGGTAAAATTTTTGTTTTGGATTCCTTCCAGCCTCGCCGCAAATGCTACCACCCGAGGACAGAGTCGGCGTCCGCTGAATTATTCTTTCTCCGGCGATGAAGGCGAGGCCGACCCGCCTTCCCCGGATGATCGGATGGTCAATTTCACTACCAGCATTCCAGCGCCAATCTCGATTTCTGCGAACCGCGATGTGCAATTAGGGTTGTCCACCAAGTTTAATGTCTACCCTGAGGGCCAGCCACGGCTCAATGATCCAAATATGCCGGAAATGGAAATTATTAATGTTCCCAAGGAGAGCGACAACGGTGGGACCAGCAGCTATACCTATCTTAGCCCTCTCCCTGTGGATAGGAGTCAAACTGCCGCCTCGCCGACGGATCGCCTGCCAAAATTGAAGCCTGAAACCAAATACGTGGTCGAAGCCGTCCAAACCATCTTTGCGACGCCCGATCCGACGGGCGCTGGCCGGAAAGCGGCGGAAAATGGCGGAGGAATGATCATGAGCGGCAATAACATTTTTCCCATGGGCGGCATCTCCTCGCAGCTTAGTAACGGCCCGCGCCAGACACTCTGGTCGCGCACTTTGGTGACGAACTTTACGACCGGGCCGGCGCCTAATCCACGGGTGCCCTGGCCGCCTCCTTTACCCGCCGTAGCCACCGCACCCGACCACACTATCTATCCGGCAGCCGTGGCCTCCAGCCCAACGCTTCAGGTGTACCAAGCCCGGAACAGTGGCTTTCAATTTGAAGCGCCCAAAGACTGGAAAATTAACGAAACGGATTATGGTTCCGGGGGCGCGGACTGGATGCTGACCGTCAATAACCAGCGGGCGGATTTGCAAGTGCTGGGCATTTCCAAACCGGCGGAAACTGCCTTTACGCGTACGCACCCCGGCGAATCATTGGGCCCCGCGATGGTCTTGGTCGCGGAAAAAGGACCGCTGGCTGAAACTCATAATTCGTTGCGTCAGATGCTCCCCGGGGAAATCTCCCTCGCCATCGGCCGCCGTTACGATCAGGCCAGTTATCCCGGTGGCGCTTTAGCCTGGGGAAGTGAAATGTCGCCGGACAATTTAGACCATGACTTGCACCCCCTGCTCGCCGATGACCTGATAAAATCTTTGGATGAAGCGGAACTCTCTGGCCTGGATTTGCGCTTCGTCAAACGCGGCATGGGTTATGAGATCGCCTGCTTTATGCGTGCCCCCATCAGCCCCGAGGACCGTCAGCGGGTACTTGACCTGCTCGCTAGTTTTCATTTCGTGGACGCGCCGGTTTCCAAT
>Ga0206960_1159_pt1 | contig 12193 bp, 5 predicted proteins | sample Alteio_BWOrgHeat_29_FD_153255 | JGI IMG/M metagenome (GOLD analysis project Ga0206960, IMG submission 153255) | Enriched cells from forest soil in Barre Woods Harvard Forest LTER site, Petersham, Massachusetts, United States -... | ecosystem: Environmental > Terrestrial > Soil > Temperate forest > O... | reverse complement strand
CGGGATAGGTCTCGTTGGCGACGAGGTTGAGGGCCTTCACGTAGTTCGTGGAACCGACGAGGCTGCCCTGCGTGACCGACGACACGCCGTTTTCCAGGAAATACTGGTCCGCGGCGGCGGCGAGCTGACGGGCGTTGTTGAGCACGGCCTTGTCCTGCGAGGACTGGCGGACCTTTTGGAACGCCGGAATCGCCATCGCGGCCAGGAGGCCGATGATGACGACGACGATCATGATTTCGACGAGGGTGAAGCCCTTGCTAGAGCGACGAGTGGTATTCATGTGATTATCCTGTATTTAATTTATAATAGACGAGACCGGAACAAGGAATCAGAAAGCGAATGACGTGACGAGAACTTAGATGTAAAGAATCGCCAAATCCACTTTCCCAACGCCTAGGATTTCATCCTAGGCGGCCCAAGAAAAAGCCGCCCGAAATGGTGGGCGGCTTGAAGGGGTCAAACTATGACTTTTTCGCCCTCAGGGAGCGTAAGTGATCGTGCGCTGACCAGCGACGCCGCTGATCGTGACCGTGATACCCTGCGTGAAGCCCGCGGGATAGGTCTCGTTGGCGACGAGGTTGAGGGCCTTCACGTAGTTCGTGGAACCGACGAGGCTGCCCTGCGTGACCGACGACACGCCGTTTTCCAGGAAATACTGGTCCGCGGCGGCGGCGAGCTGACGGGCGTTGTTGAGCACGGCCTTGTCCTGCGAGGACTGGCGGACCTTTTGGAACGCCGGAATCGCCATCGCGGCCAGGAGGCCGATGATGACGACGACGATCATGATTTCAACGAGGGTGAAGCCCTTGGTGGATTTGTTGATGGTTTTCATACGAGGTATCTTAGTTTTATTTATGGATGATATACCGCCCAATCGCGAGCAGTGCCCAAATGCAATCGATTCGACCCACGATATTCAAGGCGCAAATCTCGCCGAGACTACTGACCGCCCCGCTCGCAAAAACACGTAGCGCCCCCGTAAAACTCACTATAGCGGAGGCGCGGCGCCCATTATTTACTCTTTTTTTTCAATGGTTTGGCCCGCTTTTTCACCGTTTTTGGCTTCGCTCCGACGGCCACAACCTCCGCCAGTGAAAGCTCCGTGGCATCCTTCCACAGCCGCTCGAGGCCGTACTGCGCACGCTGTTCGGGCAGAAACAAATGCACCATCACGTCGAACAGGTCCACCACCACCCAGCCGCTGTCCTGTCCGGCCTCGATGCCGACGATCCGGGTGTGGGTGGCGTCGACCACTTTTTCCAGTTCGACCCTCATGGCCCGCAAGTGCGGGCCTGAAGTCGCGGTGGCCAGCACCAGGTAATCGGTGATCGAAGACTGTTCGCTGACGTCAAAGACGCGCAGATCGCCGGCTTTTTTCTCGTCGAGGGCGCGGCAGCAGACCTTCAGCAACTCGGGCGAGGGTGCCTTTTTTGATTTCTTCATGTTACCTCGCGATAAAGGTGGTTCTCCCGAATGTAAACAATCGCCTTGTGCGGCACGAAATAATCGAGCGACAGGCCGTGGCGCGTGCGTTCCCGCAATTCGGTCGAGTTGATGGCGAGCAGATGCCCGTCGCACCGGTGCAACCGCAAGCCCGGGATCTCGGGGTGCGCCTTCACCGGAAATCCCGGCCGCTCGAGAAAGATGAAGTCCACCAGTGTGGCGAGCTCGTTGATGTCCTTCCACAGGTGAAGCTTCGGCAGCTGATCGCCACCAATTACCCAGTAGAGCTCGTCGTGGGGATAGAGTTTTCGGAAATGCCGGGCGGAATCGATGGTGTAGCTCACGCCACCGCGTTTCAATTCCAGGTCGGAAATCTCGAAGCGCCGGTCCCATTCCACGGCGGCCTGCAGCATCGCCATGCGGTCCTTGGCCGACGACTGCACGTCGTTCGGCTTCAGCGGCGCCTGCGCGGCGGGAACGAGGATCAGCCGATCGAGCTTGCGCTGCTCAAACGCATCCTGCGCCGCCATCAGGTGGCCAAAGTGAACAGGATCGAAGCTCCCGCCAAGAAAACCGATTTTCACCGGTGCAACGTGCGTGTGGGCGAAACATCGGGCAAGGCTCAATTCCTGCGAGCGGCCACGCCGGCCCGCACCACGGTCACGCCATCACGCGTGCAGTGCTGCAACGCGCGCCTGCGCGGCCATCAAATGGCCAGAGCACGGAAGTGGAAACGGTCTCCGAGAGATCGGCCCATTGGGCCGGAGCCCAACGTGCGCAGGCCAGAGATCAGGACGACGGGCCTTTGATGACGCCGCCGTTGCAGTTATTGTAGGCGTCGAACCATTGCTTCGCCCACGTCACGTAACTCGTCGAATATTGCGAAGGGTTGCTCAGCACGCATTCGCCCCACCACAGGAAGTGGTAAGTCAGATTCGCATCGCCATTGATGTAGTTGCCCGATGCGCAATTGTATTCCGCGGCCAGCAGGCTGGCAGCTAGCTGGTCGCACGCATTGTTGCTGCGCGTCGACAGCAGTGAACAGGCCGACTGGGTCGAAATGCCGCCGAAGACGCCCGTGCACAGGTTTCCTACCGTGTTGGTGCAATCCGAGATCGATTGCGAAGGCCAGTAGGACTGCGTCTTGCTGCACCAGTAGGACTGGGGTTTGCAGCTAGCGGTGCAGTTCTTGAGGCCGGTGAAGCTGATGCCAAATCCGATCGGAGCCACAGTCACATCGGCGCTGGCGACGGTCTCGGCGATATCGTTGGGCGTCGTCGCTTGCAGGCCTGAGGGCGCAACGGCCACCACGTAATAGGAACCGGGCATGATGTTCGTGAAGCAATAAGCGCCCTGGGCATTTGTCGTGGTGGTCGCGACGACCTGATTCGCCGCGTTGAGAAGATTGACCGTCACACTGGCCAAGCCGTAGTCACAGGTGTGGGAGGTCTCGGTGTCGCCCCAGTTGTTTCCACTCGAGCTGTTATTGTTGCCCCAGTTCCAGCCCCAGCCCCACGAATAGTTGTTATTGTTGCCGTTGCCACAAAGTTGATTGGAGTAAGAACCCGCGTAGCCCCATTGCGAGCCCCACCAGCCGCTCCAGTTCTGGTTGCAGGCGTATCCACTCCAGCCACTGGAATTGCAGCCCACATAGCTGGTGTAGGCATTCTGACAGTTCTTGTTGGAGTCAAAATTGCCATCGCAGTTCGTATCGAAAAAGATCGTGCCGCAAATGCTGTGGGGCGTGCCGCCGGTGACCGTTAGCGTGCCCGGGATAAACGTTAGGAAAGCGTAATTGGTATTGGTGGCGACAAGCGTGCCGAGCGAGGGCGTGATGGGATACGAGCCAGCGACACTCGTGCTTGTAGCTGTGGTGGTAAATGCCGGGGTTCCGGTTACCGCCGTGCCCACCGTGTCGCCATTCACGAAGCCGCTAATTGTCGCCGTAAACGCCGGGTTGGCGGCACCAAACGCTCGCGTCGCGTTGTTGGCCGTAACTGTGAGCGGAGCCTTGGTCACCGTCAGGTTGCCGTTTACAAACGTAAACGTGTAGTTGGCGGCCTTGAGCGTTCCCAGTGCGGCCACGATCGGATAAGTGCCCACCGCGCTGGTCGCCGTCGCGCCACAATTGAGCGCGGCCGAGCCGGTAACGACAGAGGACGAGTCTCCATTGACGAAACCGGCCATCGCCAAGGTGGTGAATGTTGGATTCGCGGCGCCATATACCTTGGTCGCATTTGCGGCCGTTACAGTCAGCGTAGCCGGATTAACGACCAATGTCTGCTGCACAGCAGCGGGCACGTTGAGGCCCAGCGCGGTCAGCGCGGCACTGGCGAGCTGGCTGGCTGTAATCGTCGTCGAGCCCGCACCTGTGATCGTGACGGTGCCGCCAATCACGGTCGCCACTGCTGGATTGGAACTCGTGTAGGTAACCGGCAGTCCCGACGTCGCCGTCGCTGTGAGCGTCACCGGCCCAGCGCCGTAAGTTACCGGAGAAAGTGGGGCAAACGTAATCGTGTTCGTCTTCGAAGCCGCGACCGTAAAGGTATTTTGCGCCGAGTAGGTGGTGCCACCGTCGTTGGTGGCAGCGGCTTGGACGGTATAGGTGCCGGCAGGCAACACCCCTAAACTTCCCGTGGTCGTGGCGGAGGCAGTGGGGAGGGCCGGACTGTTTGTGAGCAATAAGATCGGAACGCCGGACAGGTTCGCAGCCGTGGCCAGAATCGGATGCGCTGCCCCCGAAGTTGAAGTTGATGTGAATGTGAGCGGAATCGACACCCCGGCGCCATAGGTCGCACCATTCGCCGGTGAACTGATTGCGACCACCGGCGGGGCGCCCGCATTCGCAGGAGGAGAAACGGTGGCGTTAATCGAAAGTCCGGAATCGGCCGGAAAAACCGTCGGGCTTGACGATGACGCCGGATCGCTCGTCCCGGGCCAGCCTGTCGTGTAAATCTGGTAACCATAGGCACCGGTGGCGGCAGTGCTGGGAACGTTAAGCGTAACCGTGAACATCTGCTTTTGACCCGCCGCCGTAAACGTAAACGAGCTACCCGGGGCCGCCACAATCGTCAGGTAGCTGAGCGCGGTCGCAGAGGGGACATTCTTGGGAGCTGCAGTAAGTTGGATGTTGCCGAACGCCATCGTGACCGGATACGGCACATTCGACGGCGAGGTGATGGAGAATTGGACGGGCTTGGTGAACGGGATTATTCCTTCAATCGATTGACTGGTCGTCGAGTAACCTATCGGCCCGGGCGGCGAGTAGGGCGAGCCCCCAGTGCCCGATTGAGCGAAAGTCTCGGGCGCCGCGAGCTGCGTTGCCACAAAGCCGACCAGTAACCAGGCGAACAATCCGTTCAAAAGCAGCCGTGGCGAGAGGGTCTGGGCGGTGTTTGACATGGGGAATCGATTTTGCGTTCGAGAGAAAGCTGGTGATCAGTCACTAGGTGGTCCCATCAGATCTCCCTTCTAGGGACTTGCCCTCACTTGTCTATCGAAAACTAACCAGATAAGTGTTTCTGCGGGTCCCCGATGGGTATAACTACTTTGGCGAATTACGTCGCCGTAAGACCATCCTTACGGCGTAGTCAAAGTCGGGAAGAAAACGATGTCAGGGCCGAAGAAATTTACAGAAGCCCCCCGCAGCTAATCGGAACCGCTTAAAATAGGCAATTAACCCTACAAAGGTTTGACCCAAGCGCCCCGAACACTCACTCTTCTGTCGTCGTCATGAATGCTGTCTCGTCCGCCCCGCGCTCCGTCTCCACGGAGCAATCCAGGGTTGCGGCTATCATGCGTGCATGGGGCCGCGCTTGCTGTGGAATGTCCTTGCTGCTGCTGCCGGCGATTTCACGCGCGCAAGTCACCTGGTCAGGCAGTGGCTCGAACGCTTTGTGGAGCAATTCGGCGAATTGGAGTGCGCTGCCGACGAGCCCCTATGCCAACACCATCACGCTGAGCAATGGGGCTGGATCGCAGACCAGTTCCTTCGTCGACTCCGCCTTCACGCTCGACAACACGCTTATTTTCGGGGGCACGAAGGCCTATGTCCTCTCCGGCAATTCCACGCTTACGCTCGGCACGGGTAGTGGCATCACCAATGGAAGCAGCAGCGGCACGCAGCAAATCATCACGGCGTCGCTGGCGCTCGGCGCGAACCAAACGTGGCAGAACACTTCTAGCGGCACCCTCACGGTGGGCGGAAACGGCACGGTTTCGCTCGGCACTGGCACCCCCTACGCTCTCACGCTCAACGCCGGCACCGGTGCGATCGCCGTGCAGGACGCCGTGACCGGCACCGGCAACATCACTTTGGCCGGCGGCGTGACGACCCTCCGCGGGCAAAACACCTTCAGTGGCGGCGTCACCGTCGGCGGCACATCGACGCTCAACATCAACAGCGGCAACGCGCTTGGCACCGGCACACTCACCCTCGCCAACGGCGCGACAATTAACACGAACGGCTCGATTAACGGGCAATCCCTCGGCGCGGTCCGCGAGGTGAACAACAATGCGCTCGCGGTGAACGGCAACTTCACTTTCACCGGCACCAACAGCCTGAACCTCGGCACGGGCGCCGTTTCGCTCGTAGGTGCCGGCACCGCCCACCAAATCACGGTCACCGCCAATACGCTGGCGATCGGCGGCAATATCACCGGGACGGACAACCTCACCAAGGCCGGCGCGGGCGCCCTCACCCTCTCCGGCACAAATAGTTTCGGGAACGCCACAACCGGTGGCGTTATTCTTAGCGCCGGCACGCTCAACCTCAACAGCGCCACCGCCCTTGGCGCCAGCACGGCCAATTTCACCATCACGGGTGGTAACATCGACAACACCAGCGGCGGAAATATCGTCGTCAGCAATAACAACGCGCAAAACTGGAACGGCAACTTCGCGTTCACCGGCACCAACGACCTGAACCTCGGTACGGGCGCGGTCACCATGAATGCCAGCCGCACGATCACCGATGCCGCGGGTAACCTGACCGTCGGTGGCGCGATCGGGGGCGGCGCCGTCAGCCTGACCAAGGTGGGGGCGGGCACGCTTACGTTGAACGGCACCAACACCTTCACCGGCGGTTTCACTGCGGGTAATGGCACCTTGGTCGGCGGCACCGTCAATATCAACGCCGCCGCCGCGCTCGGCACCGGCACCTTCACCGTCGGCAATGCCACCACGATCGACAATACCAGCGGCGCGGCGGTTACCATCACCAACGCGCAGGCGTGGAACGCCAATCTCACGTTCACCGGCACGAACAATCTGACGATGAACACCGGCGCCATTACCCTCGGCGCCAGTGAGACTCTCAACGTCAGTGGCGGCAATCTCGCGATCGGAAGCAATTTTAGCGGTGCGGGCACGCTCACCAAGGTGGGCGCCGGCAACCTCACCCTCTCCGGTACTAACACCTACGCCGGCCTCACCACGGGCAACGGTACCGTCACGGGTGGCAACGTGAACATCGCCAGTACGGGCGCGCTCGGCACCACGTTCACTGTCGGCAACACCACCACCCTCGACAACACCAGCGGCGCCGCTCTCACCGCCACTCCCACCAACGTGGCGCTGAATTCCAACCTCACCTACTCTGGTGCCAGCGGCAATAATTTGACGATCAATGGAGGCGTCACACTGGGCGCCAACCAAACTCTCGCGGTCAATCAGGGCAATCTCACGCTCGCTGGCGGCATCAGCGGCAACACTTTTAGTATTAACAAAACCGGCGCCGGCAATCTCACGCTCGGCGGCGCGATTACCACCACGTCCGGCAACGTCACCCTCAGCGCCGGCTCGCTCGCACTCAACGGCGCCAACACTTTCACCGGCGGCGTCTTCCTCAATGCCGGCACGCTCACACTCGGCAGCACCACCGCACTGGGCGCTGCGAGCAGCGCCTTCACGATCGCCAACGGCACCACGCTCGATTCCAGCGTCTCAAATCTGGTTATCGCCAACAACAATCCGATCAATCTGAACGGTAGCGTCACCTTTATCGGCACGCAAAATCTCAACCTCGGCACCGGTGCCGTGACGCTCGGCGCGGCGTCCAACATCACGACAAATGCCAACACCCTCACGATCGGTGGCGCGCTTTCCAGCGCGGCGTTTGGAATCACGAAGAGCGGCAATGGCACGCTTATTTTCGGCGGTGCCAACGCCCAGACCGGCACGACCACGCTGTCCGCGGGCACGCTTACGGTTAATTCCGGCGCGTCGCTCTCCGGCGCCACCGCCGCTCTCGTCGTCAACGGCGGCACCCTCAATCTCAACAACGCCGCGCAGACCGTCTCCTCCCTCACCGGCTCCGGCGGCACCGTCAATCTCGGTTCCGGCCACACCCTGACCGTCAACGATTCGAGCACCGATACCTTCTCCGGTGTCCTTGCCGGCGCCGGCGGGCTCACCAAGTCCGGCGCCGCCGGGACGCTGACGCTCGCGGGCAACAACACCCAGACCGGCACGACCACGCTGTCCAGCGGGACGCTCACGGTTAATTCCGGCGCCACGCTGTCCGGCTCCACGGCGGCTTTGGCCGTGAATGGCGGCACGCTCAATCTCAACAACGCCGCGCAGACCGTCTCCTCCCTCACCGGCTCGGGTGGCACCATCAACCTCGCCGCCAGCACCGGACTCACCGTCAACGACTCCGGCGCCGACACGTTTGCCGGCGTCATTGCGGGCGCCAGCGGCAGCCTCACGAAAACCGGCGCTGCAGGTTCGCTGAACCTGACTGGCGCCAACTCCTATGCCGGGACGACGACCCTGACTGCGGGCACCCTCACGTTGAGCGGTGCGAATGGCGCGCTCACCGGTGCTACCACCATCGCACTCAACGGCGGGACCCTCGCGATCGACAACAGTGGCACGAACAACACCACTCGCCTTAATGACGCTTCGACCATCGCGCTCAATGGCGGCAATTTTACCTACACCGGAAACAATGCGGCGAATTCGAGCGAAACCATTGGAGGATTCTCCGGGACGGGCAATTCCGTTGTCACGCTCACCGCCGGCGCCACGAAAACCGCCACGCTGACCTCGACCGCGGGACTCACCCATGTCGCGGGTAACGGCTCAATCTTGGTCAATGGCACGGATCTCGGCAAGGACACCGCCTCCACCGCGAATGTCGGCCGCTTGATTCTCACCGCCGCGCCGACGCTCGTCGGCACGACGGCCGCGCTGGCGACGGGAGACGGCACCAACGGAATCGGTGCTGGCGCGGCGCAGAACACCAAAATCGTTCCCTTCCTTGTGGGTGAAGCCACTTCGACCACTGGCGGTTTGGGCACCCAGACCGGCACGGCCAATACGTTCCTCACTTATGACGCCACGACCGGCCTGCGCCCGCTGAATCCAACCGACGAGTTCACGAACAACGCCTTTACCGCGGGCAACAACACTCGGATCAATAGCGGAACTCATAACGCCGGCACCCTGGCAATCAATTCGCTCATCCTCGATGGTGGCACTGCCAACATCCCCAATGGCTCCGCCCTCACGATCACCAGTGGTGCGGTGCTTTTTGCCCAGGGCAACTCGATCACAGGCGCCAATGCCTCCACGAGCCAGCTGGCCTTCGGCTCCGCCGAAGCCATGATGTTCGTGAACTCCGGCGTCACCGGCACCATCACCGCGAATATCACCGGTACGGGCGGCCTGACCAAAAGCGGCGGCGGCACGCTAACGCTCAATAACGTCAACAATGCCTTTAGCGGCACCATTACGGTGGCCGGCGGCACCTTGGCGACGGGCGCCAGCAACGTGCTCCCCACGACGGCGGTGACGGTGAACGGCGGCACGCTGAGCCTCACAACTTTTTCCGACACGGTGGGTGCCGTCACGCTGGCCGGCGGCAGCATCACGGGCACGACCGGTGTACTGACCGGCGCCAGCTACGATATGCAAAGCGGCACGGCCAGCGCGATCCTCGCTGGCGCCGGGGTGAACCTGGCCAAGAACACCACGGGCACCGTGACGCTCTCCGGCGCGAACACCTACACCGGCACCACGACGATCAACACCGGCACGCTGAGCACGGGCAGCGTCGTCGTCGCTGCGGGCGCCAGTGGTCTGGGCAACGCTGCCAGCGCCGTGGTGCTCGGCAATGCCACGACCACCGGCACCCTCTCCTATACTGGTACCTCCAACACCTACACCCGCGGCTTCACTGCCAGCGCTGGTGGTGGCGAGTTGGACGTCACGACTGCCGGCCAGACGCTCACCGTCGGCACCGGCGGCATCACCGACACCGGCCTGTTCACGGTCGGTGGCGCCGGCAACACGTCCATCACCAGCGCGATTTCGGGCGCCGGCGGTGTCGCCAAGACCGGCACGGGCGCCCTCACCTTGAGCGGCGTCAACACCAGCTACACCGGCACTACGACCCTCGCCGCCGGCACCCTCACGCTCGGCAACGCCAATGCCTTGGGCGCTAATAATGCAGGCGGTGCACTCACGATCAACGGCGGCGTGCTCGACTCCAGTGCCGCGAATCTGGTCCTCGGCAGCAACAATGCGCAGAACTGGAACGGCGACTTCACCTTCGCCGGCACGCAAAATCTCAATCTCGGCACCGGTGCCGTCACCCTCGGAGCCAGTCGCACCATCACCACCACGGCCAACACCCTCACCGTGGGCGGCGTGATCGATGATGGCAGCAACACTTACAGTCTCACAAAAGCAGGGGCGGGCACACTCACCCTCAATGGCGCCAACACCTACGGTGGCGGCACCATCATCTCCGCCGGCACGCTCACGGTCGGCAGTGCTGGCTCGCTCGCCTCGGCCGGCGCCCTCACCTTGTCGGGCGGCACGCTCAATCTCAACAACACCGCCGGGCAGACCGTGAGTTCGCTCAACGGCACCAGCGGCACCATCAATCTGGCCTCCGGCGTCGGGCTCACGGTCAACGACACCGGCACCGATAGCTTTGGTGGCACCCTCGCGGGCACGGGCGGCAGCCTCACAAAATCCGGCACCGGTAATCTGACCCTCTCCGGGGCCAACAGCTATACCGGCACCACCGCCGTCAACGCCGGGATTCTCAATCTTCAGAATGCGACCGCGCTCGGCACCACCGCGGCCGGCACCACCGTCGCCACCAACGCCACCCTGCAGTTGCAGGGCAGTATCAGCGTCGGGGCGGAAGCGCTAACGATCAGCGGCACGGGTGCCAGCGGACAAAACGGCGCGCTCGTAAACGTGAGCGGCGCCAACTCCTACGCCGGCCTGCTCACGCTCGGTGCCGCTGCGACCGTTTCGTCCGATGCCGGTTCCTTGGCCTTGTCGAACGCCGGCACCATCACCGGCTCCGGCTTCGGTCTGACGCTCACCGGGTCGGGCAACGGCACCCTTAGCAGCATTATTGGCACGGGCACCGGTGGCGTCACAAAGAGCGGCACCGGCAGTTGGGCTCTCAACGGTGCCAGCACCTACACGGGTGTCACGACGCTCAACAGCGGCACCTTGGCGCTCAACAACGCCAATGCCATCGGCCCCAATGCCAGTGCCGGTGCGTTCATCATCAATGGTGGCACCATTGACAACACCAGCGCCGCCGCCGTCACCCTCGGCAGCAACAATGCGCAAAACTGGAATGGCGACTTCACCTATGCCGGCACCAGCTCCCTTAACCTCGGCACGGGCGCCGTCACGCTCGGCGCGAGCCGCATCGTCACGGCCAACAGCGACACGCTCACGGTGGGCGGTGCCATCGGTGATGGCGGCAATGCCTACGGCCTCACGAAAGCCGGCGCCGGCACCCTCGTTTTCGGCGGAGCCAACACCTACACCGGTGGCACCACGTTGAGCGCCGGCACCCTCACGGTCAACAGCGGCGCCTCGCTGGCGGGCGCAACGGGCAGCCTCACGGTCAACGGTGGCACGCTTAATCTCAACAACGCGGCCCAGACGGTCGGCACCTTCAGCGGCACGGGCGGCAACATCAATCTCGCGGCCGGGAGCAGCCTTACCACTGGCGGTTCCGGCACGCAATCCTACCTCGGCACGTTCAGCGGCGCGGGCAATCTCAACTTCAACGGCACCGGCACCCTCACCCTCACCGGGAGCAACACCAACGCCGGCACGGTCGCCATCAACAACGGCACGCTCATCGTCCAAAACATCACCGCCCTCGGCACCGGCACCGCCGGCACCACCGTCGGGTCGACTGGCACCCTCGACATCGATGGCGGCAAATTGATGGTGGGCAATGGCGATCTCACGCTCGCCGGTGGCACCCTGACCGGCACGGGCGCAGGCAGCACCAATCGCTGGGGTGGCAACCTCACCCTCACCGCCAGCTCCACCATTTCGACCACCACCACCGCCGCGTCCGGCGGCTATTTCGCCGTTGGCACACCCTACGCGAACACCTTCAACCGCGGGCTCGATCCCGCCGGCCCGTCGCAGAGCTTCACCAATCTTTCGCTCGGCGCCAACACGCTCACGGTAAGCAGCCCGGTCAACAGCACCATCTACCTCAACTCGGCCATCTCAGGCACTGGCGGGGTCACCGTTAACACCGCCGGCACCGTGCAATACTCGATGGGCATGAACACCTACACGGGCACCACCACTGTGCAGGCGGGCGGTCTCGTGACGCAGAGCGGCACCACCAGCTTCGCTCCCAACGATCCGACCAATCCCTCCTATTATTACATCAATGGCCCGCTGGTGCTCGGCGATGGCACGGGCGCCGTCGGGTCGGCGTATTTCCAGAACACGTATACCCAAGCCA
>Ga0206960_1201_pt1 | contig 12217 bp, 16 predicted proteins | sample Alteio_BWOrgHeat_29_FD_153255 | JGI IMG/M metagenome (GOLD analysis project Ga0206960, IMG submission 153255) | Enriched cells from forest soil in Barre Woods Harvard Forest LTER site, Petersham, Massachusetts, United States -... | ecosystem: Environmental > Terrestrial > Soil > Temperate forest >... | reverse complement strand
ATTTGGCCCAGTCGCGGGTCTTCTGCGCCATCTTGCGATGACGCGCGTAGCGATTATCGAGTCCTTCCTTCTCGAACTGGTCGAGTTTGAACTTTAGTCCGTAGATGTGCGGAATGCTCGGCGTCGATGGCGTCATGTTCTTGTCGTGGTTCGCCTTGAATTCAAGGAAGTCGAAATAGTATCCGCGGCCAGGGATTTTTTCCGCCCGCTTCAACGCGCGGTCGCTCACGGCAAACACGGATAGTCCCGGCGGCATCGCCCACGCTTTCTGCACCCCGGCGAGGAGCACATCGATGCCGAGCGCATCCGTATCAATCTTCAGGGCCGTCATCGAGCTCACGCAGTCCACGACGAACATCACGTCAGGATACTTCTTCACGACCTGGGCGATCTCCGTGAGCGGGCTCATCACGCCAGTGGAGGTTTCATTGTGCACGAGCGTAATCGCGTCAAATTGACCGGTCTTCAGCTTCGCCTCAACCTGCTCCGGAAGGATTGGTTGGCCCCACTCGACCTTGAGGGCTTCCGCTTGTTTGCCGCAACGCTGGCTCACATCGAGCCATTTATCGGAGAACGCGCCGCAGGAGCAGTTGAGCACTTTCTTGGCGACGAGATTGCGGATGGAGGCTTCCATCACGCCCCAAGCGGATGAAGTCGATAGGAAAACAGGATTCTTCGTGTAGAGCACCTTCCGCAATTTTGGTTGGATGGCGGCGTACAGATCCTGAAAGCCGGCGCCGCGATGGCCGATCATCGGCTGGCTCATTGCCTGGAAGGTATCCTCGCTAACCTCCACGGGGCCAGGGATAAACAACTTTACATGCGGCTTGGTCATGGGCATTTTCCTCTCTTTTCTCGTGACAAATGGGGCAAGCCAATGAGTATATTGTTTCACACCAAATCTCAACCCTTTATTGCGAACGCGAGGCCAACCAATGCCAAAGACCCTGAATGTCGGGATGATCGGCTACAAATTCATGGGCCGTACGCATTCCAATGCGTGGCTGAAAGCAGATAAATTCTTCGACCTCAAAGCCCGTCCCGTCATGAAGGTCATTTGCGGACGCGACCGGACCGGCGTGATGAATGCGTGCAGCCGGTGGGGTTGGAGCCAGTTCGCAACCGATTGGCGCGAGGTCGTCGATGATCCGACCATCGATATTATCGACATCAACACTCCCAACGACTCGCACGCCGAGATTGCCATTGCCGCCGCCAAGGCTCGCAAGGCCATTCTCTGCGAAAAACCCCTCGCGATGGATGTGAAGCAGGCCAAGCAGATGGTCGACGCAGTGAAAAAGGCCGGGGTCGTGAACATGGTGTGTCACAACTACCGACGAATTCCCGCCATCGTGCTGGCGAAGAAGATGATCTCGGCAGGAGAACTCGGCAGGATCTATCACTATCGCGCCCGCTACGCGCAGGATTGGATCGTCGATCCGAATTTCCCTCTGGTCTGGCGATTGCAGAGCAAGATTGCCGGCTCGGGGGCGCACGGAGATATCAATGCTCATATTATCGATCTTGGACGCTACCTCATCGGAGAGTTCAGCGAGGTATGTGGCCAGATGGAGACTTTCATCAAAGAACGTCCGCTGCCGGGCGAGTCGGGCAAGAAGGGAAAGGTCACTGTTGATGACGCGGTCATGTTCATTGGTCGCTTTGAGAATGGAGCACTGGCCAACGTTGAAGCCACGCGCTTCGCACTCGGCCGCAAGAACGGGATTCAGATTGAAATCAATGGGAGCAAGGGCTCGCTGGTCTTCGATTTGGAGGACATGAACCGGTTGAAGTATTACAACGAGGCCGACCCGGATGATCGCCGCGGATTCCGTGATATTCTGGTCACGCAGGGCGGCGGGGTGCATCCCTACGTTGGCAATTGGTGGCCACCGGGCCATATCATCGGCTACGAACACACCTTCGTTCACACCATCGCCGACTTTATTAACGCGGTTGTGGACAAACACTCTGTCCAGCCAACTTTTGAGGACGGACTTGTGGACCAGATCGTTCTGGATGCTGTTGAAAAGTCTGCCAAGACGCGGAAATGGATTACTCTTGGAAAGTGATTAAATGACCTGGACTGAAATATTCGGGATCTTCACCAAGCCGCTGTTTCAATTGGGGCAGACGTGGATCTCGCTGGCGACGATCGTGGAGTTCGTCATCGTCGTGGCAATCGTTGTATTGCTGTCGCGGCTGGTGCGCCGCCTTTTGCGCACGCGCGTCCTCTCCCACACGAAGCTCGAGCCCGGCCAGCAATACGCCATCGCGCGAATTGTCAGTTACATCGTGTTGGTGTTGGGGCTGCTCATTGGCGTGGAAACGGTGGGTGTGAACCTCAGTTCATTGGCCGTTATTGCCGGGGCGCTGGGCGTAGGGATCGGGTTTGGGCTACAGAACATTGTCAGCAACTTCGTCAGCGGGCTGATCATCCTCTCTGAGCGGCCGATTCAGATTGGCGACCGGGTTGATCTCGGTAACAATACGGTGGGGAAGGTGGAGCGCATCGGGGCCCGCGCCACGCATGTGTTGACCAATGACAATATCCTGATCATTGTACCGAATTTGGAGTTCGTCTCCAACCGCGTCATCAACTGGACACATGTCGACCCGCGTGTGCGTTTTCGCATCGGCGTCGGGGTGGGTTACAACAGCGACCCGCACGTGGTAGAGAAGCTTCTTCTCGAAGTTGCCGAGGCCAATCCGAACGTGCTGAAGAATCCTGCACCCGGGGTGGTCTTCAAGGAATTTGGCGAGAGCGCGCTGAATTTTGAATTACGCGTGTGGTCGGCGGACATGACGCATCGGCCGGGCTCATTGGAGAGCCAGTTGAATTTCGCCATCTGGGACAAGTTCAAACAGCAGGGGATTGAGATTCCGTTTGCCCAGCGCGACCTGCACCTGAAGGAGCCCGTCCGCGTCGAAGTCAAGTCGGTGTAGGCGTGCCGCCCCGCTCCTGGTGGGGAAGACCTGAAAGAAGGAGCGCAGCCGCGGGTGTTTCACCGAGTCGTGAACGAGGCATGTTTTTGGTTTGTTTCATGACCTCTTCCCTTACGGCTGCGCCCTAATTAAAGCGCCCTCACAACTCACTATCGACCAAGTTCCGGGAGTTTGCAAGTGATGGACGGTTCAAACCCGGCTGGTTCCTCATGTGCCCTGCCGTAATTGTTTTGCACATCTTGGTCAGAAGCAAACAGGCTGACGCGGCACAACAGGTGTTTTTCAAGAAAGATGCGGTGTCGTAACGTATTCGCCAGTAAGCGTCTGCATATATTCGTGGCCATGATCGCAATGAATGCGGTTAATTTCCTGCTAATGTGAAACTGGTTTTGACCCTTCAAGGAGGGGGGAAGAAATGAAGGAAAGATTAGAGAATGCAAACCCTCTCGCTGAGTTGATTCGGTCGCAGCGAGAGGAGATTGAAAGTTATCGGTGGATCGAAAGCGAGAAGGCCGGTCGGGACATCGGTTGGAAGCGCGCCAGCGAGGAATGGAAAAGGAAGCATTTTGTGGCTTGGAAGCGCTCGCTTCGTGACCGGGGGATCTTGCATCCCTTGTTTGAAGTCCTCTGGTCCCAGCAACAGGAGATCGAAAGTTACAAGTGGATTGAAAGCGAGAAGCGGGGCCATGATATTGGGTGGAAGCGCGCCGTCACGGAATGGCAGGACCGGCATTATGGCGAGTGGAAGACGCATGTGATGCTTGGCAGTCCGGATGACGGCTCCAATGCGAAAGGAATGGCATCTTCATCGGCACCCAGAAAAACCAAGCGCACGTTCTCGGAGGAGCATCGCCAGAAACTCGCGTTGGCCATGCAGGCCTGGCACGGTAAGAGGAAGTCCCGGGGCACGAGCCGGATGTAAGGTCAGTGTTTCCCACAAATGATTACGGGCTCCCCGTGCGCAGGCAAAGGGTGCCCGTTAAACATTTCGTGGGATGGATTGACGGCCTGCCTCAGGCCTGGCCGCCGAAGCTCACGTAGTCGTCGAGGTCGAGGAGATCGAACCAGCCGAGGATGTCTTCCCGTTCCTTGCTGAACTTCGCGAGTAAACCCGTGAAGAATTCGCGTGTCTCCACGTCGTTCGCGCCGCGTTGCTCGACAAATGCGCTCCACTGCGCGATTTGCCAGGGTTGCGGCTTGGTGGTGGAGTTGGCGTTGATCCACGCCAGGACTTCACTATCGCTCTTACCCAGTGCCAATTGTTTCTTCAGCTCATCGCCCGTGATGCCCGCAAACTTGAGGACATGTTGGTCATGCGGACAATCGTAATTGTATTCTCCGTTCTTGCCGGCCAGTAGCGCGCGGCCCTTGTCGATACAGCGGGGAAGGATGGCGTAACCGCCAAGTCTTACACGCGGACTGCGTGGTGGTTGCTTTGTGAGATCAGGGGCATGGATGTTTTTAGCTGTCATAATTTCTCCTGTTTGGTGTGTGATGTAAGGTCAAGGCAACCGGTTTCAGTTCGCATGAAAGAAAAAGAGCGTTCCTTACGGAACGCCCTTTTCGTGAACTTTCGTTCGGCTGTCGAATTAACGACGGCTGAATTCGCGCTTGCCGCCGCGACCGCCACCCCCACCGCCGAAGTCGCCGCGAGGACGCTCTTCACGGGGTTTGGCTTCGTTGACGGTCAACGCGCGACCATCGAGTTCCTTGCCATTGAAATCGGTGATGGCCTTGGTGGCCTCTTCCTGCGTGCCCATCTGGACGAACGCAAAGCCGCGGGACTTGCCCGTGAACTTGTCCATGATGAGTTCGCAGCTGCTGACGTTACCGGCCTGCTTGAACAGGTCGAGGATGTCGCCTTCAGTGGTATTGAACGATAGGTTGCCTACGAATAGCTTGGTAGCCATTTAGTTGTTTATTCTTTCTGCTGCGGAAGGGAGGTCTCAGTGACTGTTCCCGTTTTCGGGTTTCGGACTGTCACCGAGCTACGTGGCCTGACTGACAATCTACCAATCTCACTGCGGACTGCATCTCTCTGCTAGCGGGACTTATTGTACACCAGAGTAATGTGATTGCAAGAACTACTTGAGGCCTTTCGGGAGTGGCAGACCAGATACACGGTAACCACTTGCGATTGCGTGGTTAGTAGCTTTCGCCTACGGGTGCTGCGATGCGGGCAGCCAGCCGAGGCTTTCAAAACGCAGGTACAACTCCCGGCAAGCCCAGGCATCAGTGGCGGCGTATAATTGTTGCTTTGGCGACAACGCTGGCTGTGCCCAGTTCGACGTTTGCGGGCCTTTTGTGATACGACCGCCAAGAAACAATCCTGTCAGGTTACGCAGACCCGTCTGCGCCATGCCACGATGCTTGGCGATGTCGCCGAGATCGACAACATTGGCCGGCGTAAACGGAAATAGCTTTTGTAGTTCCGACAAATCGCGCCCCAGAGCCACACCTGCCTTGATGATCCGCGCGTTGCCGAACACCTCCGCCAGCGCGTGCGAGAAATCCAGCCGCGTGAGCTGGAAAAGATGCACCGTATGACCCGTGGCAATCTGCACGAGGCTGGGAGCGTGGAACTGGCCCTTGCGAAACGTTGGGCGAGTCTCCGTGTCGAATCCCACCACGTGCTCGCAGCGGATCTCCTGCAAGGCGCGGCGCAGGTCATCCTCGGTTTGAATGAAATGTATCGCGCCGCGATACCGAACAATCGGAAGCTGCATCAATTCCTCGTGTGGAATCGTGCGCCGCGCGGCGGGCTCGTCGTGCTTGGCGGCTGGAGGATGTTTGTCGTCGGTCATGTGCAAGGCGAAAGGTTACTTCATGCCACCGGCGAGCGTCGAGCGGATTTCGGCGGAGGCCCGGGCGGGATTCAAGGCGCTAAACAGGTCTTAAACACGGTCTTTCCAGTGTTTGTCATGGCGTTTGGTGTGAGTCACCGCCAGGACCGTGATCAAGTCGCTTTCGACGACGAAGATGATTCGATAGGGGAAGCGATGCAGCAGCATCCAGCGGACGCGATATTGGGTGTGGCGGATCCGGTAGAGTAGCGGGTTTATTCGAAGGGATCTCACACCAAAACGAATTTCGTCAGCCAAGGTTGCGCCCAACCCCGATTGCTGGCGCTCATGCCAATCAACGGCTTCGAGAATGTCGGCAACCGCTTCCGGTTGGACCTTGAGCCGGTAGGTCATTTGCCGAAGCGAGCGATCAATTTCGCTTCGACATCATCCCACGGAATGGCCGCTTCCGGATTCTGGCGGTGAACTGCGATGCGTGATTCGATGAGCTGCCGCTCTTGGTCGGTAAGATCAGCCGAAGCCAGCCAGCCTTCCCCTTCAAGTTGCAGCAGTTTGTCGAGAATCTCCTGCCGCTCTTGAGGATCAAGGGTAGGCAGCACCTTGAGGATTTCCGTTTTGCTCACGGGCACAGAATACCCGATAATTGGCCCTTTGGCAACCCCAGGGGATTACTTGGTAGTGTCCTAATTTGAAATTCGCGAGGAAGCTACCCGACCGATTCTTTGGCGTTTTCGCATTGCCTGCATAATCCGTCTGGATTTACAGCGAGCAGCGGAAGCCTGATGCTGCGCCTAACCTGCTTGGGAATCTCTGGTTTGTAACCTATTCGATGGCAACCGACGCATCTGTTTACCCAACGCTGAAGCTTGGGAAATCTGGCTAAACGTTCTTCTTTGTCACGGGACTTCACTTCTGCACTCTGCCGATTACCTCATCAGCCCGACGAGTGTCTCGCCCATTTCGGCGGGGGTCTTGGCGACGGCGATGCCGCAGGACTCGAGGGCCTTGATCTTGTCGGTGGCGCTGCCGCTGCCGCCGCTGATGATGGCTCCGGCGTGGCCCATGCGGCGGCCTTTGGGGGCGGTTGCACCGGCGATGAAGGCCGCGACGGGCTTGGTGAAATTGTCTTTGATCCAGAGAGCGGCTTCTTCCTCGGCGTTGCCGCCGATTTCGCCGATGACGATGACGGCTTCCGTCTGCGGGTCGGTCTCAAACATCTCCAACAAATCGATGAAGTCGAGGCCCTTGACGGGGTCACCGCCGATGCCGATGCAGGTGGACTGGCCGATACCGCGCGAGCTGAGCTGCCACACCGCTTCGTAGGTGAGTGTACCGCTGCGCGAGATCACGCCGACTGGACCGGTCTTGTGGATATAACCGGGCATGATGCCGATTTTACAGGCACCGGGGGTGATGATGCCGGGGCAATTCGGGCCAATGAGTTTTGCGTCCGTGCCCTGCAGCGCGCGTTTCACGCGCACCATGTCGATCACGGGAATGCCCTCAGTGATCGCAATGATCAACGGGATGCCCGCATCCGCAGCTTCGAGGATCGCGTCGGCCGCGAACGGCGCGGGTACGAAAATGCAGGAGACATTCGCGGCGGTTTCGCGCACGGCCTCGCTGACGGTGTTGAAGACGGGGATCTTCTGCGAGTCGAGTTCAAGGGTCTCGCCGCCACGACCGGGCGTGACGCCGCCCACGAGCTTCGTCCCGTACTTGAGACATTGCTCGGCGTGGAATTTGCCGGCGGTGCCGGTGATGCCCTGGACGATCAACCGCGTGTTCTTATCGACCAGGATGCTCATGAGCGCACCGTGGCGTGTTTCTCGTGCACGATGGCCATCAGGCCGCCGATACGGAAGCTGGAGTTCTTCCACTGGAAGGTTTCGACGGAAGTGTCATGCAACGCTTCCTCGTATTCCTGCAGAAATCCGTCGACTTCGTTATCAGGAATATCGATCACCAACGGATGCTGGACGTTTTCGTAGTGAAGATAGAGTTTCATGGTCGGTTACTTCGCGGCCTGGACGATTTTCTCCGCGGCATCGGCCATTGAGTCCGCGGGGATGATGGCGAGGTCGCTTTCTTTCAGAATCTTTTTGCCCAATTCGACGTTGGTGCCTTCGAGGCGCACGACGAGCGGCACGCTGACGTTGACCTGCTTGACGGCGGCGAGAATGCCGTTGGCGATCACGTCGCACTTCATGATGCCACCGAAGATGTTCACGAGAATGCCCTTCACATTCTTGTCGGAAACCAGGATCTTGAAAGCCTCGGTGACCTTCTCGGTGGTTGCCCCACCGCCGACGTCGAGAAAGTTGGCGGGCGAACCGCCGTAGTATTTGATGATGTCCATCGTGGCCATCGCGAGGCCCGCGCCGTTGACCATGCAAGCGATATTGCCGTCGAGGCCGATATAATTGAGACCGAACTTGCTCGCCTCGACTTCGCGAGGGTCTTCTTCGTAGACGTCGCGCATCGCCTCGATGTCTTTGTGCCGGAAGAGGGCGTTGTCGTCGAAGTTCATTTTCGCATCGAGCGCCATTACGCGGTCATGCTGGTCGATGATCAGTGGATTGATCTCAATGAGTGAGGCGTCGGTTTCGATAAAAGCTTTGTAGACGCCGAGGATGAGATTTACGGTGGCTTGCAAATGAGCGCCGCCGAGGCCGAGCGCGTAGGCGATTTTGCGGGCCTGATAGGGTTGAACGCCGACAGCGGGATCGACGGGTTCCTTCAGGATCTTCTCCGGTGTTTGCGCGGCCACGGCCTCGATGTCCATGCCGCCTTCCGTGCTGGCGAGAAAAGATGGGCGGCCGATGGTGCGATCAATCAAGATACTCAGGTACAGTTCACGTTTCGGCACGCTGCCGGCTTCGACGAGCACTTTGCGCACTTCCTTGCCACGCGGGCCGGTTTGGTGCGTGACGAGGACTTTCCCGATGAGTTCGCGCGTGGCTTTCAACACTTCTTCGGGTGTCTTAACGACTTTGATGCCGCCCGCCTTGCCGCGACCGCCGGCGTGGATCTGCGATTTCACCGCAAAAACGTCGGCCTTCAGTGACCGTGCGATGTTCTCGGCTTCCTCCCGCGTGAAGGCCACCGCGCCTTCGGGTACGGGCACACCGAAACGACGGAGAATTTCCTTGGCTTGGTATTCGTGAATATTCATGAAGTTGTCGGCGTTGGCTCAACGCTGGTCGATGGGCACAACCTTGAGCCCTTCCGGGCCCGTGTATTCGCTGAGCGGACGGATGAGACGATTGTCGGCGAGTTGCTCCAGCACATGCGCTGTCCAGCCCGCCATGCGTGCGATGGCGAAGATCGGCGTGAAGAGGTCGGTCGGGATGCCGAGACTGTAGTAGACCGTGGCGGAGTAGAAATCGACGTTGGCATTGAGATTTTTTTCCTGCTTCATGATCGCGGCGATGCGTTCGCTCATGCGCAGCCATTTCGGCTCACCGACCTTCGCGGAAAGTTTCTCCGCCAGGCGTTTCAAGTGCGGCGCGCGCGGGTCGAGCGTCTTGTAGACGCGATGGCCGATGCCCATGATGCGCTTCTTGTTGGCCAAGGCGCTACGAACATAATCGTCGACGCGGCTCTCGTCCCCGATCTCCTGGAGCATGAGAATCACGCCCTCGTTCGCGCCGCCATGCAACGGGCCTTTGAGCGTGCCGATCGCGGCCGTGATCGCGGAATACATGTCCGAAAGGGTGGCGATGGTCACGCGGGCGGAAAATGTCGAGGCGTTGAAGGCGTGCTCGGCATGGAGGACAAACGCCATGTCCATCGTTTCGGCGGCTTCGTTATTCGGGGCCTCGCCGTTGAGCATGTAAAGAAAGTTGGCGGCGGAATTCAGTTTCGGCGATGGCGGCACGGTTTCCTTGCCCGAACGGATGCGGTGGAATTTCGCGATGATGACAGGGACCTGGGCTACCAACTGCACCGCCTTGCGGCGATTTGCCTGCGGCGTGTTGAGGTCGGCCTCGGGATCGAGGGTGCCGAGCATGGAGACCGCGGTGCGCAGCACGTGCATGGGCGGCGCGTTCTTGGGAACCAGATGCAGCAGGTCGACAACCGCCTTCGGGAGTGGCCGAGCGGCGATTAGCTCGCTTTCCAGTTGCTCCAGTTCCTTACGATTGGGGAGGCGACCTTCCCAGAGGAGGTGGATAACCTCCTCGAAGCAGACCTTTCCGGCCAATTCGTTAATGTCGTAACCGTAGTAAATGAGCTGGCCAATGTCCCCGCGAACGTCGCCGATGCGGGTTTGGGCCACCGCGATTCCTTCGAGACCTTTTGAGACAACGGGCATGCTTTTTTCCTCTTCCAGTGCGATTAAACCGACTTACGAAGGACGCCACGAACCGGCAGTCCTGCGTCTTGCGCCGCACAGTTAATCTATGGATGCGCGCCCGTAGCGTCAAGGAAAAGTCGATTTCATTGCGTCAAAATACGCGGCGGGGGCGGCGAGTCCATTTGCCTTGATATCACGCGCCGTTTCATGCGACTTTGCGCGGGTTAAGGAGGAACTGGTTTGCGTTTGGCTGGCCGATTGTTTTCGCGGATTCTGGCGGTCTTCAGTTGGGTTCTGGTGGGCGCGGTGTTCGCCCAATCGACGAACCTCAAGGCCTATCGCTTTGGGAGCACCTATTATATCGCCGCCCGTGACGTGGCGAAGTATTACGGGCTCGGGCCGGACGCGCTCCATGTTGCCAGTCGCTCGGAATACAAGACGAGTTACGCGCAATTGCAGTTGGAAGCGGATAGCCGTGAGATTTTGATCAATGGCGTCAATCACTGGCTTTCCACGCCGATCCTGGCGACGCGTGATCGATTATGGATGGGCGAACTTGACGTCCTGAAAACCCTCGCGCCGGTACTCCATCCGGAACAATTGCGGAAACGCGGTGTCTCCATTCGTACGGTGGTGCTCGATCCAGGTCACGGCGGCGCTGATCGCGGGACGCGCGGGCGATCAAGTTTCGAGAAAGTGATGACGCTCGACCTGGCCAATCGGGTGCAACGAAACCTCCAGGCAGCCGGCGTGCGGGTGGTGATGACGCGCACCTCGGACACGACCGTACCGCTGGAAGATCGGGTGGCGTTGACAAAGGCGAAAGGAGCGGACCTGTTTGTGAGCCTGCATTTTAATTCAGGAGGGACAGCGGAGGGAATCGAGACGTATTGCCTACCGCCCGCCGGGGCGACCTCGACGGCGGACCCACGCGCGGATGGCGGCGACCGCGAAGCCCTTCCCAGCAATCGCTTTGACGACCAGAACGTGTGGCTGGCGCATTGTACGCAGCGCGCGGTGCTGGGCGCGACGCGGGCGGTGGATCGTGGCGTGCGGCGCGCGCGGTTTTACGTGCTGCGGTATGCGACCTGCCCGTCGATTTTGATCGAGGGCGGATTTTTGTCGAGCCCTTCGGAGGAGCGGCGTATCTTGCAAACTGATTACCGTGAAATGTTGGCGAAAGGGATTGCGGATGGCATCCTGACGTACAAGAAGACGCTGGAACCAACCCCGGGGTTGGTTGGCGCGTCGGACCGGATCAAATGAGAACGGCTATGTTAGCTGTGTGCCTGGCACTTTTCGTTTGTGGCTGCAATTACAGTCACGTGGGGAGCCCGAATACCACCTTCAGCCGGCTGCCGCCGCCCTTGGGGGTGGACGCAAATGAAACGCCAAGCGGGCCACTCGTGTTGAGGATCAGTCGACATGTTGATGAGGTCATCCGCGGGCCTGATGTCGAGGAAGATCAGCATCTCGTACTGACGGTCCAGAACTTTCACATCGGCCAGAAACTCAAGATTCCTTCGGGGAGCGTGACGACGGAATTCACCGTTACGCGCTTCGGGCCCAACTCGCAGGGCGACACATTCAACGGCTATCTCATTGTGAGAAAAGTTGGCGCAACCAAAGTGGACGCGACTCTTCGTCTCGACGTGACCGCCCGCACCAGCTCCGGTTCCTATACGCAAACCGCCAAGTTCCATGGCAACTACAGTTTCGTGTACCGGGCTTCCGATAGCGATCCCCAGCCATGAAGGAATTGGCAATTAAGACCAGCCGTCACACCGAGTTCGTGGAGATAACGGAACGGGTGCAGACGGTTGTTGATGAGAGCGGAGTGAAAGAGGCGATGTGCGTTTGTTTCGTGCCGCATACCACGGCGGGGATCACGATCAACGAGAATGCCGATCCCGATGTGGTGACCGACATGATTTACACGCTGGAGAAAGTGGTGCCGTGGAAAGATCCGCACTACCGTCATGGCGAAGGCAACTCGGCAGCGCACGTGAAGGCAAGCGTGATGGGGCACAGCGTGCATGTGTTTGTGCGGGGCGGCAAATTACAATTCGGGACGTGGCAGGGGATTTATCTGTGCGAATTCGACGGCCCGCGATCGCGCAAGGTGTGGGTGTCGGTCCACTGAACGAGCGAGTGGCAGACATGCAGCTTG
>Ga0206960_1225_pt1 | contig 12251 bp, 7 predicted proteins | sample Alteio_BWOrgHeat_29_FD_153255 | JGI IMG/M metagenome (GOLD analysis project Ga0206960, IMG submission 153255) | Enriched cells from forest soil in Barre Woods Harvard Forest LTER site, Petersham, Massachusetts, United States -... | ecosystem: Environmental > Terrestrial > Soil > Temperate forest > O... | reverse complement strand
CGCCGGACATGGCGACATCGAGCCACGGGGGACTGTTCGGCGACCCGGGTGGCGTATAATTTGAAAGGCGCAGCCTCATGCCGGGCGAGGTGATGACGCCACCGTCATTCGAGATCGTCACCGTGTAGGTCCCGAGATCGCTCGCCGCGATGGAATTGAAATTCAGGGAAGCGCTGGTGGCCCCCGGGATCGGGACACCGTTCTTGGACCACTGATAGGAGAAGGGCGGCGTGCCATTGACCCCGTTATAATTGCCGGCGGCGAGGGAGGTGTTGCCGCCCAGGGTCACATACTGCGAGTAGCCCGTTGACCAGGCAACGCTCGGCGGCGCGGGCGGGAGCACGGTCAGAATGGCGGCGACACTCGTGACGGTGCCGCCCGCGCCCGTGATTACGACGCTGTAGCTGCCGGCGTCGCTGGCGTGCACGGAATTGATGGAATAGCCGCTCGAGGTGGCGCCGGCCAGGGCCGCGCCGTTCTTAAGCCACTGAAACGAGATCTGGCCGGTGCCGCTGGAGTTGACGTTGACGAAAAGCGACGCGGAAAGCCCCACCGCAATCTGCGCACTGACGGGCTGCGTGGTGATGGTGGGCGGGACCGCCGCCGCGACCGTCACGGTCGCGCCGTTGCTGGTGACGGCGCCGGCCGCGTTGCTCACGGTGACCGTGTAGACGCCATTGTTCGCCGGGGTGGCAGAGGAGAAGAAGTAGCTGCTCGAAGTCGCGCCCCCAATGGCCACGCCGTCTTTCTTCCACGCATAAACCAGCGGCGGCGAGCCGCTGGCCTGCGCGCTGAGACTGATCGTGCCGTTAAAAGGCACGCTTTGGCTGGTCGGTTGAACGGTGACGACCGGCGCGGTGGGAGGATTGACGGTCACGACCGCGGCGGTGGTGGTGATCGATCCCGCGGGGTTCGTGAGGACCGCGGTGTACTTACCCGCGTCGGTGAGAGCGAGGGCGTTGATCGAGAAGAAACTGTTCGTCGCACCCACGATGGCGGTGCCGTCTTTCTGCCATTGGTAGGTGATCGGCGAGCTTCCACTTACCGAGACGGAGAGGCTGAGTGACTGCCCTTGAAACAAAGTCTGGCTCGAAGGCTGCGAGAAAATCGTGATCGGGGTGGGCGGGTTGACGGTCAGCGTGGCTTCGCGGCTGGTGGCACTGCCGGCGGCATTGGTGACGACCACATAGTATCTGCCGGCATCGGTGAGCGCGACGGCGTTGAAGACGAGCTGGCCATTATTCGTGTTGGGCAATGCGACCCCGTTCTTGTACCATTGATAGGTGTACGGGCTCGAGCCGCTGCTGAGCGAGACGCTCAAGGACGTTTGCGCGCCGACGGTCGGCGAGCCGTCGGAGGGAGAGCCCGAAAAGATCACGGGAGGTGTGGCCGCATTGACCGTGAGGGACGCGGGCGAGCTTGTCACCGAGCCCTGGCTGTTGCCGATGGCGACCGTATAGGCGCCCGCATCGGCGGTCGTCACCGCGAGGATCGTGAATACGGACTGGGTGGCGCCAGCGATGACGTTGCCATCCTTCCTCCATTGGTAGGTGCGCGGATAACTGCCGGTCGCAACAAAACCAAACGAGACCTGCTGACCCACTTGGGCAGTCGTGGTGCGCGGCTGCGTGGTGATGACCGGAGCGGAGAGCGGGCTTACGGTAAGATTGGTGGTCGCGACGCTTGAGCCGCCGGCGTTGGTGACCACCACCTCGTAAGTGCCGGCATCGCTGGCGGCAACCGCGGTGATCGTGTAGGTGGAGGCGGTGGCGCCAGCGAGATCGACGCCGTTTTTCTGCCACTGGTACGTTTGAGGCGGAAGAGGGGACGGCAAAAATTGTCCAACTTGGAGAGTGACGGTTTGGCCGAGCTCCACGGTGCCACCGCCAGTGATGCCGGATAACGACGGTGGGGGAGTGGTGATGTCGCGCGATCCGGAGGGCGTGACGTTAAGCGATGGATCGATCGGTGTCACGGCCGTCGACTGTCCCCACAATAGCAGCGGGAACATCATGACGATGGCGCCGAACACCACCCGTTTCAGAACGGGGGAAGACCTGCCGAAGTGCCTGGCAAAGCATGGAGGAATAACAGCATCCATTTTCGGGCCTGATCTTCGACGTGGGATTCCCTTCGTTCAATCAAATCCGGAGGGCTGTCCGCTGCGCCTTCTTTTGCGGCGGGATAAGATTGCTGGCCTCGACACGCGGTTTTGCGAGCCGCCATCGGCGGCCCAAAAAATAAACTCCGGCTCACGGCTTCCTGGCTTTCCGCTTGTGCGATTACACGCTGGGCTGGCACGATTACACGTTGGACTCCCGCCATTGCGCCCTGTGGTCGGACGATGGAAGGCTCCGATCGCGTCCTTTCAGCCGGCGATCCCGCCATTAAGCGCTGCGATTGTAAAATTAAGCTCTGACATCGCTCCATTAAGGGCTGCGATCGCGCAATTAAGGGCTGCGATCCGGTAATTACACGCTGATGTCAGACGATTACATGCTGCGACCCCAGCATTAAGCCCTGCAATCGGACGATTACGGGCTGCGATCGCGTCATCAAAGCCTGCGATCCGGCGATTAAGCGCTGCGATTGTAAAATTAAACGCCGGGACTGGTCCATTACACGCTGCGCTGACACAATTACAGCCTGCGATCACGCCATTACGGCGCGCAAGCCGGCCGTTAAACGCTGGGATTGCACGATTACATGCTGGGCCTCCCGGTTAGGGCAACGGACGTATACCATTTGCGAAGCGGAATGAGACTCTCGGGTTGTGGGGCGGGCTTTGTGCCCGCCGTGCTTGCTCAGCGCCTGATGGCGGGCATAAAGCCCGCCCCACCGTAGCCCGCAGTAAGATCTGTTTTCGAATCATAATCGGTATAATTTAACGCGCCCGACCGGCTCACGGTGGGTGGCGCGCCCCGCGTTTTGAAATCTGGCAATCGGTTGGGCGGGGCCTCACGGTGGCGGCGGGAGAAATTCATCATGCGCCATCTCGTCTTGCTTTTCCTCACCGCTTCGTTGCTGGCCGCGGAGCCGACGCGCCTCCAGCAGAACATCGAGCGCATCACCCGCTCGGTCAACGCGCAGTGGGGCATCTACGTCAAGGTCCTCGAAACCGGCGAGGAGATCGCGATCAACGCCGACCAGCAGATGGACACGATGAGCACGATCAAGATTCCGCTCATGATCGAGGCGTTCCGGCAGATGGAGGCGGGCAAGTTTGCGCTCACCGACAAGGTCGTGCTGACCGAGGCCATGAAGCGGCCCGGCACCGGCGTCCTGCGCTCGCTCGAGCCGGGTGCGACGATCACGATCAAGGACGTGCTGACGCTGATGACCATCGTGAGCGACAACACCGCCACCGACATCATGTTCGACCAGGTGGGCGGCGTGCAGCCGGTGAACGCGCTGATGACGACCTACGGCCTGAAGGCCACGCGGGCCACCGCGCCATCGAGCGAGTGGTTCGCGGCGCTGCGTGCGGCGCCCTCCGCGGCCGACTTTCACCGCGAGGCGAAGCATCCCTACGGGTTGTCGAGCCCGCGCGACATGGGCGTGCTGCTCGAGAAGATTTTCCGCGGGCAGGCGGTGAGCAAGGAGGCCAGCGAAACCATGCTCAAGATGCTGCGGGGCCAGGTGTATTCGTCGCGCCTGCCAAAATATGTCACCGGCTTCCGCGTGGCGCACAAGACGGGCGATTTCCTGCCGTATATCGGCAACGACGTGGGGATTTTCGAGAGCGACAAATGCAACCTCGTCGTGTGCGTTTTCACGGCCAACCATTTTGGCGTCGGCGCCCAACTCGAGGATGCGATTGCGCGCATCGGCGAGTTGATCGCCAACCACTACGGCACCTGAGCGACCCGCACTCATGTCCTCACGACGTGTTCCGATCTTGGTAGCCACGAGCGTGAGCGAGTGGATGAAGAACCACTCGCTCACGCTCGTGGCTACGCAAACCGAGCCGCAGCACGCTTCAGAGGATCAAACCCACTTCGCATGAAAGCCCACTGTCTCTGGCTGCTCCTGCCCGTCGTCACGACCTTCGCGCAGGATCTGGCGAAGTTGCCGCCCGCCGAGCGCGCGAAGGCGGAGGCGCAGAACACCGCGTTGCAGGCGATGTTGCAGTCGGCGCCGAAGTTGCCGCTGAGGGAGACGGCGATCAAGGGCTGGGCGCCCGGCCTGGTGTCGTGGGTGGCGGCGGATCGCAACGGGCTCATCTATTTGCTGCAGCGGACCGAGTGGACGGACCCGGTCGTGGTGCTGGATGGCAAGGGCGCGATCGTGCGCTCGTGGGGCAAGGGGATGTTTACGACGCCGCATGCGATCCGGATCGATCCGCAGGGGCACGTGTGGACGACGGATGCGGCGAGCTCGATGGTGTATGAGTTTTCGCCGGAAGGAAAAAAGCTCCTCGAGATCGACGTGGGCGGGCAGCCTTCGCCGCGCACCGCGTTTTGCAGCACGACGGACATCGCGTTTGCCCCGAACGGCCAGCTCTTCATCGCCGACGGCTATCGCAACGCGCGCATCCTCGAATACACGCCGCAGGGAAAGAAGGTGCGTGAGTGGGGAAGCGCCGGCACGGGGCCGGGACAGTTCCGGCTGCCGCACTCGATCCAGATCGATGAGAACGGCGTGATCTACGTGGCGGACCGGGAGAACGGCCGCATCCAGCGGTTTACGCTCGAAGGCAAATTTTTGGGCGAATGGACCACCTACGGGAAGACCTTCGGGCTGAAACTGGTGAACGAGGCGATCTGGCTCACCAGCATCCCGCGCGGGCCGAATGGCACGCCGGGCTGGCTGCTCAAGCTGGATCGCTCGACGGGCGCGCTGCTGGGCTACGTCGACACGACTGCGACGCACGGCATGGACGTGATGGCCGACGGCGATGTGATCTCCGCGTCGCCCTCCGCCAACAAACCTCCGCTGCGGTATCGGGTGGGGAAGTAAGGGCAGCCCGCGTCGGCCGTGGAGCGGCCGGATTACTGGTTGGTAGCGCAGCGGAGGTGAAGACCTCCCGCACGTTCGCCCGAATTAGCGGACGAAAGAAGGGTCAAATCCTCGCACCAACCAGACCCATGCGTTTCCTAACACCTTCCAGACTGGGCGCATTAGGATGTCAGCTGGTCTTGCTGTTCCTTGCCGGGCCGCTCTTCGGGGCCGCGCCGACGATCACGAGCGCGACGGCGATGGATATTTATTACAATATCGAGGACCCGGCCAACGTGCAGTTTGCATTTCAGGTCGTCGCCTCGGGTGCGACCGCCTTCGATGCGACGGGACTACCGCCCAACGCCACCATCAACCGCGCCACCGGGTTGATCAACGGCAGCCGCAACTCGCCGGGGGCCTATGACGTCGCCGTCAGCGCGAGCAATTCCGATGGCACCGCGCAGGCGACCGTCCGCCTGGCGATTCATCCGACGGTGATCGGCGTGCAATCCACCGCGGGTGTCTTTCACTCCGGCCAGGCGATCCAGTTCACGTTGGTCTACAATACCGCCGTGACGGTCAGCGGTGCGCCGAGCCTGGCGATCGCCATCGGCCCGGCGGACGCGCCGATTTTGACGAACGCCACTTATCTCGCGGGGAGCGGCACGACCCAACTGGTCTTTCAACATCTCATTGCCGCGGGCGAGGCCGACCCGGACGGCGTGCAACTTCTGCCCAGCGCGCCGAGCGGCGGCACGATTTCCGATGCGTCGGGACTCGTGGCGTCGCCCACGCTGCCCGTGCGGTATTTCGTCTCCGGCATCACCATTGCCGCCGACGCGCCCGCGCCCGCGACGCCGCCGACCGCGGCTTCGACGGTTTCGAACCGCGTGCTGGTGAATGTTTCCGCGCGCATGCGCGTGGTCGACGGTGATGCGAGCCGCCAGCTGATTACCGGATTTGTGATCGCCGGGACGCAACCCAAACGGGTTTTGTTGCGCGCGATTGGCCCAACACTGAGCGCATTTGGTGTGTCAGGCGTGCTGCCCGACCCGCAACTGAACGTCTATTCCAGCGCCGGCGCACTGGTGGCGGCGAATGACAACTGGAATGATCCCGCTTGCAGCACCGTGGCCGCGGCGGTGGGCGCGTTTGCGCTGTCGCCGGGCTCGCGGGATGCTGCCGTCGTGGTAACCCTGCCACCCGGCGCTTACACGCTCATCGTGGCACCGAACGGCGGCAGCGGCGTCGCGCTGGCGGAAGTTTACGACGCCGACAGCGATTCCGCAGCCGGAACCTCCGCGATCACCAATCTCTCCACCCGTGGCCAGATCGACGGCGACAGCAGTCCGCTTATCGCGGGTTTCGCCGTTAATGGCGCGAGCGTCCGCCGCGTGCTGGTGCGTGGCGTCGGGCCGAGTCTCGCGCTCTTTGGACTCGGCGCGGTGCTCGCCGACCCGATCCTGACGATTTATCAAAACGGTCAACCCATCGCGCAGAACGACGATTGGGGCAGCGTGGCCGCGGATGTCAGCGCGGCGAGCGCGGCCTCCGGCGCGTTCGCCCTCGCGAACGGCAGCAAAGACGCGGCCATCGTCGTGTCGCTGCCGCCGGGATCCTACACCGCAGTGGTGAGCGGCGCGGGCAACACCTCCGGCGCGGCGCTCGTCGAAGTCTACGAGCTGCCGCCGAACGAGTGACGCCGGCGTCTGGCGTTGGGAAATTCCCTAGCCGGGGCGCCCGCTTGCGGCTAAGGTTGGGCCCATGAAATCCCTCTGTTTTTCCTTTTCCGCGGCGCTGCTGGTTTTGGCTTCAGTCCGGGCCTTCGCGCAAGTTGCGTCGCCCGATGTGATCGTGGCGGAAGATTTTGAGTCCACGGCCGTTGGCGCGATCCCGGCGGGCTTTACCAAGACGGGCGCGATCGGGGTGGCCGAAGGCGTGGCGCACAGCGGTCACCGGGCATTGCAAATCGAGCCGGCGGTGAAGGGCGGGCGCTTCATCAGCCTCGCGCCAGACAAGGTGGCGGCGCTCGGGGGCGAGCATTGGGGCCGGCTGTATTATAAAGTGAAGACGCCGACACCGCTGCCGGTGGTCCCGGAGGGCAAGAAGACCGCGAACATCCACACGACGCTGGTCGCGGGCAAGACGACCAGCCCGCTCGCGAACGACCCGATCGAAGTGAGGCTCGCGGGCCTGTCGATCAACGGAGCCGGCGAGTTCAAGTATCTCTATAATGTGCAGCCGAAGGCACCGCGAAAGGAATTCGGCGTATCGGCGAAGACCACGCAGAAGTTCACCGACGACTGGACGCTGCTCGAGTGGCACGCCGACGCCGCGACGCAGACCTATCAGTTTTTCGTGAACGGCCAGGAAGTGACCGACATCGCGCTGCACAAGGGTGCCGGCAACTTCGAAGGTGTCGAGCTGCCCGCGGCGTTTCAAACGCTGTCGATCGGCTGGACGAACTACCAGGCCGCCACCGGCGAGGGCTTCACCGTCTGGATCGACGACATCGCCGTCGGGAAGCACCGGCTCGGGCCGGTGGCGGCGGGGAAATAAGCGGGATAGCCCTAGCAGTAGGCGTCCCTGCCTGCTGTTCCGAGTTCGGCAGGCACGGAGGCGGGGCGGCAATTGAGGGACGTAGGGGACGAAGAGGACAGAGAGGAAACCATTCGAATGACGGGGCCGATGGGGCGGCGAAGGGTTGACTTGGTGTTTTCCGGGGCTTCGCATCGCGGAGTGTTGTCCAGCCTGCCCACGCTGTTCGCCATCCTGATCACGCTGCAAGCGGTGCTGATCATTTTTCACGACCTGGTCGATTTGCCGGGCTGGCATCACGGACGGCAGGTGCGGGCGGTGGTGGGCCGGAAAAAATTCTGGATCGGCACGCTGAACACCGCGGTGTTCCCGGGCATCGCCCTTTTCTTCGCGGGGCGATTCTGGCGCGGGCCGGTGCCGGGTTACGCGATCAGCTACTGGGCGATCATCAAATTCTTTGCGGTGTGCTCGGTGGAGATGAACTCGAAGACCTTCGTCCTGTAGCCGGCCCATTCGAGCAGCAGCGCGCGGAGGGCGTCGGTGACGAACTCGGCTTGACGCTCCTGAAAGATTCCGTGGCGCAGTGCATCGGCGAGGACGGGCGGGGCGGTGAGCTGGGGACGGAGCTCTTTCTGACAGCACGGCGCGACGACGAGGAGCTGCGCGCCGGCTGCGACGCCTTGCGCGAGGGCGTCGTCGGTCGCGGCATTGTGAGATCCAGCAGCACAAGCGCAAAATCATCGGGCGCCATGCAGAACGCTTCCACCGCCTGCTGGCCGTCGGCGACGAGTCTGGGCTCGAAGCCCAGGGCTCGCAACATCGCCCCGGTCGTCGCGCGCACGGTCTCCTCGTCGTCCGCGACCAGCACCCGGCCCTGGCCGCGCCAGGCAGGCCGCGCCGGTGCGCTGAGGGCCAGGGCCTCGGCCACGCCTGAGGCCCGGGGAAACAGCAGCCTGAACGTCGTGCCGCGACCGAGCTCCGAGTACACCTTCAGCGCCCCCTTATGTCCGCGCATGATCCCGAGCACCGCCGCCAGCCCGAGCCCGCGCCCGGTGAACTTTGTCGTGAAAAAAGGATCGAAGATTTTCATCTGGGTTTCCGGGCTCATGCCGCAGCCGGTGTCGGTGATCTCGAGGCACACGTAGTCTCCCTCCGGCAGCTCCGGTGCGAGCAGCGTGCCGCCGAGATACGCGCGATCGACGCGCGCGAGGCTGGTGCTCACCATGATCACGCCGCTGCGCTCGCCGATCGCCTCGTAGGCATTGATCACCAGGTTCATGATTACTTGGCGGACTTGGGTCGCGTCCGCCTCGACGGGCGGGAGACCGCGCATGAGGTCGAAGCGCAGCACGGCCTTCTTGCTGATGGATATTTCCAACAGGGGCGTGGTCTCCTCAACCAGGCTGCCCAGATCGATTTTTTGGACGACGAAGCGGCCCTTGCCCGAGTAGGCGAGCATCTGCTTGCACAGGTCGGCCGCCCGCATCGCCGCCTGATGAACTTGATCCAGCCGCTCCTGAACGGGCGAACCCGCTGGCAGCTCGACGGCGGCGAGACTGGCGTTGCCGAGGATGCCGGTGAGGATGTTGTTGAAATCGTGCGCAATGCCGCCGGCCAGCACGCCGAGGCTTTCGAGTTTCTGGGTCTCGAGCAGCTTGCGCTCGAGTTCGGCCTGGGCCGTCTTCGCCAGCGTGCGCTCAATCGCGATGCTCGCCAGCCGTGCACTGCTCGCGATTGCCGTCAGCTCGCGGGCCTGCGGAGCGCGCGGCTCGCGATAATACAATGCAAATGTCCCGCGCACCTGACCAGTTCCGGAGCGAATCGGTGTGGACCAGCACGCGCGCAACCCGTGGCTGAGCGCAAGTTCGCGGTAGTCCGCCCATCGGGGATCGGCGGCGATGTCATCCACGATCACCTGTTCGCCGGTAAACGCCGCCACGCCACACGAGCCCGCGCTCGGCCCGATCGGCTCACCGTCGATCGCCTCGGTATACGTCTCGGGCAGGCTCGGTCCGATGCCACGTCCCAGATGCTTCCCCGCCGCGTCGAGCAGCAGCACTGAGCCGATCGTGCCGGGAAACAACTTCTCGTGCCCGCGCACCAGCGCCTCGAGCACTTCGGGCAGCGGTGCATCCTGGGCCAGTCGTTCCAGCACGGCGCGCTCGTGGCTGAGCTGCCGTTGCACCAATTGCCGCTCCTCGATATCCGTGATGCTGCCGCGAATTAACATGCGTTTTTCATCCGCCAGCCGCAACAGCCGGATTTCGCACGCGATGTCACGGCCTGTGCGGTCACGATGCGTCCATTCGAATACGGGGGTCTCGCCGTTGACGGCCCGTTGGATGAATTCGCGTGCGCGGTCGCCCGACGGCTGGCCGTCGGCTTGAAACGGCGGGCTCAGCGTCACCGGGCTCGCCTCGCGCAGTTCCGCCGTGCTCATCTTGAACAACGCTTCCGCGGCCGGGTTGTGATCCACGAAATGCCCGCTCTCCGCGTCGAACACCACGATCGCCTCGGGCGCGTGGTCAATCAGCCGCCGGTAGCGCGCCTCGCTGAGGCGCAGCGCCTCGTCGCGCTGCGCCAGCGTGCCGAGCATCTCGCCAAATGCCCGCGCGAGCAGCCCGACCTCACCCTCGCTTTTCACCGGAGTCGGCCGCTGAAATGTCCCTGCGCCGATGGCCGCGACGTCGGCCGTCAGCTGACGAATCGGGCGCGTAATCCGGTGCGCCACCAGCCAGGCCAGCGCCAGCGTCAGCGTGAGGGTGAGTAGACTCAGCCCAAGCGTATCGCGAAAATCCTGCCAGCCGGGGGCGAGCACCACCGCCGTTGGCACACGGACGTATACATGCCACGGTGCTCGCGCGCAGGTGCTGAAGCCGGCCAGTTTTTTCTGCCCGTCCGGCGCCGTCATCTCCACACTCCCCTCCGGGCTGGCCAGCAGGCGATCGATGACCACGTTCTCACCGCTCGGTTTTCCCACCCATTTCTCGGGCTCGGCGGAGCGCGCGAGAATCATGCGATGCTCATCGAGCAATGAGATCAGCACCCCGTCCGGCAACCCCTCGAGGTTCAGCAACGGGCGGAGTGAATCGAGGGCAATGGCCGCGGATACCACCGCCACCGTCTGGCCGTTCGCGCCGGTCACGGCCCGGGCGAGCGTCAGCGTCCAGACCCCTTCGGCCGGCACCAGCGCCGCGTCGCCCACGATCAACCCGTGCCGCTCCAGCGCTTCCCGGAAATATTTCCTTCCGCTCACATTGGCTCGCGCCTGCCCCGTCGCCGACCCGAGCACGCTCCCGTCGGGCGCATGCACCACGAGGTTGCGGCAGAAACCGGCCGGCAAATCGGCTGCGACGGCGCGAAGGGCCGCCTCGTTGTGCGCGCTTGCATCGGGCGCAATCGTTACCATCCGCGAGATCCCAACGAGCAGCGCATCGATGCTGTCCAGCCGATCGTCGAGGCGTGCTGCAATCAACCGGGCCCGCACTGTCGTGCGCTCCAGTTGTGCGGTCCGGGCACGTTTGAGATCCTGCCAGCTGTGCAGTGCCAGCAATACGACCAGCGGCAAAATTGCCGTGAGCACGAGCAAGACCAGCCGGGCGCGAATGCTGGGACTTTTTCGCTCGGGCGCAGCCGAGGTGGGTTGTTTCGGCGCTTCCATGACTGGAACTGCGCTTATTTTCGGCCCGAATGCCACGCGCCGCAAGCGGCGAATCAGTCGCAGCGCGTCATTGACGCCGCCCCCGATTCCCCAAAATTCCGCGCCATGACGTGGACGGAACTGGACTGGCCGGCGCTCGACCGGCTGCGCGATGGCTTTCTCCGTGGCACCGCCGCGGCGGGTCCTTATTGGCAGTCCGAATCCGCCCTTGCGAGCTACGACCTCACGTTCGGCGAGCGCATCGGCTGGAAGTGGGATCAGGTCCTGCGCGAGCTGCAGCTCCGCGGCTGGACCCCGCCTGCGGGCCCGGTGCTCGACTGGGGTTGCGGCAGCGGCGTCGCCGCCCGCCGGGTGATTTCATTTTTCGGCCCGGCTCATTTCTCCGAAATCCTCCTCTGGGATCACGAACCGCTTGCCGCCGATTTTGCGGCCACCGCCGCGTCCCGGGAATTTCCGTCATTGCGTGCCACCGCGGTCACGCCCGGATTTCTGCAGGGCGACGCGCCCCTCGGGCTGCTCGTCGTCAGCCATGTGCTCAACGAACTCGCCGCGCCGGCGCTCGCGGAGCTGCGCGCACTGCTCGCCCGCGCCGCTGCGGTGCTGTGGGTCGAGCCCGGCACGCACGAGGTCAGCCGCGGGCTCGGCTGGATTCGCGAGGCGGTCCGCGGCGAGTATCACGTCGTCGCCCCGTGCACGCATCAAAACGCGTGTCCGGTGTTCGAGGAAGCCAACGCACGCCACTGGTGCCACTTCTTCGCGCCGCCGCCGCCGGAGATCTTCGCGAACCCCGACTGGGTGAAATTCGGCCAGCGCGCGGGCATCGATCTGCGCAGCCTGCCCTATGCGTTTCTCGCCTTGGATCGGCGTCCCGCCGCCTCCGCGCCCACCGCTCTCTCTCGCGTCATCGGGCGCCCCGAACATTTCAAACCCTACGCGCGGCTGCTGAGCTGCGACGCCACCGGCCTCGCCGAACTCGAGCTACCCAAGCGCGCCGATCCCGCGCTCTTCAAACAGCTCGACCGAACGAAAGCCCCGCTTGTCTACCGCTGGCGCCGCGAGGGCCTCAAAATCCTCGGCGGCGAAAGCCTCGGCTAGCGCGCGCGGCGCCCGC
>Ga0206960_1223_pt1 | contig 12269 bp, 16 predicted proteins | sample Alteio_BWOrgHeat_29_FD_153255 | JGI IMG/M metagenome (GOLD analysis project Ga0206960, IMG submission 153255) | Enriched cells from forest soil in Barre Woods Harvard Forest LTER site, Petersham, Massachusetts, United States -... | ecosystem: Environmental > Terrestrial > Soil > Temperate forest >... | reverse complement strand
CACCACGATGCCGACATCGGTGGTGTTATATTCGTGGTCGATCACCGCGCCGTCGCCTACCCGGCAGCCGCCACGCAAATAGCCTTTGATCAACGGCGGCAATGCGGAGAACGCCGCTTTCACATCCACCTGCTCCTTGGGCATCAAGTTCATATTCACATAACGCTCCGGCAGCGCCTTCAGCCGCAATTCATTTGGCGCCAGATGGTAATGATGCAAATAGGCCAGCGCCTGCGCATGTGCCTTCGGGTCCGTGCCCGGAAAGCTCGCGCAGCCGAACATAATCTCCACCCGGTACCGCGCCACATAGGCCGCAATGCCGCGCCAGAGCAATTGCAGCACCGCGCGGTTGCGATATTGCGAATCCACGCAGCTGCGGCCCAGCTCCATAATTTCGCCTTCGTGCGCCTCGATGAGGTGAATATCATATTCCCCAGCCGTGTAAAATCGGCCGATTTTGCGCATCATCTCGCGGCGCAACAGGCGGTAGGTGCCCACCACGCGCTGTTTTCCATCCGCATGCTCTACCACCAGCAAATGGTCGCAGAGCGGGTCAAACTGGTCCCAATCGCGGTGCGCGCGCTGCATCTCAGTGGAAACATGCGCGCCCATTTCCTCCACGAATACTTGGTAACGCAGCGCCTGCGCCGCCTGTACATCTTCCGGGTTTGCCGCCAGCCGCACCTGAAGCGCACCCGCGCATAAGTTGCCGATAATGGGGCACTCAGTCGGCGAATCCTTCGGGCGATGTGCGGCCATGAGCATGCGCGCGATTAGTTTTCGCTACTGCGGCCGAGCGGCACGCCGTAAAGCTCCAGCCGGTGCCCGGCCAAACGATAGCCCAGCTTGCGTGCGATCTCATCCTGCAAACGCTCGATCTCGTCGCTGGAAAATTCAATCACCTTGCCGGATTTAATATCGATCAAATGATCGTGATGCGCTTCGGGTGCTTCCTCATAACGCGCCCGCCCGTCGCCGAAATCATGCCGCTGGGTGATGCCCGCCTCCTCAAACAGCTTCACCGTGCGATACACCGTGGCGATGCTGATGCGCGGGTCCGCGGCTGCGGCGCGTTGATAGAGCAATTCTACATCCGGGTGGTCCGCCGATTCGGAAAGCACGCGCGCAATCACGCGCCGCTGGCCCGTCATTTTAAGGCCTTTCTCCAGGCATTTATCTTCGATGCGCGAGGGCATACGGTGGTCCTTGAAACCGCGTAATTTTTGTCAGGCGCCGTTTATACCCCATCCCGGCGCGGCGCACAACCCAAGCCTTGCTTGGAGACGGAATTTGCGCTAAGAAACCGATATGAAACAGATAATTCCCAACGTTTTTCCTATGCTATGCCTGGCAGTGGCAAGCCCTGCGCTGGCAAATCAAGCGCCTGCGTTGCCAAACTTGGTGACACAAAGCCCCGCGCAGCAGGAATCGTTCCTCGCCGCGCAGGCGGTGATGAAACATGACTACGCCACCGCGGTGCAGATGTATAACCAGATCATCGCCGCCAACCCGAATAATATCGACGCCTATATTTCCCGCGGCATCGTGAAGCGTGAAATGAAGGACGACGCCGGCAGCATCACCGACGGCCAAGCCGTGCTGCGCCTGACCGAACCCGGCCTGCAACAAAACCCGAATGATGCGCTGCTCTATCACCAACGCGGCATGGGCTTCCGCCTGGTACGCGATTTTGGTCAAGCTACGGACAACATCCAGCGCGCCATCCAACTCAGCGGCGGCGCGAATCCGGCGTGGCAGAATGATTTAAACGCGCTGAAATTGGAACAGCACATCTATCAGTAAAATAGCTGTATAATAAAAAAGGCGAGGATTGATTCCCCGCCTTTTTCGTTGTTCGTTTATCGTTAGTCGTCTGTCGTTTAATAACGACCAACGACCAACGACTAACCTTCTTGGCTTTTCCGTCTTTGTCTTTTGCCGGTTCGGCGGCGGGCGTTTCCGCAGGTGCGGGTGCTGCGACAGGTGTCGGCGCGGGCGTTGCGGCGGGCTGGGTTTTGGCGGAGAGTTCGTTCAGGCGATAATCGGTGTCCTTACGGTATTTATCCAGGCTGTCGGACAGGGCTTTGACCTGGTGCTGGTTTTCTTCCATCTGGCCGCGCAGCGTGCGCAGCTGGTCTTCCAGATTGCTTAGGCGCACTTCCAAACTGGCGGCGGCGGGTGTGCCGGGAGGGGGCGTGGTGCCGTCATCAATCGCGGTTTTTGCGCCGTCACCGCCGCGTGCGACTTGGCGCTGAAGCACCAGCACGTCGCGTTGCAGGCGGTCGATGCGGTCGGCCATTTCACTGTTGGTTTGCGCGTGGCTCTGCACGGGCAGCATTGCAGCGCTAAGCAGAAGACTGGTAATCAGCAGGCGATAATGCATGTGTTGCTACAAATAAAAACCCCGCCTGATACTAGACCAGGCGGGGTTTTAATCAAGACTTGTTTTGACAGATCTTCTTTTAGAAAATCTGTCGGGCAAGCTCCGTAATGGAAAAACTACGGGTTGGTGATCACCGTTACCGCGCGGCGATTTTGCGCCCAGGCGGCTTCGTTCGAGCCGAGCACTGCGGGGCGCTCTTTGCCGTACGAAATGGTGGAGACGCGGCTAGCTTTTATGCCGAGGCTCACCAGATATTTTTTGGTGGCTGCAGCGCGGCGCTCGCCGAGGGCCAAGTTGTACTCACGCGTGCCGCGCTCGTCGCAATGGCCTTCGATCGTCACGTTGACGTTGGAATATTGCTTCAGCCAATCAGCCTGGCGTTGCAGCGTGCCTTGCGCTTCGCTGCTGATAGCGGAGCTGTCGAGCTCGAAGAACACGCGGTCGCCGACATTGGCTTCCAGATCGCTCTGGGTGCCTTTGACGACATCTGCACTGCCGCCGCCGACACCACCGGTGCCGCCGGCGCCGCCGTTACCGGAGTTGGGGGCATCGCACGCGCTGAGCAGCAGCAGCGTGGAGAGGACGGCGAACCATTTAGTCGAGTTTTTCATAACCTATTCTCCTTGAATGTATTTTTCGAAATTCATTGCGCCGATAGGATCGCGTGGGCTTTTAAAAAAGCGAAGCAAAACTGGCGAAATATGGGCTTAAGCACTAATCCTCGTGGGTTAAAAATCCAATGGTATTCCGCACCTGCTCTGATGAAACTCCATTGCTGTGTTATAAAGGCAACAGTGGTGACCAGGCGGGGTCGGAGGCGTCGATCGGGGTGGGCACCTCACGTAGGTTGTAGCCCGTGACGTCCACCGAATACAGGCGCGTGCGGCCGTTGCGGTCTTGCCGGCTGAACATGATGACGCGGCCGTTGGGCGACCAGGTGGGGCCTTCCTCGGAGTAAGAGGAGGTCAGGGCGCGCTCACCGCTGCCGTCCGGGCGCATGACGCCGATATAAAACTGGCCGCCGGCGATTTTGGTGAAGGCGATCAAATCGCCGCGCGGCGACCAGGCGGGCGTGCCGTAACGGCCGTCACCGAAGCTGATGCGCTCGATGTTCGAGCCGTCGGCGTTCATGGTGTAAATCTGCTGCGCACCGCCGCGGTCGGAGTTGAATACGATGCGTTTGCTGTCGGGTGAGTAGGAGGGCGAAGTGTCGATGCCGTCGCTATTGGTCAGGCGGTGCAATTGGCGCGAGCCCAGGCTCATCGTGTAGAGGTTGGTTACGCCACTATCGCCCAGGGCGATGGACATGATGATGGAATGGCCGTCCGGCGTGAAGCGTGGGGCGAACGACATGCCGTCAAACGAGCCGAGCGATTCTTCGCGGCCGGTTTGCAGATCGCGCAGGAACACGCGCGGCTTTTTGCCGGCGAAGGAGAGATAGATAATCTCCTGCGATTTGGGGGAGAAGCGCGGGGTGAGGGCCATGTAGCGGCCGTCGGTGAGGAATTTGTGGTTCTCGCCGTCTTGGTCCATGATGGCCAGGCGTTTGACGCGGCGCTGCAGCGGGCCGCTTTCGGCGACATAGACGATACGGCTGTCGAAATAGCCCGTCTCGCCGGTCAGGCGCGAATAAATCTCGTCGGCGATGATATGGGCGATGCGGCGCCAGTTGTTTTTAAAGCTGTTATATTCCTTGCCCGCCGCCTGCTGCTCGCCGGTCACATCCCACAGGCGGAACGAGACTTTCAAATGCTCGCCCTGCGTGGAAATGACGCCGGTGACCAGGCCTTGCGCGCCCACCTGCCGCCAATCGGCGAAGCGGGGCGTGGCGGTTTGCGTGTCGATTTTCTCGATGAAGGCGCTTTTGTCGATGGGCTTAAATAAGCCCGAGCGTTCCAAATCCGCCGCCACGACATCCGCAATGTCTTGTCCCAGCTGCGTATCGCCCGCGAAATCCGGCACGGCGATCGGCAGCGGGGCAACATTACCCTTGGTGATGTCGATTTTGAGCTGTGCGTGGGCGGGGGCCGCGATGAGGCAAGCAAGAGTTAGGGCGAGGGCGGCAAAGCGGTTCATGGGAAACTCCTGGGTGGATCAAGGCCGCAAATCTAATACAGCGCGCGTAAGGGAGCAAATAGTAATTCGTTTTTTCTAGCGGAGCATCTCTGCAAGGTCGAAAGTGAATTCAATATAACTCCAGCCTTCGTATTTGTCCGGCGGCAGGCCGGTGAGCGGCGTGCATAGGTGGACTGCGCGCATCGCCGCTTCAGCTGCGTCACGGTAAGCTGGATCGTGCATATTTGCTGCGGTATTTTCCGTATATCGTGCGTCTACGAGGCTGCCATCACGGTTTAGCCAAACGCCTATCGTAACCACCGGAACATGTGCCGCACCGGCCTTTACCGCCCAGCACTTGTACAGTTGGTTTTTAACGTTGTCGACTGTAGTTAGACTGATGGGAAGAGTAGGATCATGCGGTATTTCAGGGTGCAGCGACGCCATAGACGTATTGGTTTTTGCGGGGTGCGGGATGCCGGCAGTGCAGGCAGCGATAGCCACTAGCATTGTGAGTACCAATACACATTTTATGTGTGCATTTTTTTGTGTTTGGTTCATTTTAATACAGCATTTGCGCGGGGTCGAAGTTGAATTCCATGTAGCTCCAGCCTTCATATTTATCTGCCGGCAGGTTTTGCAGCGGCGAGCAGACATGGACGGCGCGCATGCCGGCATCTGCGGCGGCGCGGTAGGCGGGGTCGCCCATCTTGGCTTTTGTCGCGTTGGTGAATTGCGCGTCTATCAGTGAGCCGTCGCGGTTTAGCCACAGGTCGATGACAACAACGAGTTTATACGCATCCTTCGCGCCAGGGTCCACGTTCCAGCATTTATAGAGCTGTTGCTTGATGGATTCGGTGAGGGTGACGGAAAGCTTTAAGTTAGGGTCATAGGGCACGTCGCTATGCGCGCGCGACGGCGCGGCTTTTTCCTTATCCTTCGATTTATCTTTCGATTCTTCCGCCGCCGCTTGTTTGCGCACGCTTTTGAGCACGGCGAGCAAATCATCTTCCTTGGATTTTTCCGGTTTTTTCTCTTCGGGTTTTTTCACCACATCTTTCTTCTTCTCTGGCTTAGGCGGCGCAGGAGTGGGCTGCGGCAGTGGGGGCGGCGGAGGAGGCGTAGCGTTCGTCACGTGCGGCGTCGCTTTTTTCGCTTCGGGTGTTTTTTCCGGCGCTTGTTTTTCGGCCGGCGGGGTTTCTTGCGGCTTCACATTGGTGATTTCGGAGATGGGAAGGATATCCACCGTTACAATCAGCGGCGCCGGCGGCGGAGTGCGCGTAAAAATCAAATCCGGCACGCCGAGCACGATCAATAGCAATGCGATGATGTGCACGATGCTGGAGGTTATAATCGCTTTGCGGCGCTCGGGGCGCATACGCGTACCTATTTAAGCGGCGTGGTGGGCGTTTCCGTCACCAGCGATACTTTGGGAAACCCGGCTTGGCTGACTTCCGCCACGGCTTGCATGACGCGCCCGTAATCCACCGATTTGTCGGCCTTCACGAAGATGCGCGTATCGTGCTTTTGATTGGCGATGGCGTTCAGCTTCGGGCCCAGCTCTTTGAGCTGAATCTCAGTTTTTTGAACGAAGATTTTGCCGGCGCTGTTGACGGAGACGGTCAGCGGCTCGTCCTGGCCGGGCAGGGGCGAGGCGTCGGCCTTGGGCAGGTCTACGTTCACGCCGGCGGTGAGCATGGGGGCGGTGACCATGAAAATCACCAGCAGCACCAACATTACGTCCACCAGCGGAGTGACGTTGATTTCGGTGAACGGGTGGCGGCTTAAGCGATCACGCCCGCGCCCTCTGCTGCCGCCGCCATTGAGACTCGCACCCATGCTGATTACCCTTCGATCTGGCGGGAGAGAATCGTGTTAAACTCGGTGCTGAAATCCTCCAGCTTGCCGGCATATTGCGAGATCTCGTTGGAGAATTTGTTATAGGCGATCACCGCCGGGATGGCGGCAAACAGGCCGCAGGCGGTGGCAAACAGTGCTTCGGCGATGCCGGGCGCCACGGCGGCCAGCGAGGTGTTTTTGGACAAGGCGATGGAGTGAAAGCTGTTCATGATGCCCCACACCGTGCCGAACAGGCCGATAAACGGCGCTGACGTGCCCACCGTGGCGAGGAAGCCCAGGCCGTTTTCCATGCGGTCCAGCTCGCGGTTGCGGGCGACGCCCATGATTTGCAAGATGCGCTCGCGCACGCTGGTGCGTTGCGGGCTGCCGGGCGAGCCCATGCCAGCGGTTTTGGAGCGCATCCATTCTTCCATGGCGGCGGTGAACATAACGGCCATGGGGTGGTTGGCGCGTTTTTTCACACGCTCGTGGAGTTTATCCAGCGCGTCGCTGCTCCAGAATTCGCTTTCAAAACTGCGCGATTTGATGCGTATCATTTTCATCATCAGCACTTTTTCGATGATGATGACCGACGACCAGAACCACGACAAAAGCAAAATGGCGATCACGACTTTCACCACCCAATCCGCCTGCATGAACAGGGCGATCATGGACAGATCGGTGACGGGCGGCGGGGCCGAGCCGGCGAGCGTGGCGGCAGATACGGGATCGACAGCAGTGGAGACTGGCATAAGATTCCTATGTTGTAGGGGTAAAGAAGCTGCGCAGGGCAGTGGCGACGGCATCCGGCAGGCGCTGGGCCTTAAAATCGCGGCCGACGGTGCCTATACGCACATCGAGTGTGCATAGGCGTTGCGAGTCGCGCTGGATGGTTTGTTTCATGGTGATGCTGGCCCCGCCTATATCCTCCACCGCCGTGGTGATTGTCAAGAGGTCGTCGAGTTTGGCGGGGCTTAAAAAATCCGCCTCTACCCGGCGCACGACAAAGGCGATGCCTTGTTCATCCCACAGTTGCGATTGCGCGATGCCTGCTTGGCGCAGCGCCTCGGTGCGCGCCCGCTCGGCGAATTTGAGGTAATTAGCGTAATAGACGACGCCGCCGGAATCGGTGTCTTCATAGTAAACGCGGATGGCAAAACTGTGCATAGCGGTTTTAAGACTGTAGGATAAACTGCTGATAGTAAAACACGAAGGAAGCGGTGAGCGAGGGCATGACGCGCACCAGTGTACTGAGCGCGATTTGCAAGATCAATACGCGCACGCCGATGCCGGGATATTTTTTGTGCGTCAACGCTAGCGCTGCCAGTAGCGCGGCGGCCAGCAGCCCCCATAGCGTATGCGCGCTCAGCCACCACAAGAACAGCGGCAGGGATTTGATCAGCGTGATCAGCTTATACGGCCCGGCGTAACTCAGCACCGCCTCGCAGGCATTGGTGAAGGCGCGGGTGAAGAGGATGCATAGCGCGCCGAACCAGAACGCGTTGCAGCGCCAGAAGATGGGTTTCGCAAAATAATCGATCAGGTTTTCCCAATAGAGCCAGCCGAAGAAAATGGCTATCGGCACCAGGCCGCCGGCGGTTTTCCAGCTTGGCCAGGCGTTCAGCGGGAAGAAAAGCAGGAGGATGGCGTAAATGGTGAGCGCGCCGGTGCAGATGAGGTTTTTTGTTTCGGGGTAAAATGATTTCCACAGGCGCAGCGGGGAGAGCTCCGAGAATGCGCTTTCGGGAGTGTAATGCGCAGCGGGCCGGGCGGCGCTAGGAGGCGGCGCTCCTGCGCGTAGGCCTTGGTCGTAGGCGATGCGCTTACCGGCGTCGCCCAGCACAGCGTAGGCCTCGCCGATTTGTTTGAAGCGCGCCTCGGAGGCGTGGTCGCCGGGGTTATGATCGGGGTGGTAGCGCATGGCGAGTGCGCGATAGGCTTTTTTGATGTCCTTGCCGCTGGCAGCACGCGTGAGGCCGAGAATGGCGTAGTAATCGGCGGGCATGTGCGGGGTTACGATTCCAGAAATTCCATTTGTTCCGCGGTTTTCACCGGTGCTTTGAGGCCCAGATGCCCGTAGCAGCCTTGCGTCAGCATGCGCCCGCGCGGGGTGCGTTGCAGGAAGCCGAGTTGCAGGAGATACGGTTCGATGGTTTCCTCAATCGCGTCACGTTGTTCGGACAGGCCCGCGGCGATGGTCTCCACGCCCACCGGGCCGCCGGCATAATGATCGGCGATGTAGCGCAAATAGCGGCGGTCGGCGCTATCTAAGCCGAGCGCGTCTACTTCCAGGCAGGTGAGGCCGTAATCGGCCAGGGCGCGGTCGATCTTTTCCTTCTTCTGCGCATGGGCGAAATCGCGCACGCGCTTGAGCAGCCGCACGGCGATGCGCGGCGTTCCGCGGGCGCGCGTGGCGATTTCGGAGCAGCCGTCGGCGGAGATGGGCATGTTCATGAGGTTGCTGGCGCGGGTGATGACGCGCTCCAACTCCTTCGGCTCATAAAACCGCAGGCGTAGCGGAATGCCGAAGCGGTCGCGCAGCGGGTTTGAGAGCAGGCCAAGGCGCGTGGTGGCGCCGACCAGTGTGAAGGGCGGCAGGTCGATGCGCACGGTGCGTGCTGCCGGGCCTTCGCCGATTAGTATATCCAGCTTGAAATCCTCCATCGCGGAATAGAGCATTTCTTCCACGGCGATGTTGAGGCGGTGAATTTCGTCGATGAACAGTACGTCGCGCGGCTCGAGGCTGGTGAGAATGGCGGCTAAATCTCCGGCGCGCGACAGGATCGGGCCTGCGGTGGGGCGAAAGCCCACACTAAGCTCGCGTGCGACGATCTGCGCCAGGGTGGTTTTGCCTAGGCCCGGCGGGCCGTGCAGCAGCACATGGTCCAGCGCGTCGCCGCGTGAACTTGCCGCGTCAATAAAGATGCGTAAATTCTCGCGCGCTTCCGGCTGGCCGGTGAAATCTGCCAGCGATTGCGGGCGCAGCGAGGTGTTTTGTGTGTCTTCCTCGCGCGGCGCGGGGCTGACGATGCTGGCTTCCGGCTTCATGCCGTTTCCTTGCTGCGGGTCAAGGCTTTCAGGCTGCGTTTAATCAGCGCATCCACGCCCGCATCCGCGCCTGCATCCTGCGCGGCTTTCGCGGCGGCGGCGTAAGCTTCCGAGCGGTTATAGCCAAGATTGACTAGGGCGGAGATGGCGTCTTCAAGCGAGGCGGTGGGTGATGGGTGATGGGTGATTGGTGTCTTTTTCTTTTCTTCACCCATCACCTGCCACCCGCCACCCATAACCACCTTATCTTTCAACTCCGCCACGATGCGCTCGGCCAGTTTCGGACCGATGCCGGAGATGCGGCTGAAGGCGGTGGTGTCTTTGGCGAGAATGGCCTGCGTGAGTTGGTCGGGCGTCAGCGCGTTTTGAATGGCGAGCGCTACTTTCGCGCCTACGCGCTGCACACTGCATAGCTTGCAGAACCATTCGCGTTCCAGCAGGCTGGGGAAGCCGTAAAGATGAAAATGATCTTCGCGCACATGCGTCTCGATGATCATCACCGCTGCTTCGCCCACGGCGAGTTGGCTTTGCGTGCGTGCATTGCAGAAAATTTCATACCCCACGCCGCCCACATCCAGCAGAATGCCTTCTTCACCAAGCGCCGCTACAATGCCTTTGAGCCTGCCGATCATAAGATAAGGGATTTGGGGCTAGGGGTTGGGGATTGGTAAGCTATAGCAGACAATATTTCCTTTGTCATGCCCGTGAAAACGGGCATCCAGTTATTAGTTTCTGGGTTCCCGCTTTTGCGGGAATGACATTAAAGGGATTTACTGTGCTCGGTCACCGAAACTTGCAGGCTGGAAACCTTGACCGGCACGCCGTTTACTTCTGCGGCCTGCACCACGCCTGCATCCGGCGGGTACATGATCTGTTCGGGGCCGAGGCGCGCGAGTTCGGCTTCGGCTTTTTTGGCTTTGCTATTCGCGGAAAAAGCGGTGACAAACGCCAGCGCGCCCAGACCGTTTAAAATATATCCCAGCGGTTTGTTTAGCTTACCAAGGAAATTGCGTTGTTCTTTAAGCGTGCTCGCTTGGAATTCCAGCAGCGTGTCCAGCTGCAGCGTGGTCATGCCTAACGCCAGGTCTGCAATGCCCATGCTGATACTGCTATTGGAGCTCGCGTGTTCGTCAAACACCTTCTGGCTCAGGTGCTCGCGTTCAACGTCCTCACGGGTTTCAAAAATTTTGGCCATGGGTGTTTCCGGTTGTTATTCTTTATAAATGTAGCGCATAAAATCGGCCATGCGTGTGAAAGATTTGTGACAAATAATATGTTTATATTATAATTGCTTAGCGTGGTGCGCGTGCGTGATGGCGACGGCCAGCGCGTCCATGGCGTCCGCACCCGCTTCCAGATTGCGGCAGCCGGGCAGCAGCACGCGCACCATGGCGGCAATTTGTTCTTTTTCGGCGTGGCCGGTGCCGACGACGGATTTTTTCACCAGATTGGCGGCATATTCCGCCACCGCTAAATCATGCAGCGCCAGTGTGAGCAGCAGCGCGCCGCGCGCCTGGCCGAGCTTGAGGCTCGAGGCGCTGTTTTTATTCACAAAGGTTTCTTCCATTGCCGCCGCGGCGGGGCGATGCGCGAGGATAACTTCCTGCAAACCGTCATGCAGTGTTTTTAGGCGCGTAGTGGAAGGCGCATCCGGTTTGGTGGCGATTATGCCTGCCGCCACGAAAGAAAGCTGATTGCCGCTGACGCTAATCACCCCCCAGCCGGTACGCTGCAAGCCGGGGTCCACGCCGAGGATGATTGATGAGCGATGAGGGATGAGAGATGAGTGAGGGTTATTTGAAGAACCGCTTCTCATCGCTCATCTCTCATCGCTCATCTCCTTAATAATGGAGTCAGGAATCTCGGCGTTGGTGAACACTTCCTGCACGTCGTCATGGTCTTCGAGCACGTCGATGAGTTTGAGCAGCGCGCGGGCTTGCTCTTCATTGGGCGTGGCGGAGGTTTTGGGCAGCCAGGTGAGCTTGGCCGAGGCGGGCTGGCCGAAGGTTTTTTCCAGCGCGTCGCGCACCGCGCCGAAATGATCGGCGGCGCACAGCACGACGTGTTCTTCCGCGCCGGTTTCGCAATTATCGGCGCCGGCTTCGAGCGCCGCTTCGAACATTTTTTCCTCGGACGCAACGCTGAGCGGGTAGGTGATGCGGCCAACATAATCGAACATGAAGCTCACGCTGCCGCTCTCGCCCAGCGCGCCGCCGAATTTGCCGAATGCGGCGCGCACGTCGGAGGCGGTGCGGTTGCGGTTGTCGGTCAGCGCATTGATGATGAGCGCTGCGCCGCCGGGGCCGTAGGCTTCGTAGCGAATCGGTTCGTAATTATCGGAGTCCAAGCCGCCGGTGGCGCGTTTGATCGCCGCTTCCACCTTGTCGCGCGGCATGTTTTCCTCACGCGCCCATTGAATGGCGGCGCGCAGGCGCGGGTTGGTGCTTGGGTCCGGTGCACCGCCCTTGCACGCGGCAATGATCTCACGGCCGATCTTGGTAAAGATCTTGCCCTTCTTTGCATCCTGCGCACCTTTGCGGTGCATGATGTTTTTAAACTGTGAATGGCCGGCCATGGGAGGTAATTGGAATCCTGGTGACTGGTGGCTGGAAAAGTGCGGTGAATTTCAATTAGCAAAATTCCAGTCACCAGTCACCAGAATTCCAGTTACCCTTTTGCACCCGACAGCACGAACACGTCCACGCGGTCGGCGGGGCTGCCGGCTTCTTTATTGCCTTCGGCCTGCACGTTAATGCGTAAATTATCCACGCCCTGGTCGATGAGATAAGCCCGCACTGCAAGTGCCCGCGCCAGCGAGACGCGCCGCGCCGTGCTGGCCTGATCGGCGCTGCCGCTGGCATGTGCCACGATAGAGAGGCGTGTATTCGTATCCTGTTTCAGCCGCGCGGCGAGCGCATCAAGCTGCGGTTTGTTGGCATCGGGG
>Ga0206960_1215_pt1 | contig 12303 bp, 12 predicted proteins | sample Alteio_BWOrgHeat_29_FD_153255 | JGI IMG/M metagenome (GOLD analysis project Ga0206960, IMG submission 153255) | Enriched cells from forest soil in Barre Woods Harvard Forest LTER site, Petersham, Massachusetts, United States -... | ecosystem: Environmental > Terrestrial > Soil > Temperate forest >... | reverse complement strand
CTTTACGAACGAAGCCGTTTCCTTATATGTTTTGCCGCACGGTGCAACCACGCTGCCATCTATGGATCTATGCCAAAACTAGAATCATTCATTGACCCCGAACGCTGGCTGGATTTACTCAAGCGTATCAACGGGCCACGCCGGCGCAAGTCGCTGCTCTCGCCGCAGGGCCTAGCTTATGCGGGACTAAACCGCCGCCTGCTCGCCGCAGCGCTAGATGCGGGGCTGATCGGCCTACTGCTCACGCCCTTCAATAATCTGCTGATAAGCTACGCCTATACCGATGTGCATTGGGATATGGCGGCGTGGAAGGAAGCCGCCACCGGCGGGCCTGAAGCGTGGCGCGCGGAATTACAGGTCATTCAGGATTCCGGGTTGCTGCGCGCGCTGGCCCGGCTGTCGCAAATTCAATTTACGGTACTCGCCGTATATTCCTATGGCTTTTGGCGCACGATAGGAGCCACGCCCGGTAAATGGCTGCTGCGCATGCAAGTCGTGGATGCTGCCAGCGGCAATAAAATCAGCGATCTGCAGGCCATGCTGCGGCTGGTGGGTTACATACTGGCAGGCCTACCGCTCGGCGTCGGCTTTTTTGCCATGGATTGGAACGGCATGCGCCAAGGCTGGCATGACAAGCTGGCGCACACGGCGGTAGTCATATTGCCTTGGCGGAGGGCCGCATGAGAATACCTGATTTTACACAGCTCTCCCCGCAGCGACTGGCGCTGCTAATCGGCCTGGCTTTCGCGCTGTTTCTCGGCGCTCATCCCTACATCACGCCTTCCGAAGCGCGCTATATTGAACTACCGCGGCAAATGGTCGTTAGCGGCGACTGGGTGGTGCCGCATATCAACGGCGTGCCGTATTTCGAAAAACCACCGCTGTTTTATTGGATGCAGGCGATAGTGTTCAGCATGGCCGGCTGGGGAGAATATGCGGGCCGTGCGCTCACGGCGTTGCTCTCCGTTGCCTTGTGCATGCTCACCTATGCGTTGGGCATGTTATTTTATTCGCGCCGCGTGGGCGCAGTGGCCGCGCTGGCGCTAGCGACATCATGGCTGGGTTTTAGCCTGAGCCGCGTAGTGATGCTTGACGTGCCGGTTTCGGTGTGCATCACCGCGACGCTTTATTGTTTCCTACGCGCCGCGCGCGAGGAGAAGCCACCGGTCTGGATTCTTTACGGCATGTACATCGCCGCAGCGCTGGGCATGCTCACCAAGGGGCTGATTGCAGTGGCGCTACCGGGGCTAATCGTACTGGTGTGGCTGGCCTTCACCAAAAACTGGCGTTTGCTGCTGCGACTACGCATTCCCACGGGCGCGCTGCTGTTTCTTGCTATCGTACTGCCATGGCATATCGCGGCGGGAAATCGCTATCCCGAATTCTGGAAATTTTATTTCCTACATGAGCATTTTGACCGTTTTCTCACGGATGCACATCACCGTGACCAACCGTGGTGGTTTTTTATTGCTGTGCTGCTCGTAGGCATCATGCCCTGGCTACCGGTGCTGGCGCGCAGCCTGTGGCAGGAACGCGAGAACCGCGATCCGTATAGGGTGTTTCTTTTGCTATGGGCGGCTATTCCGCTGGTGTTTTTTTCACTCTCACATTCCAAGCTGGTGCCGTATATTTATCCCATCTTCTCACCACTATGCGTACTGCTGGCACCGCCGCTACTGGCGGGCTGGGAACGCCGCGACCGCCTGGCACGCGCCTGTGTCTATATCGCCGTGCTCACGCCGCTGCTGGGTTATACCGCGCAGATGCTCGCGCCCTATGTCTGGCGCGGATCGGTGAAGCCGATGGCCATGGCATTGAAAGAAATACTGCAAGAGGGTGATGAAGTGGCCATTTACGGCAATTACCGGCAGGATCTGCCGATTTATTTGAACCGCAATATTATCGTCGGCGGGTATGAGGGCGAGCTGGCCTTCGGCATGTCCATTGAGCCAGAAACACATCAATGGATGATGAGTGATGCAAAGTTCATTGCCAATTGTCAAAATCATATATTCCCGATTTATATTATGGTATCGGACGACAATGTTGAACGCTTAAAAAAACAATGTGCGGTTAGCCTGGTAGTAGACAGCTTGGCGCCAGAGCGGTTCTCTCTTTATAAAACACAGGATAGCAATCATGACTGAAGAATTTCTTCCCTTCGCCCGCCCCTGCATCAGCGAGGAAGCGATTGCAGAAGTAGTGGCGTGTATACGCTCCGGTTGGATCACCACTGGCCCGCGTGTTGCGCGCTTTGAACAAATGCTAAGTGAATATCACGGCGGCCGCCACGCGCTTGCACTATCCTCGGCCACAGCCGGATTACAACTTGCGCTACTCGCACTGGATTTGAAAGATGGCGATGAGGTCATCACCACCGCCCTCACCTTCGTAGCCACACTCAACACCATCATGCTGGCGGGCGGAAAACCTGTACTGGTGGATATTGACGAAACACTCAATATCGACGTGTCAAAAATCGAAGCCGCCATCACTCCACGCACGCGCGCCATCATGCCGGTGCATTTTACGGGCCTCAGCGTTGATCTGGATGCAATTTATGCGCTGGCGAAAAAGCACAAGCTCCGCGTGGTGGAAGACTGCGCACAGGCGATCGGCACGGAATATAAAGGCAAGCGCCTGGGCAGCTTTGGCGACATTCAGGTGATGAGCTTCCACCCCAATAAAAACATGACCACCGGCGAAGGCGGGGCGGTAATCACCGACGATGCCGATGTTATCAAACGCATAGAACGCCTACGCTTTCACGGCATTGACCGCGACGCGTTCAACCGCTTCGCTAAAACCGGCAGCCAAGAATATGACGTAGTGCTGCCCGGCTATAAATATAACATGATGGATATGCAAGCGGCGCTCGGCATCCACCAGCTGCCGGCGCTTCAGGGCTTCATCGAGGCGCGCACTAAACTGGCTGAGCGTTATCTTGAACTGCTCAAAGGCTGGCCGGGGCTAGACCTGCCACAGCTTCCTACTTACGCGAATCGTCATTCCTGGCATTTATTCACCGTACGCCTGACCGACGCGGCAGGCATGACACGCGACACGTTCCTGGCCAAAATGAAAGAACACAATATCGGCATCGGCCTGCATTACCAAGCCTCGCACACATTCTCATTTTACCGCGATACTTTTGGCTGGCAACCGAATGACTTTCCTAAAGCCCTACGCGCCGGCGAACGCATTTGTAGTTTGCCGTTGTTTCCGACGCTTACGGAGCAGGAGCAAGTGAGGGTGGTGAAGAGTATGAAGCAGGTGCTGGGTTAGAAAGCTACCCTGCTTTACGCGTATAAAGCCCAACCATTTCCGGTCGGCCAAACGTTAAATCAGTTGCACCTGCAACATAGGTGTCGGGAACTGGTGCATAGTTTGGAGGATAATATTTTTCCCACATATCGCGATGATGCGCTTTGATATGCCCCAATATCATGTCGTCTCCCGCTGTGCAGGTGAGGTAGCGGCAGGCCAACTCAACAAGTGCTGATTGCTTTTCCTCCGGTGTTTTATATTCCTCTTTCTTCAGGGAATCTGCGTCAGGGTTCACGTTTTTATTTCTGATGGCATCGAATCTTTCCTGCCAAAATTTACCTACTGAAAGGCGCCGCTTTTCTTTGGGCTTGGCCTGATCTTCAACAATATCTCGGATCGTTTGCTTAACCATTTCTTTTTGCTGCTCGTCCGTTTCCCTGAAAATGCTCGCGAAATCCTTTTGTAACTTTTCTACACTTTTCTCCATATCTTGTGAAAAACTCACTAACGGGCGACCATCCTTAAACTTAAGATCGCGCACGTAGTCCGCGTTATGTTCTTTTAGTTCCTTCTGAACAGCCAATATATTTTCCTTGGTCTGCAATATCACATCTTCCATTAGCCTCGCTTTTATACTTGTTGCCAGCGATTTACAGACAGCACGACTATGCTCTTCCGTCTTCTCCGGATGTAACTTCCTTATGCTTTTTGTTACATCGGCTTCATATTGCTCGATATCCTCGTCGGCAGCTTCCTTGCATTGGCCTGCTACGGGGAATACTTCTATTAACTTCTCAAGCTTTATTTTTCCTGAAAGAACGCCGTCTTCTATATCGGTAGCAGTGAATGCTATCCAATCAGAAATTGCAGCAAGCTGCCCTTCAATAGGGCTCCGCTTGGTTAAATAGAGCGGTGCAGTACCTACTATTTGATTAATGACACCGCGGGTTAAGGGAATGTTCTCTACACTTTTTGGCTTCCCGCGATGAATCAATGTTTGTAAGAATGAATTGGGCAATTCCCACAATTTATGGAAGTATCGCGCTGAGCTTTCTTCCATATCCTTTATATCGTTTACTAAACCTGTGTTAATCCACCCAGCTATATCAGCATCTGTTACCTGTTTTTTTTCTTTTTCTTCTTGGGCTATCTTTTTAACTACTTGAAGAGACGCTGCTTTATTATGTTTATAATTTCCTGGTTTCAACACTGCCATGGGCTCGTCAGTCGGCAGCACGGGAAGCGCCTCATATTCCCAGTACCGTTTCGATAATCCCTCTAATACGCCGTGAGTAAGATTGAGCCCTTTGTAGGAAAACGCACGTATAGACCATTTCGTTATCACCCGTAGACCTGCCGCATCGTGCGTCCATGTTTTTTGATCGCCCAGCATTTCCTGCGCTGCTGCTTCCCCGGCATGGCCGAAAGGCATATGCCCGATATCATGGGCAGCGCATATGGCCGCGGTCATATCGCGGCTTTCTTGATCGAGACCAAGCGAGCGCCCAATGCGCTCTGCCACATTTTGCACGTCGATCGTATGCGTGATGCGATTTTCACTATGAAAACGGCGATTGGGATTAAACTGATACACCGCCAGCAAACGTCGCCATTCAGGGGAGTTCTCTACGCGCTGCTTATCGGCAAAAAAAGCGTAATTATGAGACGGCTTCTCGCACTTCATCTCTGGGTAAATGCGCCCGCGTGCTAACTTTTGGTCATCCTCTGAACGGTTGCAGAACGAGGTGATAGAATACCCATTTTTTATACATGCGGCTTGATATTCCTTGTCGATACGCTCTGCTTTTTCTAAACGTTCCGCCTCTAAGCGCTTCGCTTCTAAACGTTTTAAGTTTAGATCTTCTTTCAGCGTTGTCTTCAGCTCGTCATCACTGATCATAATCACTACCCATACTTGCCGACTTGTTTATACCTTTTATACAGCTCCGCCAAGGCATTTTTTAATAGAAAATAATGTTTCGCTATACTACCCAGTTCAGAAAATTGCTAAGCAGCCTGAGCCCCGGTTCCTGGCTCTTTTCCGGGTGAAATTGGGTGCCCATGATGTTGCCGTGCGCCACGATGGCCGTCACCGGCCCGCCATAATCCGTGGTCGCCAGCACATCCGCCGGGTTTTCGCATACCGCGTGATAGCTATGCACAAAATAGGCATGGTCCCCGTTTTTGAGGCCTTGCAGCAGCGGGTGCGGCGCGCGCAGTTGCAATTCGTTCCAACCCATATGCGGGACTTTGAGATTGCCTCCGGGCACAAGCGCTTTCACCTCGCCCGGTATCCAGTTCAAGCCTTCATGAACTCCGTGTTCATAGCCGCGGGTGAATAATAATTGCATGCCCACGCAAATGCCCAGAAACGGTTTTTTGCGCACATGCACTTCTTCTTCCATCGCCGCGCGCAATCCGGTGCGCGCCTCCAGCCCCGCCATGCAATCACCAAACGCGCCAACGCCCGGCAGCACAATATGTGTCGCATCACGCAGTGCGGTTGGTTCGCCGCTCACCGTCACAGTATCGCCTGCTTCCGCTACATGTTCAAACGCTTTGGCAGCCGAGCGCAAATTGCCCGAGCCATAATCGATGATGACGATACGCCGCATTTTATCAGACGGGGTTCGCCGCCAGCTGCTGTTCAAAATAACGCCGCTGCGCGACTTCCAGACTCTCGCCGCTCACTACGCCAGCGGTGATATACCCGCGCCGCGCCAGGCCCGTGCGCAGCCAGTTGTTGCCTTCCAGGCCGATAAATACCATCTGCGCCAGTTGCAGCACGATGTTGCTGATATCGGAGAGATACCCCGCGCCATAAATGCCCATCACCGCCGCCCAGAACAGGAAGTTGAGCAACGTGGGCAGCCACAGGCGGTGATAAAGCGTCCACAAAAACCCAAGCAAAAACCCGCCCCAGCAAAACCCTTCACGCACAAATAGCAGCGGCTGAGCCGGTTTTTCTTCGCCGGGTTTGATGTGTACCGTGTAAATTTTCAGGCGGTTGCGTCCGAACATTAGAGACTTCCTTTGGTAGAGGGAATTTCAGCGCTGGCGCGCGCGTCGATGGCGATGGCAGTGCGTAACGCCTTCGCCAGGCCTTTATAGCACGATTCCACAATATGATGGCTGTTTTCACCATAGAGATTTTCTACGTGCAACGTCGCACCAGCGGCGAAGGCAAACGCCTGGAACCACTCGCGGAACAATTCGGTATCCATCTCACCCAGCTTGGGCCGCGTGAACGCCACTTTCCAGATGTGATACGGCCGGCCGGACAGGTCCAGCGCCACGCGTGAGAGCGTTTCGTCCATCGGAATATACGCATGCCCATACCGCACGATGCCGCGCCGCTCACCCAGCGCCTTGGCCACCGCCTGGCCGATCACGATGCCGGTATCCTCAGTGGTGTGGTGCCCGTCAATATGCAAATCTCCCTCAGCGTTCAGCGTGAGGTCAATCAGGCTGTGGCGTGACAGCTGCTCCAGCATATGGTCGAGAAAACCGATACCGGTATGCACGCTGTATTTCCCCGTGCCGTCGAGATTAACCTCGGCGGTAATACGGGTTTCCTTGGTGACACGTTCGATTTTTGCGGTGCGCATAAGAGAGGAAATTCTATCAGGAAAGGGAGGGGGTTACAAGGCGAAGATACAATTATTCAATTACGCACATGGCCTACTAAGATCCTCTCTAGATAGCGCGCCGCTAATTCCGGTGCGCGCGCTTTTATGGGTACCAGAAATGTGTTTGCCTCAACTTCCACAGGGTTGGTATCGTGAAACTCTCGGTTAATTTTACACGCTTCTTCCGAATCCGGAAGAATGTCTGCCATTCTTGCATATACAGCTGAGGCTCTACTTGCGGCTTCTTCATAGTCTGTAGTTTGGTAATAATCACACATCGCCTGCCTCAGGCGGGCCGCACTTTCTTTATTACCAAATTGGAAAGCATGATAATATTCCTCGCTTCCGGCGGCTATTATTTCGGTACTAATGCCCTTCAATTGATTCATTACTTCCTGTTTCTTTTCCCCAGTTACTTCATATTTCGCTACGTATTTTGCGGCGGCAAAATTCAGGAATATGTTCATGTGAATTAACATGGTATGTAATAGTTTATTATTATCGTCTTTAGATGACAGGTGAGCAAATCCATTACGGGCTATGTATTCTTTAAACCCGCGCTCTAGTTTTAGGTTAGTCAAGCTATCAGGATCCACCATCATTACCTTGGGTTTTGTAAATTGACTGCGTTCACCTAACGCCTGGTGAGTGAGATGAGTGCCGGCCAGAAAAAGTTCGTATACTTCTCCCACCACCCCTTCATCTTTAATTATGCTTTTTCTTGCGTCCATCAATACAGCTAATTGCTTTTCAGTATCTGCCAGTTCTTTTTCATCTTCCTTAGAAGGTTCGGATATTTTCCTTAAGCGCTTTAAATTGCCCGCCCTTTCTTCTATGGAAGCATTGATAGCGCCTCTTATATGCGAGGTGATATTTTTAAGATAATCGGGATCATTCGCCCTATCCAATAGCCATTCACGCACCAATTCGCTACATTCTCCTGATCGGCCAACCGGCAAGCCGATTTTTTCCAGGCAATCATTAATAATGATTTTTTTTCGCTGCTCAGTAAAGCCACGTGTCACTTTGGACATCTATTCAACCTTAGAATATATTTAAATCAATTTGTTGATACCTTTTTATTAATTGCTTAGCAATAAGCAAGAAAAATATGCCCTGATGATAAGAGCCACTACGCCGAATTCGTCCCCACCGGCGCATGCTCCGCAATCACCTTTAAAAACACCTCGCCATAGCGCTCGAATTTCTGTGCACCGACGCCGGTGACGGTGAGCATTTCCTGGCGCGAACCGGGTTTACGGGCGGCCAGCTCGCGCAGAGTCTTGTCATGAAAAATGATATAAGGCGGCAGGTTTTGCTGGCGGGCGAGCGCGGTGCGCGCCGCTTTAAGCGCATCGAACAACGGCAGATTGACGATTTCTGCGCCAGCCACCGGCCGCGCCCTGGCGACCCTCGTTTTCACCCGCGCGGCGGGGCGGCTCAGGCGCAGCTCCGGCTTTTCGCGCAGGAAACGCTGCCCTTCTTCCGTAATATAAAGCCCGCCATGCGCTGCGTGGTTCACGGCCAGTAGATTTTGCGCCACAAGTTGCCGAAAAATACTTTGCCACTCACGCTTGTCGTGCTCCGCGCCGATACCGAACACCGTCAGCGTGCCATGCCCGAATTGCCGCACGCGCTCATTTTCCGTACCCAGCAGCACATCGATCAAATACGCGATGCCGAAGCGCTGGCCGGTGCGGTACGCGCAGGAAAGCGCTTTTTGTGCGGCGATAGTGGCATCGAACGTTTCACGCGGCGCAAGGCAACTGTCGCAATTGCCGCACGGCTCGCCGTGATCACCGAAATATTCCAGCAGCACCTGGCGGCGGCAACGCGCAGTTTCGCATAAGCCCAGCAGCGCGTTCAATTTCTGATGCTCAATACGCTTTTGCGCATCCGGCGCATTCGATTGGTCGATAAACCCGCGCTGCAGCGCCACGTCATTCATACCGTAGAGCATCAGCGCCTCGGCGGGCAGGCCATCGCGCCCGGCGCGGCCGGTTTCCTGGTAATAGGCCTCGATGCTTTTGGGCACCGCCATATGCGCCACGAAGCGCACATCCGGCTTATGAATGCCCATGCCAAAGGCGATAGTGGCGACTATGATGACGCCCTCATCTTTCAAAAACACATCCTGGTGCCGCGCACGTGTCGCGCTGTCCAGCCCTGCGTGATAAGCCATTGCATTGCAGCCTTGCGTACGCAGCCATTCCGCTGTTTCATCCACGTTCTGCCGCGACAGGCAATACACAATGCCGCTCTCGCCCGCATGGCTCTGGATAAAGCTCAGCACCTGCTGACGGGAGCTTTGGCGTTCGGTAATGGTATAATGAATATTCGGCCGGTCGAACCCGGCGATGAAATGCTTGCCGTGCTGCAATTGCAGACGCTCGATAATATCCTTGCGTGTCGGCGCATCGGCTGTGGCGGTGAGCGCGATGCGCGGCACATCCGGAAAGCGCTGCGCCAGCAGTTGCAACTGCGTATAATGCGGCCGGAAATCATGCCCCCATTGCGACACGCAATGCGCCTCGTCGATGGCAAACAGCGCCAGCTTGGCACTCTCCAATAAATCCAGAAAATCCGGCATCAACAGCCGCTCGGGCGCCACATAGACCAAATCCAGCAGCCCGGCGCGGATCGCCTGCTTGGTTTCCGCTGTCTCGCTGGGTGCCAGCCCTGAATGAATCGCCGCCACGCGCACGCCGAGCTGCTTGAGTCCCTCCACCTGATCTTGCATCAGCGCAATCAACGGCGAAACGACGATGCCCACCCCTTCCCGGCACAACGCCGGAATCTGATAACACAGCGACTTGCCGCCACCGGTAGGCATCAGCACAAACGCATGCCGTCCCGCCATCACCTCATCAATAATCTCCGCCTGCTGCCCGCGAAAACTGTCATAGCCATAGACTTGCTTGAGCGCTTGCGCGGGGGTTAGGGGCATGGGGGTGGTATAAGAGGTTAGAGGAACTCCTGTGTATATAAGAACATTGAAGTATTTCATATATTTATTTTATAAACTTAACCACTTCCGGAGCAGTACATATCGGGTTACGGTATAAGTTCAGAAACGTTTTCTAGGAATAATCACATGTATAATGATAATCTGCGCAAAGCGCTGGAGGCTAATCGCTTATATTATGCAAAGATGCACGATGCGATGCGTCCTCAGCACGAGCTAATCATACTTAAAGAGAAACAGGCGTTTGCCGACTTCTATTATGAAATATCTGCAATCGAGACACGCCTGCAATCTATAGAACAAGAGCTCTATAGCGACCTTTATCGTCCAGCACGGTATGGAAAATTCAACAATTTTGACTTTGTAGGTGCTATCACCCACGGCAGAACGCTTTTGGTAGGCGAAGGCAATCTTAGTTTTGCAATAAGTCTGATTAAGACGAATCGGATTATTCCTGGTTATATTACTGCTACGACTTTTGAGACTGAGCGCGATTTACCGCATAACGGACAGGAAAATGCCAAGTTATTGCGGTCGCTCGGCGTTAGTGTGATATATGGCATTGATGCAACCGATCTTGCCGCTACCTTCGGTGCGATGCGTTTCGACAATATCGTTTTTCAATTCCCTCATACCGGTAGCCGCATTCCGGTAGAAGGTCATAACCCAAATTTTATTCTCGTACGCGATTTCCTAATTAGCGCCGCCGGGCAACTACTATTCAACGGAAAAGTGCTTATTTCCGCTGTAGATAACCCACATTACCAAGGCGCTTTCCAGTTCGATGATGCGGCGGAAATCGCCGGATTCCAGCCGCCGGAAGTATACCCGTTTGATCCAGCAGGGTTTCCAGGATATGAGCATACAATGGCGCACCAGAATGGAAATGCGCTTGAAAACCATGATACATTCAGTACTTGGTTATTTAGGTTGGGTTAAAATGGCCGTATCTTCGCAATTGGACTTTCTGACCGAAACCGAACAGGTAGCATTACCTGCTGCTATTCCAGGTCTGGCGTACCTTCCTGATTATATCGACCAACAGCAAGAAGCTGAATTAATTCATGCTATCAAAGCGCAGCCGTGGATCGCAGATTTAAAACGCCGCGTGCAACATTATGGTTATCGCTATGATTACAAAGCTAGATATGTAACGTCGGAATCCTATCTAGGTCCGCTGCCAGAGTGGGTATCACCATATTGTAATCAGCTACGCATTAACGGCTTCTTCCCTCAATTGCCCGATCAGGTTATCGTCAATGAATACGAGCCAGGCCAAGGCATCGCGCCGCATATTGATTGCGTGCCCTGCTTTACCGACACCATCGCCTCTTTAAGCCTTAATTCCTCCTGTATCATGCAATTTTTGCACATTAAGACGCAGCAGAAAATCCATATGCTGCTAGAGCCGCGCAGCCTGGTGGTACTATCCGGTGATGCCCGCTACCAGTGGCAACACTCGATCCCCCCTCGCAAGAGCGATCGTTATAAAGGTGAAGTGTTGCAACGCAAACGAAGACTCTCGCTTACGTTTAGGAAAATGGCATTAGATATGGAGCGAATTTAGGCAATTAGTGGTGGGGGGTGAGGGATTTGAACCCCCGACCAAGGCGTTATGAGCGCCCTGCTCTAACCGCTGAGCTAACCCCCCAGTAAATCGTATCTTACTTCGCCTCAAGCTCCTTCACCCGCGTAGAAAGTGTGCGAATTTCTTCTTCCATGCGCTTCAGCGCCGCAATCGTCGGGTCCAGCCCCGCATCGTGCGGTGTGCCATAGGCTTCGAAATGCGGTGCGGTAGCGGCGGGTGCGTTGATGGGCCGGGCCGGGATGCCGACCATAACCGTATAAGGCTGCACGTCGCTAACGACCACGGCGTTGGAGCCAATCCTTGCGCCGTCACCCACTTTGATGGGACCCAGTAGGCGGGCGCCGGCGCCGATCACCACGCCACGGCCGATCTGCGGATGGCGCAGGCTGCCCTTGGCGTCATCCCCCGGGGAAACGCCGCCTAGCGTCACATCGTGATAAATTGTCACGTCATCGCCAATAGTGGCTGTTTCACCAATAACCACGGCAAATCCATGATCAATGAACAGTCGGCGGCCGATCGTAGCGCCGGGGTGAATCTCAATGCCGGTGATGATCCGCGCCAGATAGCCCAAAAATCGCGCCGGGAGCTTAAGGCCGATCCCCCACAGGTAGTGGGTAACGCGGAAAGCGGCCAGCGCATGTAGCCCGGGATAGCAGAGCAATATCTCAAGGCGGCTGCGCGCGGCAGGGTCGCGGGCGAAGGTAGAATCGATCTGCTCTATAATTCTCTTGAACATTAACAGCTAATTCCCATATAAAGCACGACTTGTAACCAACCTCTCAGCCCCCGGCAATATATAATTCTATGCCCGAAATCATTCTGAACGGCGCCGAAGGGCGCATTGAAGCACG
>Ga0206960_1222_pt1 | contig 12337 bp, 12 predicted proteins | sample Alteio_BWOrgHeat_29_FD_153255 | JGI IMG/M metagenome (GOLD analysis project Ga0206960, IMG submission 153255) | Enriched cells from forest soil in Barre Woods Harvard Forest LTER site, Petersham, Massachusetts, United States -... | ecosystem: Environmental > Terrestrial > Soil > Temperate forest >... | reverse complement strand
GAAAGAGACGCTACGAGCGAAAGCCCAATAGAAACCCAAAACCGAGAATGTGCTTGAAAGCCCCCGAACATATTAAACCCCTCCGACCACGTTCCTCAAAGACCCCTCAGGGATATCTATAGATTGACACGATGAGTCATCTTAGTAAAGGAGGTTTGTTCTCTGTTCTTAACAATTAGATTTAAAATTAATTATTTGAATAGATTCAGAAGCTTGCACATTCAATCATTTGAATGGATCTTATCTATCTGTTATTACAGTCTATTTTTTGTATAGCAACTCTATGAAGTTACAGAGTGATGTGCTGATTTAAACGAGAAAAGTTACTTTTTCTTAAAAGTTCCGTCTTCGGCGAGAAGTTCGATCGCGAGATCAATTGGAATAGAAGGAGCCGCACCCGGCTGGCCTCCGTCGTCTCTTGTGGGGTCAGCGACGCCAACTTTCTTGAGATCATCCACTGAGTCTGCTGGAGGAGTCGGGCCCAAAGACAGAACATATTGAGCCAGTGACCAGCGATCTTCAGCAGGCAGGCTACCGAACGAAGGCATGAGATTCACGCCTGTCGTAAGAGTGTGAAAAACTTGGCTTGGCTTACGTCCATTGAGCCAGTTTTCGCCCGAAGTAAAATTACGAGGCTTACGGGTCATTGCTGTTGACGCCACGCCATTGCCTTCGCCTTTTTCTCCATGACAAGAAACACACTGTTGCATGAATAGTTCTTTGCCGTGTGCAGCGACAACTGCTTGAGCCGTCCAAGGTTTCTTATACTTAGGCGGTCCGCCCGCAGCTGCGAAAGGTTCGGGCTTGTCATAAACATTTGCGGGTCGAAACAAAAGATCGCAGCTGGTGAGCACGATAAAAATCGCGAGAAAAAGAAAAGAACCAATCAGGATGACTGAATTTTCTTTTTTGTCGTACTTGAGACCCATGAAGAAGAGAGCCACAAGAGAACCCTTGATGATCGCAACTAGCATTGCGACCGGAAAATTCATCCAGCCCAAATTAATGTGCGCGACACCTACAGTGACGGCCGTCAAAACAAACAGGCAGGCGCCAATCTTCCAGATCATCGCGTCTGAAAGAATGACGTGTGAGTGCTCCTGGTTGCGATTATCGTTATGACTTCCGTTATGATTGCCGTGCGCCATCCGTTACCCCTCAACTCACCAAGTAAAGTAGTGGAAATAAGAAAATCCAAACCAAGTCAACAAAGTGCCAGTAAAGCCCCACGAGTTCGACAGGCATGAAATAGCCTTTGTCAAAGTCGCCACGAATGGTTCGAAAAAGTAACCAAAGAATCACAATCATTCCGCAAATGACGTGGAACCCGTGTAGACCCGTCGTGCCGAAATAAATTGAGAAAAAGAGCGGAGCCTTAGGATGCACGATTTCATGATTATGAAAAAGGGCTCCTGGCAACAAACCCTCATGGATCTTGTGTGCATACTCGAAGCTCTTTACGACCAAAAACCCACAGGCCAAAAGAAAAGTTAAAATCAGATTCACGATCGCTTTATTACGCTGAGCCTTCTGGCAAGCACTCACGGCCATGGCCATCGTCAGTGAGCTTGTAATCAGAATGACTGTATTCAAAGCTCCTAACTTCCAATTTAAATACTTATGGGCTTCATGAAACATCTCAGGGTACATGGATCTGAAAATGGCATAAGCGCAAAACAGACCGCCGAAGAAAAGAACTTCAGTGAGTAGAAATACCCACATTCCTTCTTTGCTCGCTTCAAGCTCGTGATCAGCACTTTCGAAGTGATGCGCAAAGTGATGTGTGTGAGTATCCGTGCTCATCTCATTCTCCTCTTAACGGTATTCGTAAGGCCCTGAGGTTATCACAGGCGTCGTCTCAAAGTTTTCGGTTATGGGTGGTGATGCGGTTTGCCAATCTACAGTCAATGCTTCCCAAGGATTAGATGGAGCTTTAGCGCCCGCTACAAGGGCTCTGCCCAAATAAATCGCAGTCCAAATAAATCCAGCGGCGATCAACCAAGATCCAAAAGTTGAAAGTTGATTGAGGGTCTTGAATTCAGGCACGTAAGCGTAATAGCGACGTGGCATACCCTGAGAACCCAGAATAAATTGTGGGAAAAAAGTGACGTTGAAACCCATGAAAATTAAAAAACAGCCCCATTTTGCACTGCACTCGGAATACATTTTTCCGAACATTTTCGGAAAATAGAAGTGTAATGCAGCCAAGAAACCCATCAGCGTGCTGCCCACCATGACGTAATGAAAGTGTGCTACGACGAAATAAGTGTCTGTCAGATGGACATCTGTTGCGAGTGCGGCCAAAAACATTCCGGTCATGCCGCCGACTGTGAAAACAAACAGAAAGCAAAATGCATAGAGCAAAGGTGCATTGAATCGCAGCGAGCCTTTGTACAGGGTCGCCACCCAGCTGAACACCTTCACGCCAGTCGGAACCGCGACAAACATCGTCAGCAATGAAAAGACAAAGTTAGCGAACTCAGACTGGCCGCTCACAAACATGTGATGGCCCCAAACCAAGAACGCCACAAGAGCAATACCGAAAGTCGCAAGAGCGATCGCCTTATAACCAAAAATAGGCTTGCGCGAGAAAACAGGAATCACTTCAGAGATCACACCCATTGCTGGCAAGGCCATGATGTAAACAGCTGGATGAGAATAGAACCAGAAGAAATGTTGAAACAACACCGGATCGCCGCCGATTTTCGGATCGAAGATGCCAATGCCGGTCGCGCGCTCAAAAGTTAAAAGCAGCAATGTAATGGCCAACACAGGCGTCGCCAAAACTTGAATCACGCTTGTTGCATAAAGCGCCCAGCAAAAGAGTGGGAGGCGATTCCAAGTAAGGCCGGGTGCACGCAGTTTATGAATCGTAACGATGAAGTTTAGTCCGGTAAAAATGGACGAAAAGCCCATGATGAAAGCGCCCATCAAAACCCATGAAGCCGAAGTGCCGGTGCGAATCGAGTAAGGAGCGTAAAAAGTCCAGCCTGTGTCCACTCCTTTGGCAAAAAGAGTGTAAGCAGCCATCGTGGCGCCTGTCAGAAAAATATAATAAGACGCCAAATTAATTCTTGGAAAGGCGACGTCTTTTGCTCCAATGAGCATGGGCAACGCGAAGTTACCGATCGCAGCAGGAATCATCGGAATCACAACCATGAACACCATAATCGTACCGTGATAAGTGAAGGCACGATTGTATTGATCCGCAGTCATAATATTAAAACCACCGAGCTGCAGGCGAACCATAATGGCGAATACTCCGCCCATTAAAAAAGTGCAGAGAATCGTAAACAGGTACATCAGCCCGATGCGCTTATGATCGAGCGTACCGATCCATGAGCGAAGTCCCTTTGTCGCATTCAGGTAGTTTGTTCCAGGAGCTGCGGCTATCGTCGACATCATCAATCTCCTCGCGTCACTTCACACTTTTGATATAGGCGATGAGTGCGTTAATCTCATCTTCCTTCAATAAACCCTTAAACATCGGCATCACAGGGTTATAACCTTTTACAATCTTTGCCTGCGGATTCTCGATCGACTCGCGGATGTAATTGTCGTCTGCAACAACTTTTGAACCATCCGTCATTTCAACCGTGCTTCCATAAAGGCCTTTGTAAGTTGGGGCCACGCCACCGGCTGCCCCAGTATCATTATGACAAGCGACGCAACCCTTGGTCTTCGATAATTCTCGGCCGCGTTCGGCCATCGTCATTGTCGGAGCCGCCACTTCGCCAGCCGCTGCAGTGCCCATCGCTCCAGTAGAACCCGCGGCCGGAATCTCTCGACCCTTCAAAAAGTTTTTCCAGTCTTGGTCATTCAAGACAATGACAGTACCGATCATGCCAGAATGACTGGTTCCACAGTATTCTGCACAAAACAGGTGATGCTCACCCAGAACTGTCGCCTTGAACCAAACCTGCGAATACATGCCAGGTACAACATCTTTTTTGATTCGAAAATTTGGAACGAAGAAACTGTGAATCACGTCTTCAGAAGTCATGACGAGCTTTACAGGTTTATTCAAAGGAACATAAATTTTATTGATCTCGCTACGACCCGTTTCATATTGAAACTGCCAGAGCCATTGTTTGGCTATAACCCGTATCTCATAGGCATCAGAAGGCGCTTGAACCATGTCGCGATAAACAACATAGCCCCAAACGAAAATAACCATGACGATCACTGTTGGAATCGCAGTCCAGAAAAACTCTAACAAGTGATTGCCTTCGATGTATTCGGCTTTAGCTCGGCGATCTTTATTGTATTTGACGGCAAAAATAATCATCGCGCCAAATACGATCACGAAAAAAATCAAACTCAAGACGACAAGGAAAATATAAAAAGCGTCCCAACGGCTGGCTATTTCCGAGGCCTGAACAGGTAAAGTCCCAAAGAAGGGCAGAGTCCACAACATGCTGTCAAACCTCCCGTGAGGGGCGCCGCTGCCTGCGCCAAAAAACCATTAAGTATCCCGCAACCATAAAAACGGATCCTGCACTACCGGCTTGCATGATCCGCATCACCGCGAGCGAGTAGCTCCTCGAGTTTGGATCATAGTGGTAGCAAAAGAGAAAAACCCGGTCCATGACAGAACCAATCTTGCCGCTCGAAGCCTCTAGCAATGCAAGCTTCAGGTCTTTCGGCGCAAAAGAAATTCCGTACAAATACCTAGAGATCTTGCCTTCGGGCGTGAGCACAATGGCTGCAGCACTATGGGCATACTCTTTTTGTTTTTCATCATAACGATAGCCGAAACCGACTTGTGACGCGAGCTGTTTAATCGTGGTCTCGTCACCCGTTAGAAAGTGCCATCCGGCCGCAGCTTCGGGCCGACCATAGACCTTCATGAAGGCCGCTTTTTTACCCGCTGCCAACTCGGCATCTTCTCGGGGATTAATGCTGATGGTCACGACTTCGAAGCGACCCCCAGCCGTCCAATCCATACCTTTCAAGGTATCAAGTAAGCCGTTTAGAAAATAGCCGCAGAGGTTTGGGCATTTGAAATAAACGAAATTGAGAACGATGGGTTTGAATCCACGTCTTAAAAAGGATGAAAATGCGACTTTCTGTCCCGACTCATCGGTAAACATCAGGCCATCCGTATTGACCTGAGCGCCTAGCTTTTCTTCGATCGTCGCACCTTTGAGTTCGTCTGGAATTTTGGCGAGTTCAGGGCGAACAAGAGCTGTCGGAGCAGACTTTGTAATGGCTTTTGAAGCTACAGGCTCTGAAGCAAATGCAGCCACGCTGAAAAAGAAAAGAAACCCAAATCCTAGTCGCTTTTTGAGTAGAGAAAAACTATGATGTGCAGTCGTGACGCGGTGCATATATTTCTGCATCTTTGACCTTATAATGGGGCTTAAAAGAGAGATAGATTTAACCCCCTGACAAGTCAAGGCAAAGGCCGACCCGAAAGGCGAAAAATTCTATAAATCGGACATCTTACGTCCGACTGAACGGGGGTTTCTTCTCTCTCTTTGCGGTGCTATACGAGGCCCATGCCAATACTCGCTTGGATCACCGTTGGATGGACATTTCTGCTCATGGCTTGGGGCAACTTAGTGAGTGCAACCGGCTCGGGCCTAGCCTGCCCCGATTGGCCCCTTTGTCGAGGTACGGTCACCCCACCCGCACGTCCCGAAGTGATTTTGGAATGGGGTCACCGCCTTTTGGCCGCGGGTGCATCCGTACTGATTCTCAGCTGCGTGATTCTGACGTGGAGACATTCTAAAACCAATCCCTATTTGAAACGCCTGTTTCGATCTTTACTCACCGGTCTCTTCATTCTTCTCATTGCCCAAGTTTTATTGGGCGGTCTCACCGTAATGCTGAAGCTCTCAATACTCGCCAGCACGATTCACCTCGTAAACGCGAATATTATTTTTGCAGGACTCCTATTACTCGCCTGCGTTTCAACGTGGGGTGCAAGCACACAATCCGTCGACTCTCCAAAACTCAAACGCTTAGCTGTCACCGGAATGGGCGCGCTGTTGATTCAGTTATTGTTGGGCGCTTTGGTTCGTCACGGGCATGCAGGCCTTGCTTGTCCAAACTTTCCGGGTTGTCTCGATAGATTTTTGCCGATCCCCCTGACTCCGCAAACGCTCGTCGCGTTTGTTCATCGGTGGTGGGGTGTATTGTTGCTCGGCGTATTTGTTCACATTCGGCTAGCCGCTTCTCGCCAGGCTCCATCGCTTTCTCGACTCGCGGGCCTTCTCATGAGCTTATCGGTGTTTCAAGTCGTGCTCGGTATTTACACCGTCAGGCAAGGTCTCGACACTCACCTGCGCGCCACTCACGCAGCGGTTGGATACGGGCTCTGGGCCCTTCTCTGCACGATCGCGTTTCGAAGCGGTGCCTTTCGATCGTTGTGGACTCCACGTGAATCGACAGCAGGCTTAGCAGCTCGACCTGTGGCGGGTGAATAAAAACAAATGAGTGCTTCCACAAATGCTTCTGCATCTGATGGATCTGCGTCTAAGAGAATGGCCACGCCTTCGAGGTTTCAACTTTACAAAGAACTCGCAAAATCGGGCATCGTCACACTCGTTCTCATCAGCGTGCTCGGCGGATACCTTGCGGGCGCTCCGCTTGAACAACCGATCAGCATCGTGCGGTTGCTTTGGACTCTTGCTGGAATTCTCGCACTCGCTTCAGGCTCATCTGCTTTAAATCAAATTCAAGATCGTGACATCGATGCCGCTATGCCTCGCACCGTGAAGCGCCCGCTTCCGAGTGGCAAGATGAGCTTGACTGAGGCGTGGACCTTCGTGAGCATCACGGTGCTTGCAGGATTAGCGATTCTTTGGTCACTCGCCCCTTCGCTTTTCATTCTCGGATTGCTCGCTCTTGTTTCGTACAACGGACTCTATACTTTGTGGTGGAAGCGCCACTGGGCGTTTGCAGCCATTCCGGGCGCTGTTCCAGGTGCTTTGCCGATTTTAATGGGCTACGCCGCAGCCAGTGGATCTGTTTTTAGTCTGGGCGGACTCTACTTATTTTTTATTTTATTTTTCTGGCAGATGCCCCATTTCTGGGTGCTCGCTATTCGATACACCGAAGACTATTCTCTCGGCGGCGTTCCTACCTTGCCCGTAAAACTCGGCAAACCGGTGACTGTTTCGCAGATCACCATTTGGTGCCTGGGTTACGTGGGTCTAGCAACCTTGGCCCCTCCCTTTTTAGGAGTCAGCGGCTTATACTGCATCGGCGCGATGGCTGTTTCTCTGAAAATTCTCTGGGAACTGCGCGCTTTTCGCAAGTCGCCAGAAAGCAAACATTGGCTGCGGTTTTTTCTCTGGGTGAATTTTAGTTTGATTCTGTATATCGCGCTCGCCGTGCTGGATCGCTGGAACTACCATCTGCTGAAAAACTGGTGGGTAAGGTGAATGACATCACAAAGGATGCGTGCTGAAACACTTCTAAAGCATTTCGGCATGATCAATTATGCTGTGCCGATCAAACGTTTAGAGTTTTGTATTCCAGATTTATTTCTAAAAAATTTCGAAATTGAAAAGTTCAACGTTCGTGAGAAAGAAGTGGGCTTTGTCAGTGTCGTGTCCTTTATAGACACTCATTTTTCATTCCCTAAATCATTACCCTATTTAAATCTCAGTTTTGCACAGACCAATCACCGCATGTACATCAAAAACAGAAAAACGGGAAAACGTGGGGTTTGGTTTTTTGGAACAACATTGGGTTCAAACTGGGTCTATATTCCAAAAACCTTATGGAAAATGCCTTGGCATCATGCCAAATATCAGCTCGATTGTTCTTTCAATTCTTCTGCTCAACGTTACGAAAAATATAGATTTAATATTCGTTCGTCTTGGTGTGAAGCTGAAATCGATATTGAAGATACCGGCAAACCTGTCTCGCTCTTAGAAGGTTTTCGTTCCCTTGAAGAAATGAAACGGATTCTCACTCATCCGATGGACGGTTTTTATCAACGTTCGGATAAAAAAATAGGCACTTACTCCGTTTTGCATCCAGAAATTCAACCAACTATCGGCCAATCAAAATCCCTTTATTTTTCGTTTTATGAACAGGCTGAAATTCTAACTAAAGAAGAAATGAAAACCCCGCATTCGATTTTCATTGCTCCAGAAGTCGAATTTAAAATCAACCTTCCACCACGCTGCTTGGAAATTTCTTAAAGAAATTTTTTCTCTAAGTAGGTTATGAATGACCGATGACTCAGTTCGCTTCCTGTTGTTCGTCGAACCAGTTCAAGCGTATCGTATCGACTTCCATGTGCATGAATGTTCTGATGCAACCAATCTCGAATCTTCGGCAGTTCATTCTTTGAAACAAGTGAATCAATGTCGAGCTTCGATCGAATAGTCTCGTTGAACTGCGCGGCGATCATATTTCCTAAGGTATAGCTCGGAAAATACCCAAACGCGCCCATGCTCCAATGAACGTCTTGGAGAATGCCATTCAGATCATCGGGAGCGCGCAGACCCAGATAGCTTTGAATCTTTTCATTCCAAACCGCAGGCAGGTCTTTGACTTGAAGATCACCACGAAAAAGCGCAGATTCAATCTCAAAGCGAATCATAATGTGTAAGTTGTAAGTCGCCTCGTCGGCTTCGACACGAATATAAGACGGCTCGACTTGATTCACTTGTCGATAAAGCGTTTCTGCGTCAAGGCCAGAAACTGTGCTTTTGAACTTTGGATCTGAAGAAAGTTCTTTCAATAAAAAACTCAAAAATGGGCGCGATCGCGCGATCGAATTCTCCCAAAACCGAGACTGAGATTCGTCCATACCGAAGCCCGTTGCCTCTTTAAGTGAACGATGAGACGCAAACTTCTCAAACCCTTGAGCGTAAAGCCCATGCCCGCCCTCGTGAATTGCAGGAAAAAAGGATCGTCGCCAATCGGCTTCGATATATTTTGTCGTCAGGCGAACATCAGTACCCGCACCCCCACAAAAAGGATGCACGGTTTGATCAAGCCTTCCTTGCTGAAAATTAAACCCCATCCAATCGAGGGCTTTCTGGCACAACTCAGCCTGAAGCGGTACCGGCATTGAAAGCGAGCGTCGCTCAAAAGGAGAAGACGCCTGTTTCTCGCGAATTTTAGCAATGAGGGGCGCCAGCTCTTTACAAAGCGCCGACAAAAGAGCCTCGATTTTTGGCAAAGGAAACTCAGGCTCAAACTCACCCACGAGCCCTTCATAAGCCGTTCCGCCAGGCTCTTTCAGGTATTCACCCAATTCTTTCTTCAAAGCGACAATCGTTTCGAGCTCTTTCTGAAAGAATTTAAAATCATTTTTCGTTCGCGCGAGTTTCCAAGCTTCAAACCCCTGACTCTGCGCTGTACTGATTCGACTCACGAGATCGGCTGGTACTCGACTCTTGAGGCGGCTACGACGCATTTCTTGGCGAACGGCTGCTTTTTGTGTTTCACTCAACGACGAATCATTCTCTAACTTCGTGAGTATCTCCAAAAACTGAGGGGCCGTGATCAGCTCATGCACTTGCGTTTGCATGTACGCCAACTGCTCAGCTCGTTGAGCGGCACTACCTGCGGGCAAGTAAGTACGCTGATCCCACTCGAGCAAAGCGAAGACTGATTTTGACTTAAATATTTTATCGACATGCGATTCAAACTGATTCCACATGACTCAGGAAATAACTGAGAAGTCAGTGCTTCACAAGAAATCTCGAACGATCTTAAATGGCGCATGCATTTTCTATCCTAGATCCATTCGACTTCCCTTCCATTGGTTATGGCTCGAGCATAAAAGACGTAGGTTTTCGGCCGTCGAAGGGCCGCCACGGCTCACGGGGCGAATATGATCTATTTGAACCCAATACTTCGACGCACAACGCTTACCGGTCACAGGATCTCGATAGGCACACTGACCTTGATCACGACGCCACACCTCTCGACGCAGTACGGATGAAATATAACGCGGTTGAAGTGCACTGACAGAATTCACTTTCGCCGGAAAACGTGAAACCGGTGGTCGGGTATTTGCCTCGCCGCTCACTCGCCCTTGTCCTGATTTTTCGTGACCTATTTTAGGTTCACCTTTTTGTGAATTGTTTTTATCAATCCACTCAGGGTCCACCTTTTTCAGCAACTGATCCGCCATCTCATTCAAAAGTTCATTGTAGTTCGCGTTAGGAACTTTATGACTCCAAAGAGAACGCAAACGGTGTAATTTTTTAACCAATTGAAAGTCGAGCGTCACTCGGAGTTCGACTTGCTCTGCACTCAATGGGCGCTCAGAGTCGGGTTTCACTTTTCCAGGAAAATAGGAGTTCAGAAGCTGCTCTGTTTCGCGTTTAGATTTTCCGGCACAGCGCTCGACGAGTTCTTGTTTCTCAGCTTTTGTTTTGAACTGGCTCTCACTACCCTTGAGCTTTCGCTCTTCTCTTAAAAAACTGTGCACTTTACCCAGAGTCGTTAGAGAAACCGCACCTTGTTCCACTTTTTTCTCAAGCTCAGGCAATTCTTTCAAAAGTCTCATCGCAGCAATGCGCCGATAAGCCTGCCCTTCTTCATAACCTAAAAACTCAACACAGAAGGCAAACAGACTTGGATACCCGCGAGGTAAATAGAGTTCGCGTGATTCAATTTCTCGCAAGTGATGAAGCACTGCAAGCGTGTAATTTTTTTCATCTTGAACAAGCACTCGCGTACGACTCAGTAAGTTTTCGTTGTCTAATTTTTTTGGATTTTCTTCATTCATAAAAAGTGCAGGTAGCACAATTTATGAATACGGAAAAGATTTTCTACGCGTTAAATATTTTTAAAATAATAAGTCCGAAATCTGGACTTCATAGAAATATACTTGCACCTTCGGTGTGACTCACCACCGATGATACGCCGGATGCCCGGCTTTCACGGCAACAAAAGTACCGACACAAGTTGCACAGACTTTTCCACCAGCCGATAAAGTGGCATCAATCATTGCGCGGTCGCCTTGTATTTCACGCACGCGCGCCTCAAGATGCAATGTTTCAGCACTCGGCGTAGGCCTTGTGAGCTTGATCGCGTAATCAGCCGTCACCGTACAAGGCGGTGAATCCGCACCCGACTGTTTCATGAGTGCGTATGCAGCGCACCAGTTCGAATGGCAATCGAGCAGCGCACCAATAATGCCGCCATTCACTACGCCAGGAAATGCCTCGTGATATTTTTCAGGCTTCCAATCCGCCACAAATTTGTCGCCTTCAGCGAAGCTTCGAATACGCAGGCCCTTCTCATTCGACGGACCACATCCAAAACAAGTATTATTCTGTGCGTAAGTTTCTTGAATACACTTTTGCATATTTACTCCACTGTTTACTATTCGATGCCGGGCAGCTTACCATAGACCTATGGATACCGCGCAAGACTTCTGGAAGAAGTGCAATATGTGCAAGAAGAACATTGCTTATAAAGCGAAGTATTACATTTGTAATGTCTCGACCTGTAATCGTAAACGCACAGGTCTCAGTTTTTGTACTGTTTCTTGTTGGGATGCCCACTTGCCCGAAGTCAGACATCGCGAAGCCTGGGCTGAAGAACGTACGGCTCCGACAAAAGAGGAATGGATTAAAATTCTATCGGGTGAGTTAGAGCCTGAGCGAAAAAGAAACACTTCTACTGAAGAAAAAACGGACGCGAGCCCGGCGCCCGCTAAATCGCCCTCGATTGCTCCGAAAGTGATTCTTCGTCGGCAGTCTGGGTCTTCCACTCCTGAGTGAGATTTTCGACATCGACGACCGGCTGGTACAAAGCTGTAATTCGTTCTTCTGCCTTCACTGCAAGCGCATGGTGATCAAATCCCGTTTCAACCGGTGCCTCGTTCGACTCAATCGGTTTCAAAGCCTGCACCGTCACATCAATGCGGCGACAACCGAGCATTCCCCAAAACTGTTCTGCAAAAGTGACATCGCCATAGTAAAACACGCGATCGCGATTACTGTGATCGATCGGCTTTCCGTCTACAAGTTCATACTGAAGCACCAAGGGTTGCACCGGACAGTCGGCATCGATCGCCGCTCGAAAAAACGCATGTTTAAAAGGCAGAACTCCTTCACCACCCGTACTGGTGGCCTCAGGATACAGACCCACGGATTGCCCATCACGAAGCACACTTGATAATGCATCGACTTCTTGATCTAAAAAGGCGCGAGAGCGGCGTTCAATAAAAATGCAGCCTGTCAGCCGTGCCATGAAGCCCAAGAAAAAGGTGCCTTCAATTTCTTTCGAAGTAATAAAAACCATGGGCTGAAGAGCCGAAAATAATACGGCATCAATATATGAAAGGTGGTTTGAAACCCAAAGAGCAGGCCTTCCATCCAATGCGCTCGGATCGGTCTTCAGATCAATT
>Ga0206960_1219_pt2 | contig 12356 bp, 8 predicted proteins | sample Alteio_BWOrgHeat_29_FD_153255 | JGI IMG/M metagenome (GOLD analysis project Ga0206960, IMG submission 153255) | Enriched cells from forest soil in Barre Woods Harvard Forest LTER site, Petersham, Massachusetts, United States -... | ecosystem: Environmental > Terrestrial > Soil > Temperate forest > O... | reverse complement strand
ATAATCTTGTGCCCTCGGTAGAAGCCTTCAACTGGATTTCGCTCTATGACTCTTACCTGTTCAAGATCTTGAGCGTTGAGAATACCTTTGCCTTTTTTTATTTCATCGATAATTTTCTGCGCGACTTCACCACGATAAAAGCCATCTTTACCAGAGCTTGCAATAGCGCGTAGGGTGGAAGCAAGGTCTTTTTGTATTAATAAATCACCAGATTCGAGGGGGCGACCTTCAGGCAAAAAAAGCGCGCGACTTGCGGCAAATGAACTCAGTAATTCTTCTCTTTCTTTAATAGCCTCAGAGAGGGAGGCGTAGACGGTAAAGCCTTCCTCCGCTAATTTAATGGCTGGTTGCAAAACGGTCTTGAGCGAGAGAGTGCCATATTTTTGTTGCGACTCGACCAAGCCTGCAACTAAGCCAGGAACCCCTATCGCTAAATGACCATCCACGGCGGCGCTTCCCAGTATTTTACCCTCATAAACAAATTTTTTTGTTTCATTATTTTTGTCAATAAACATGTCTTTGCTTGCGAGCATTGGGGCTCTTTCCCGAAAATCGATGGCTTTTATTTCGTTCTTTCTTTTATCGAAATAAAGTAAAAAGCCTCCGCCGCCGATACCGGTAGATTGGGGACGCAGCACAGAAATGGCAAACGAAGTAGCTACCGCAGCGTCTATGGCATTGCCGCCTTGGGCCAACATGTCGAGTCCAGCTTGCGAGGCTGCAGGATGTGAGCTTGCCACCATACCTAGCTTTCCATAAGCGGGTGCATTGGATTGTTGTGCTAATGTTCTTGGTTGAGAAAGCGACTGTTTAAAAAAATAACAGAATAAAATTACCGTGCAGCTGAGTGCAATAAGTAAATAGATTATCTTTGTCATCACAGACCCACAGGTGCACGTTTTTGGCATTTCAGGCACTAGTCAGTCGAAGAGTCGTTGTATTTCGTTTGGTATTTTTGGGGATAGAAGACAGTGGCGCTCAATTAATAAATTTGGTCAAAATTTGTCATCCCGGCGAAGGCCGGGACCCAGAATATAAGAGAAACAAATCACGTAAATATGCGAGCATTTCCTAGCCACCGGCTTTCGCCGGTGTGACAAAAGCAGCGAGGTATCGAGCTTTAGAGCATTAACTTAGTGCCATTGAGCTCAGAATCTTTACAGTAACGACGTGATAAATTGTTTGCTCGGCGCATGAGAAAGTCGAGAAAATTCCGCCTCAACCGCGCCAAGAACGATATCTGCATAACTAACAGCCTTACTTTCTAACTCACTGAGCGACTGTTTTGGCCAAGCGGCTTGCAACGATTTCGCCAGAACTTTTGCTGTTTCATAAATACGCATCTTATCAGCTTGCGTAAATTTTCTCATTTCAGCGATTTTTTCCAAGCGGTTAAAGAGGCCTTCAAGCATCTCGTCGGAAAATTTCTGCAATGGATCTTTTACTGAGCTTTCAGGACTAATTAATTGATTGCATAAATAGGTAGCGAAATAGACGCCATGACAGTGGTCCAGATTTTTTTCAAAATCTACTGCCAAGCCATGAGGACCAACAAGCGAAGCGCGGAATGCACTTTGTGATAAAGCGCGAGCAGTTAAGGCGACCTCTGTAAGTTCAGAAAAGGTTCTGTGGGCTGCATTTTTATGGTCGGTTAAATTGCAGAAAAAAGATGGTATTCGTCGGTTGATGCCTTCTACGACTTCTTTTAAGGGGAAATCAAGAGCAGCAATTGTAGCCTGACTCAGATTCTGAGCGCGTACCAGGGCTCGCCATTGTCTTTGGAGCTTAATGAGGAGCGAAAATCCCGTCCTAAAAAGCTGCTGAGGTGAAAGTTTGCTCAGCCAAAAACCAAATTCTTCGGGCTTATCTTTGCTCAAATAACGCAGGCCCAAATTAAGCGTAGCCATAGCAAAATCGCCGCTTTTCTTCATGGTTTCGAGGTCAAAGTTGCCACCATTTCTGACGACAAATACCTGGTTAACCAAATAAATGAGCGCGTGCTCAATTTGTTCGCGACGTTCCTGGTCCAAAGACTGCAGGGCGTGATTAATATTTTGATTTTGTGGAACAATCTGCATTATGAAATTAGTGGCGGCCTGTGGCGGCAGCTTGTTTGCTTCGTAAGTAGTTTGCAAAGCAGCACTATCAGGATCCTGATAGGAGAAAACAGACAACGCTTGCTCGAGCTCCGGAAAACCCATGTCGGCGAGACGCGTTCGTCTAAAATCATAAGCGGATTCTTCTAAAGAAGAGGCCGTTTCGTGTCGTACAGCTTCCATGAGCAAAAATACAAAACGCAAATCGCGCTCGTAAAGACTCTCGAGATAGGCTTTAAGACTATGGCCAATGCCATTTGTTTCGTGCGCTTCTTCTTCATAAAATGCCACGATATAGCGTCGGTCTGGAGTAATGGTATGCAAGTCTAAATTGCCAATTGGCTCTTCACCTTCTTGGGTGTCAAAAATAGTGGCATGCGATTTAAACAAAAAGCAAATTAAGTCGAAATCCAGGCCATGCATTTGCTGCACAGCTTTTCGTGCATTGGCAGCAAAGAGTGTTTGCAGCCATTCGCCAATGCTTTTGAAATTAATACGGTCGCCCACCCATACGTCAAGGTCCAGGTGTTCCTGTATTTGATTAGCTGACATGAGTTCGAGCAATTCCATCGTATCGGCCAATCCCACATCTTTAATTAAGAGCAAAAGACTGGGTGAAGGCATGTCACGAACTACTTGAATGGTATTTTCACTCGATAATATTCGGTCTAGGAGAATTTTAGATGAATTTTCTCGTTTTACACTTTGTGTCAAAGTGCTATTTGGTCTGCTGACTATGTGCATAAGTAGGGTATACAGCTTTTTATATAGAAAACAACCCAGGAAAGGCGCGGTGGGTTTAGGTTTTAATCGCTATAGCGAACGAATATATTTAGGGCATAAATGGAGGAAGGCACCGTGAATGGTCCAGAATTAGATGAGAAATTGACCCAGCAGCGGGCCGAATTGAAGCGTCGCAATGCTGAAGCTCTGGTGGGCGGTGGCAAGGCGCGCATGGAAAAGCAGCATAAATCAGGGCGCTTAACTGCTCGTGAGCGCATTGAAATTCTGGTAGATCCAGGCTCCTTTGTTGAGCTTGACAGATTTAGAACGCATCGTTGTCTGAATTTTGGCATGGAAGACAAGCAATTTCCGGGTGATGGCGTGGTCACCGGCTTTGGATTGGTTGAAGGTCGCCAAATTTTCCTTTATGCCCAGGATTTTACTGTTTTTGGTGGCTCGCTTTCGGAAACTCAGGCAGAAAAAATTTGTAAAATCTATGACTTAGCCATGAAAACCGGCGCCCCAGTTATTGGTTTGAGCGATTCAGGTGGCGCCCGCATTCAAGAAGGTGTGGCATCTTTGGCTGGTTATGCTGACATTTTCTGCAAAAATACCTTAGCTTCTGGCGTTATTCCGCAAATTTCAATTATGATGGGGCCTTCTGCAGGTGGGGCAGTTTATTCTCCAGCTTTGACCGATTTTATTTTCATGGTTCGTGATACCAGTTACATGTTTTTGACGGGGCCAGATGTCATTAAAACAGTCACTCATGAAGATGTAACTATGGAGGAGCTTGGGGGAGCAGGAACGCACAACACCAAAAGTGGTGTGGCTCACTTTGCTTGTGACTCAGACGCTTCCGCCATTGAGGCAGTAAGGCAGCTGCTTGCCTATTTGCCGTCGAATAATACTGAGGATCCACCTCGAGTTGCTTTTCACGATGATGTTGACCGTCGAGAGCAGCGCCTTAAAGCCCTGATTCCTGCGCAGCCAAATAAACCTTATGATGTGCGCGAAGTAATAAAATGCATAGTCGATGATTTCCACTTTCTAGAAACGCATGCCTTTTTTGCGCAAAATATTGTCGTTGGATTTGCACGCATGATGGGCAGTACTATTGGTATTGTTGCTAATCAACCGCAGGTTTTAGCCGGTGCATTGGACATCGATGCCTCAGATAAAGCGGCGCGTTTTGTGCGTTTTTGTGATTGCTTTAATATTCCCATTGTCACCTTAGTTGATGTGCCGGGTTTTTTGCCGGGACTGTCGCAAGAATTTGGCGGCGTTATTCGTCATGGTGCCAAACTTTTGTATGCCTATGCTGAAGCGACGGTGCCAAAAATTACTGTCATTTTGCGTAAGGCTTATGGGGGAGCGTACTGTGTTATGGGTCCTAAGCATTTGCGGGCAGACCTCAATTTTGCGCTGCCGACCGCAGAAATTGCTGTTATGGGTGCAACAGGTGCGGTGAGCATTATTATGCGTGAGGAAATTAATCTTGCACGAGATAAAAAAGCGCGTCTGGCTGAATTGGTCGCTGACTATGAAAAGAAATTTCAAAATCCCTATAAAGCGGCCGAGCTTGGCTATATCGATGAGGTTATTTTGCCAGAAGATATTAGACCTCGTCTGTGCCAAGCATTATCAGCCTTGAGAAATAAACGAGATGATTCGCCTCGAAGAAAACATGGCAATATTCCCCTATAAGAAAGGCTCAGTTGCATTATTCCCTCTTTGAAAAAGGAGAAGTTATATTTACTCCCCCTTTGAAAAAGGTGCATTTGTATTACTCCCCCTTTGAAAAAGGGGGCGGGGGGATTTTCTTAGAGATTACCGATCAAATCCCCCTCAATCCCCCTTCACGAAGGGGGAAGCTTCTCAGGTTTCCTAAAGAAGGATTGCATAAGAAATGGATAAGACCAAAAAAAATATTCGCAAAATATTAGTAGCGAATCGCGGTGAGATAGCTGTTCGCGTGATGAGAAGTTGTCGAGAACTTGGCATCCCGACAGTAGCTGTTTATTCAGACGCTGATAGAACTGCTCTTCATGTGCGCTATGCAACCGAAGCGTTTCACATTGGTCCAGCTTCAGCAAAAGAAAGCTATCTGAATATTGATAAGATCATAGAGGTGTGCAAGGCCTCAGGGGTTGATGCGGTTCATCCAGGATATGGTTTTTTGTCGGAAAATGCCCAATTTGTTCGAGCGGTTCAGGAAGCAGGTTTAATTTTTATTGGACCTCAGCCGGAATCAATGGAGAAAATGGGCTCGAAAACAGCTGCTCGTGCCTTTATGCAAGCAGCTGGAGTGCCGGTGGTGCCTGGCAACGCCGAAGCCATCAAAAGCCCTGAAGCAGGGCTCAAGCTCGCTGAAGAAATGGGGTTCCCCGTCATGCTCAAAGCTGCTCATGGTGGCGGTGGCAAAGGCATGCGTAAGGTGGTAGCAGCCAAAGATTTTGTCTCGGCTTTTAATGGTGCGCAAAGCGAGTCGAGAAATTCATTCAGTAGCGATGAGATTTATATAGAAAAATACTTGGATAAGCCTCGACATATTGAGATTCAAGTAATGGCCGATGTTTTTGGCAAAACCGTAGCCTTTGCTGAGCGAGAATGCTCGGTGCAACGTCGTCATCAAAAGATAATTGAAGAATCGCCCAGCTCATTCATTGATGAGCATACGCGTGAGCAGATGAAAAAGACTGCCTGTCAAGCGGCGAAAGCGGTCGACTATGTTGGTGCAGGAACCATTGAATTTTTAGTTGATTCGCAGAAAAATTTCTATTTTATGGAAATGAATACGCGGCTTCAGGTTGAGCATCCTATTACTGAAATGATTACTGGCCATGATTTAGTAGCCTTACAAATTGCAGTGGCCCAAAATGAGCCTTTAGATATTGATGATGATCAGCCTGCTCATGGATGGGCGATTGAAGCCCGGGTGTGTGCCGAGGATCCAGATAATAATTTCTTGCCTACTCCTGGGACAATTACCCATTTGCGTCAATCTGGCGGTCCTTATGTGCGCACTGATACAGGGCTTTATTCTGGGTCTACCGTGCCTATGGAATATGACCCCATGATTGCCAAAGTGGTTGCTTGGGCCCAAACGCGTGATGGGGCAATTAAGAGACTGGATAGAGCGCTGTCCGAGCTGACTATTAAAGGCTGCACAACGAATACGCAGTTTTTACGTCGACTTTTGGCTTTTGCTCCTTTTGTGAGCGGCGATTATGATACCTCTATTGTCGACTTGTTTCAAAAAAATACTCCCATTTGGTGCACGGATGAGCATAAGTTAGTGGCAATTATTGGCACTGCTCTATTGAATTTTGAGCATGATCAGCACATGCGCTCACAGGTGCGCAAGCCCGATGCTGGTGAAGCTGGAACGGTAAGTCGTTGGCGAGCAGCGAAAGCGCCATTTAACTCTTAGAATCGTTAGAAATTTAGGTGTGCAGTTATGGTTATGATGAAATTTATTGCGACTCTAGAAGGAGTTGAACATGAAGTAGTGGTGGATAACCACGACTCTGATCAAGGACTTTATACAGTCAGTGTGAGCGGAAAAGCCTATCAAGTAGATGCGCGCTCGGTGCCGTCATCAATTGTGACAGTGCTGATAAATAACAAAAGTTTTGATATTGATTTAGATCGTGAAAATAATTCCGATCCTTTAGACGGCAAAATTGCCGTAAGAGTTCGCGGGCGAGTAGTTAGACTTGAGTTTCTTGAAAAACGTCGCAAAAAAATGAAAGAAGCGCAGATGGTGAAATTTTCTCGAGATGGAGTGATTGAAATCAATTCGCCCATGCCGGGTAAGGTTTTGCGTTATCTGGTGCAAAGTGGCGATGAAGTGAAAGAGGGTCAAGGTTTGGTCGTCGTTGAAGCAATGAAAATGGAAAATGAACTGCAAGCTCCCAAAGATGGCACCATTAGAGAAATCATCACCAAAGTAGGCATGCCCGTCGATTCTGGCACTACCTTGATGGTTATAGAGTAAAAAAGAGAGATTGTGTCTCTCCCTTTTTAAAGGGGAGACGAAGAGGGATTTTTGCCTTTTTTGCCAGATTATAACCTTGACTTCGAGTTTACTAACTCTATCGTTCGACGCAAAAGTTTGCGCCCATACAGAGAATTAAATTCCTCGGCATATTGATAAGCAGCTGAGCCAGTCAAATAGCCCTGGGCAACCAAAATATTTTCCACCGGATTCCCTGATTCAGGACTCACGTTATAGACTTTGCCGAATTCAACTTTTGATTGAATATCGAGGATTGTATCAAAAGCACCATTAGCTTTAACTAAACTTTGTCCCACAAAAATTTTTGATGCCTCGTTCATTACACCATCAGATGTCAACATTGGATGATTGCTGGTAACGCGTAATTGCCCACCGCTGGCCATTTTAAAGGTCAAAATTGTTTCATTTCCCTCTCGCCATGAACGCGTGTAATTCTGGACGGGCCTCACCACAAATTTTGGCGCATCCACCGTAGCATGCGGTGCTAAAGTCATTATTCGGGGCAAGCTATTATTTATCGCGTCAAGGAGGGGCACATCACCTTGCTCAAACCAAAGTAGTTGATCCGCGGGGTAGCAGGACGGAGAACATAGGGCCTTAACCACCCAGCCAGTACAAGGAGCAGTTATATCAAGGGGGCCATGATAACTACCATTGCTATGCTGAGCGGTGATATAGCGCATTCTATTGATACCCTCAAGAAGCCTCAATTCTTCTGCAAAATCAGGGAAGCACTTAGATGCCCATCGATTTCTTTGTTTTGCTTCAGGTATACTCAGATTGTCTTCAGCACAGCGATCTATTGTTTCTGGAATCGACGCTGCGTTTAGGCCGCACGAAAGCACTGCTAATATTATGAGTAATATCTTCTTCATTTTTTACTCCTAAAAAGCGACCGAAGAGCACAGAAATAAATCGGGATATGTCTTTCCAGGTGCTAAAATAGGTATCATATTAGTTCTTCGAGTAATCTTAAGCTCTAGTTCACCTATCAAATTCATGCCAAACGCTTGCAGTCTTATTTGTTCACATCTATCCACTCTATCGATGGGCCATTTAATACGAGACAGTGTATGTTGAGGAAGGCGACACTCGACTATTTTATCATGACATAAGGCAGCAGCCTCTAACAGCGTGTTGAGATAATCCGCATGAGCGTTGTATTGACTTCTGTATTCTTCAAAGGCTTCATCACTTAAGCTTTGATAGCTTACTATGCCTTGGCTATCGATGATTGATTCAAGCCGTTTAAAGTCATTCTCGGCATCGGTGTAACGGTGAAACAGCTGCCCCATAACTTTATCTCGGCGTTTCACATCAACTATATTTTGTCCACGCCATCCGAAATTCATCATGCTGTTAGCAAAATACTCGACTGGCGCGGCATTTCCATCATTGAGACCAGCCATGTAAGACTCCATAACTGATTTTATACGTTCCAAATCATCGGTTTTGCTGACAAGTCCCGATAGTCGACTAATGCCTTCGCCGCCAATGGCGTGCACGCTTACGGTGATGCGACTCGTGCGTGATGCTTCTTGAACAAAGCTTGCATACTTAGCTTTCAATTCAGCGGAAAAAATCGAGGCTTTGCCCATGACCTGCAGCTGAGTTTCAAAACTTTTCTTTTGCTCTTGCGAGATGTTGTCGATGGAAAATACCGCAGCTATTAAACCTTCTCGACGTTCAGCGTAGACAAATTCTTTGCCGCAGGTTTGAGCAAATTGGTCATACTCACGTTCATCTAAAAATTTTTGTGCGAATGCCGCTAATCGCGGATTTATGACTTCAAAGAGACCGTAATCAGAAAAGCCTTTAATTACCCAAACCAAAGAATCAGAATGAAAACGATGCTCACTAAAGTAGCTCGCATCTGCACTCGCACTCCAAAAAGTTCTTTGTGCGGACAGGCTCGATGATATTTCCATTTGGTTAAAGAGGTCATGGCGAGAGCTGACCAAATTTACGTTGAACTTGGTCGTTATCGCGCCGCTTTGATTGACTTTGCGAACGCCATCATTGTCGACGCAGCGATGAAAGGGCAGATCAGGATGCTCAGGATCAATTCCTGCCCCCAAACTCATTGCCAGTGATGGGTGATAGTTAAAAGAACTCGCTTCAACACAACCAGCCAGTGAAAAAGCATACAAAACCAACATTAGAATAAACATCACAATCCACCTACAGTCATGCTGCTTTATGAAGGATAAACAGCATGTCTGCGTCGGTAGCATTGCGTACTTATAAATTATTTCATTTTGAAATTGGTAGAGTAATGCCAGCGATTTTTTGGTATTGAGGAAAACGAATCATATTTGACTATTCGCTAACTATCTCCTAATTGCTTAATTTAAAGATTGTAAATCTAAAGTTCTGCTAGATTTTTGGCTGTAGTTAGAATTTTTGAATGCTCCGTAGGAGCATAAACAGATTTAGCCCATGGTCAGAGGCAGCTTTAGCTGCCGTCGGCCTGGGTTTGTGCGCATACCCCAATTTCTAAGTGCTGAAAGTGCGTAATTCTCAGCCTGCCGTCCAGGTCAAAATTGGATTTCGCGCCGCTTGCGCTTCATTGAGCCTTTTAATTGTTGTCGTATGTGGCGCATTTTTAACTAAATCAGCATTGTTCTCGCACTCTTGGGCAATAGAAATGAGTGCATTACACATGATATCAATGCCTTGTTTAGACATGGTTTCAGTAGGCTCAATCATGAGGGCTCCTGGCACCACCAATGGAAAATAAATGGTCGGTGGGTGAATTCCATAGTCGATTAATCGCTTGGCAATGTCCAAGGTACTGACGCCGAATTGCTTCTGCTTTTTATCAGTAAGAACTACCTCATGCAGACAGTCCGTTTCAAAAGGCAAGTCATAGAAATCTTTGAGACGAGCACGTACATAATTAGCATTGAGCACGGCAAATTCGCTAGCGCTTTTAAGACCTTCACAGCCCATTTCGCGGATATAGGTCCAAGCACGAATCATCATGCCGAAATTGCCATAAAAACTGCGAATTTTTCCTACCGCTTTCGGTCTTTCATAGTCGAAATAATAGGTGCCTTGAGCATTTTTAGCGGCTAAAGGAGCTGGCAAAAAATCGGCCAAAGAAGCTGCAGCTCCAACGGCGCCACAGCCAGGCCCTCCCCCGCCATGAGGGGTGGTAAATGTTTTATGTAAGTTAAAATGCATGACATCAATGCCAGCATCGCCGGGCCTAGTTTTGCCCATAAGTGCATTCAAATTAGCGCCATCACCATAAACATAGCCGCCATGCTCGTGAACAATGCGACAAATTTCGCTAATATCAGATTCAAAAATCCCCAAAGTGCTCGGGTTGGTGATCATGATAGCGGCGGTGTCGTTGTCCATTTTGGAACGCAAATCCGCTAAATCAATGCGCCCCTGATCATTCATGGAAACAGGCGTCACCTGATAACCAAAAGCAGCTGCAGTCGCGGGATTGGTTCCATGAGCGCTGATGGGTACCAATACTTTGTGACGACTTTCTTTTCGTGCTTTTAAAGCCGCATTGATCATCAACATGCCCAAAAATTCACCATGAGCACCTGCTGCTGGCTGCAAGGATGTTTGGGCAAATCCACCAATTTCGCTCAGCCAGTTCTGTAAATCCCACATAAGTGAAAGCGCGCCCTGCAGTTTGTCTTCAGGCATATAAGGATGCAAGCTGGCAAAAGAGGAAAGGCGTCCAGCCCATTCATTAATTTTGGGATTGTACTTCATAGTACAGGAGCCCAAAGGGTAGGCATTGGTATCGATGGAAAAATTCATTTGGCTCAGACGCACATAGTGCATGCATGCTTCAGGCTCTGACACCTCAGGCAGCAAAAGATCGTCTTGAGCGTTGCGTGCATGCGGGCCCAGCATTGAGTTGAGATCTTCTTTGGCGATCTGAGTAAGTGGCGGCAAATCCACTCCCTTTCGACCTTTAACGCTGCGCTCAAAAATAAGCGCTTCGGTAAATTTGAGACCCGATCGCGCTTCGCTGCCTTTTAAAGTTGCACATTTAATATCTGACATTTTTATTCTCACGATTTTTTATCGCTTATGAAGGTAAGGTTCTAAAGTTGCTTGCAACGCTACTTGTCATCCCGGCGAAGGCCGGGACCCAGGAAATGCTGGTGTATTTAAACGAGTTGTTTCTTCAAATTCTGGTTCCCGGCCTTCGCCGGGATGACATTAAACTGTCGAATTGAACCCACAAAACTAAATCAACCCTTCAATCAACTCATCCATTTCCGTTTCCGAATGCAGCTCAGTGGTTGAAACCATCACATGTCCCGCAAACTCCGCATACCAACGAGAAAGTAAACATCCTCCCATAATTCCTTGCCTCGCTAGCCCATCTAATTTGCCTTGAGCGCGTTTTTCATCACCCAAATTAATGACTGTTTCATTAAAATGAGCGCCGCCAAATACCAAAGACAATTTTTTGGCCAAAGCCTTTTTTCTAAAGAGCATGGTCTTGCGAATATTTTCCTCAGCAAGCTCAATAAAACCATTTTTGCCATAAGTCGACAAAGCAATAGAAAAGGCCAATGCCATTAAATTATGATTGGTGCAAATATTGGAAGTGGCACGCTCGCGCCTAATATGTTGCTCCCTGGTAGACAAAGTGAGTACAAAACCGCGTTGGCCTTCTGAATCCACCGTTTGCCCTGCAAGTCGCCCCGGCATTTGGCGCACAAACTGCTTAGAAGTAGCAAAAAGACCGACTCCTGGAGCTCCCAAATGCAGAGCGCCGCATAAACCAATTCCTTCGCCAACGCACATATCAGCACCATAAGTGCCGGGCGATTTAATAGCGCCAAAAGCCACTGGCTCAGTGTTGGCGGCAATTGCGAGAGCATTATTTTGATGCGCAGCTGCTACAATTTCTTCGCCATTTTCCAATTGGCCAAAAAAGTTGGGAGTTTGAAAAGCAACTGCCGCGACTTTCCCTTCGTATCCTTTCAAAGCGGCAATCAATGCGGCTTGGTCGCTGCGCCCATTTTTATCGAGGGGAATTTCTTCAATAGTAATGCCAGCTGCTTGTGCAAAAGTACGCACTACTTCTCGATATAACTTGACCCAGCGCTTCGCACCCGGCTTGTACATTGTCGCACCTTGAGAGACACATAATTCAAAACTGCCTATTGATTCTAGAGAATAAAACCAACTCTCATGTCTTGTTTATATATTGGTTCACGGTGACTCGTGCCTCCTTCAACGAAGGTGCCTTGAACACAGAAATGAAAGATTAAAGGGATTTATCGTTGCCATTCTCAAAAAAATCCCCCTGCCCCCTTTTCCAAAGGGGGAATTGTTGGCAGAAATTCTTGAGGTCTGAATACGTCACGCACTCCTCCAAAGTGAGGCACTGGATCCCGGCGCTCTCACCTTGATCCTCTCCCAAAGGGGGGAGGGAAAAAGCTACTGGATCCCGGCCTTCGCCGGGATGACAAAGAAAAACGTGTCCCACCCTGCCGTCTCCCAAAGGGCGAGGGTTGCTGGGCCCCGGC
>Ga0206960_1221_pt1 | contig 12363 bp, 11 predicted proteins | sample Alteio_BWOrgHeat_29_FD_153255 | JGI IMG/M metagenome (GOLD analysis project Ga0206960, IMG submission 153255) | Enriched cells from forest soil in Barre Woods Harvard Forest LTER site, Petersham, Massachusetts, United States -... | ecosystem: Environmental > Terrestrial > Soil > Temperate forest >... | reverse complement strand
CACGTCAGCGGGCGCGACGGGGTTGCGTGCGGTGCCGACGAAGGTGAAGTCGGAGGAGAAAGTCGCCGCGTCGTAAGGGGAGTTCCCATGAAATTCATGACAAACATCAAGGCCGTGCCATTCGTCGTGGGCGCGGCCATTCTCGTCTTCGTTGCTGTGTACGCGTATGCCGAATTTGGCGAGTCGCTACGGGATCGCAGACTCCCGCAGCGCTACGAGCAGATTCAGATTGGGATGCCCCAGAGCGAAGTATATTCAATCCTGGGCGCACCAAATTTCATTACTGTGGCCAACAAGGTTGGCGCGAACGGTGGCAGCGTAAGCTGGTCCGATCAGCGATACAGCTTGATCGCGGGTTTCGATTCGAATTCGCGCCTGTCATTCAAGCGGCTGTATGACTTTGAGACTGAATTGGAGATCGCCCACGAGCCGTGACAGGCGTGTTCTCGAGCAAAGACATTATGCAATTCAAGAAGAAAAAATGTCTCGTGGCGATCTTCACTATCGCTGCCGTGGTCTTTGCTGTCGCGGCCGTGAGAATTTGGTCAACTCCAAGGCATCCAGCGCCAGAACCCGTCTGTCCAACATGCGGCCCTGGAGAAAATGTCGTCCCGATATCGTACGGTCTCGTCCGCTCAGCCCCGGGATATCCCTGCAAGCTCGGCGGCTGCGTCTACGTGTACGGCGAGAGTCCGAATTGGCACTGCACCCAATGCGGGCAAGACTGGGGTCCGGTGGAATTCCATGGCGAGCCGGAATGCATCAGCAAATCGCGCTGGACGATGGTTGTGCTGCTGACACTCGTAATAGCAGTCTTCTTCAGTTCAATCCCGTTTACGAACGGTTGGGTACGTTGCCCAAATAATCAGGCCTGATCATGCTGTCGCGTCCCATGAGGATACAATAACGGCATCAATGGAGAAGATACATGCCGTTGCGCGATCATTTTCGGCCACCGCTGGACAACAAGCGATCCTGGGACGAGGTCCATGGAGGCTGGCCCATGATGATCGCGTTGGCGCTCAATCGCAGGTTGCCGCGACGCTTTGTGGCCGCTCCGCAGGTACATCTGGGGGCCTTTGCTCAAATCGACGTGACGGCATTCGAACAAGAGGCCGACGAAACCGGGTTCCTCGCCGGGGCGAATGGCAATGGCGGCGTGGCTACCGCCGTTTGGGCGCCGCCGCGGCCCACGTTTTCCGTTGCAACCGATTTGCCCGCGCAGGATGAATATGAGGTTCGCGTTTACGATACGAAGCACGCGCGCCGACTGGTGGCCGCGGTCGAGCTCGTGAGCCCCGCCAACAAGGATCGGCCTGAACATCGCCGGGCGTTTGTCGCCAAGTGTGTCGCCCTTTTGCAGAACCAGGTTTCGGTGACGATCGTCGATCTCGTCACCATTCGCAGCGACAACCTCTATGCGGAAATGCTCGAAGTGATCGGCCAATCCGATCCTTCGCTAAGCGATCCTGCCCCGCCCACTTACGCGGCCGCGTGCCGGGCAACCAAGACAGAGCCGAAGCCAGGCGAAGGCTGGCAACTTCAAACCTGGCTGCACGAGCTCAAGATCGGCCACCCCTTGCCCACGCTGCCGCTTTGGCTAGCCGCCGATTACTCTGTGCCGCTTGAGTTGGAAGAAACCTACGAAGAGACGTGCAAAGCGCTCCGCATTGACTGAATCGTGGCAAAAACAAAAGCCGCTCGCTACTTCACGTGGCGAACGGCTTCGCTGTTTCATCGAACCGACTACGTCAAGCTGCTCAAGCGGCCGGTGCTGTCGCCGAGCGTTTCGACGGAGCTGCCGACGCGATCGAGCATCGACAGCCAAAGGTTGTTGAGCGGCGTGTTGCGGCCATAGCGGATGTGGCGGCCGGCGCGGATGGTGCCGGAGCCGCGACCCGCGAGCAGGACCGGCAGGTCGTCGTGGTTGTGGCGGTTGCCGTCCGAGTTGCCCGAGCCGTAGGCGATCATGCAGTTGTCGAGCAGAGTGCCTTCGCCTTCGCGGATGTTCTTGAGGCGGCCCAGCAGGTACGCGTACTGGGTGACGTGGAAGCGGTTGATGGTCGCGATCTTGCGGAGCTTGGCGGCGTCGTTGCCGTGATGGGACAGGTCGTGATGGCCTTCGCGGACCTCGATGAACGGATACGGCTTGTTGCTGCCCTCGTTCGCGAAGACAAGCGTGCTGACGCGCGTGATGTCGGCCTGGAACGCGAGCACCATGAGATCGCACAGGAGCCGCAGGTGATCCTGATAGCTTTGCGGGATGCCGGTCGGCTGCGTCATGTTGGGACGGCGTGGTTCGGGCAGCTGGGCGGCGCGCTCGATGCGCTGCTCGATGTCGCGGATCGACGCCATGTATTCATCGAGCCGGCGGCGGTCATTGCCCCCCAGGTTCGGCTGCAAGGCGTTGGCGTCTTCGCGGACGAAATCGAGGATACTGCGGCGATTGCGCTCGCGGCGAGCGCGGTCGGCGTCGCCGCCAGCTGAGAACATGCGATCGAAGATGAGGCGCGGATTGTTGAGCTTGGGCACCGGCTGCGTCGGCGAGCGCCAGGAGATCGTGGAGGAATACGCACAGCTGTAGCCGGAATCGCAGTTGCCCGCGAGAGCGCTCGGATCTGCGCCCATCTCGATCGAGCTGAGGCGCGTTTGATGCCCGATGCGAGCGGCGGCGACCTGATCGACGGAAGTGCCGGCGCGAATGTCGGCGCCATCGGTCTTGCGCGGCTGGGCGCCAGTGAGGAACGCAGCCATGGCGCGAGCGTGATCGCCAGCGCCGTCACCATTGGGTCGCGCCTTGTCGGCGGTCAGCCCCGTCAGCACATTCACATATTCGCGCACTTCGCCAAGCGGTTCCAGCGTGCGCGGCAAGGTGAAATCGGTCCCCGCGGCGGTCGGCGTCCACTCGGCCATGTTCTTGCCGTTGGGCACATACACAAACGCCATGCGCGTCGGCACGCGCGTCTCCGGCGTTGGGCTGCCCCATGCGGAGAACGGCCCCATGGCTTCTAGCCACGGCAGAGCGATCGACGCTCCTAGCCCCTTGAGAATCGTACGCCGCGAGAGCAACTGGGTCATCCGTTCGGTCCTTTCGGTCCAAGCAGGTACGTTCGTTCACCTAGCGCATGGAGAAATCCCTCTTATCTTATACCCCGCATCGGCAACTTGGTAGCGGTAATTTTTTAATCAGAATTCAAATTCAAATAACAGTGGTTCCATCGCTTATGGCTTGGCACCGGCTTACTAAGGACTGCGCTCGCGAGTTAAAGTAGTCATGCCGGTTTTGCCGATTCTAGCGATGGGCCCTATTCCTCTTGCATTGTCAAGGAAGGCATACCGTGCGCAAGCTCATCATTCCCCTAATCCTCGGTTCCCTTATCGGCTGTGACAAGGCCGCCAATTCCAATAGCGATGACAACCCGGCCGATCCGCTCCAGGCGTTTGTCGAGAAAACGCAAGGGACCGACACCAAGAAGGAGCCCGAGCCGGAGCGCGAGCCCAATCTCAATGATCCCGTGGAGATGCGCCAGCGCGGCAACGAGTTCTTCGCGCTCGGCGATTACGATCAGGCCATCGAATTCTACACCGCTGCCATCGAAGCCAAGGAAGACGCCAAGTCGTTCTTCAATCGCGGCACGGCTTTTATGTCCAAAAACGATCTCGACAAGGCGCTCGCCGACTTCGACAAGGCGATCCAGCTGGAGCCGACCGCTGCGTCGCCGTACGTCAATCGCGGCTTGTTATTGCAGCGCATGGGCAAGACCGCCCAGGGCATCAACGACATGACCGCGGCGATCAAGCTCGACGCCAAGGACCCGTCGATCGTCATGAATCGCGGCCTGCTCTACCTCGGCCTGGCGATGCACGACCGCGCTTACGCCGACTTTACCGCCGCCATCGAGATGAATCCGAAATACGCCGACGCCTACATCAATCGCGGCTACTGCCAGCACCGCAAACGGCTGTACAAGGACGCGATCGCCGACTTTGACAAGGCGGTCGAGTTGGCGCCGAGCAACCCGCTCGCCTGGAGCAATCGCGGCAACGCTTACACGCAGGTCGGTGAGTTCGACAAGGCGATCATGGACCTCGACGAAGCGATCCGCCTCGATGCCCGCGACGCCCAGCTCTACAACAACCGCGGCAGCGCCTACGGCGCCAAGGGCGAGCACCGCCGCGCCACTGCCGACTTCACGCGCGCCATCGAGCTGGTGCCTGATTACGCGCCGGCGTTTCGTAATCGCGGCCTGGCGTATCACACGCTGCAGGAAAAGGAAAAAGCGCGGGCCGATTTCCTGGTCGCGCTGGAAATTGAGCCCAGCGCCACCGATGGCATCCCGATCGAATACCTGGCCAAGTAAGTCGGATACGAGATACGAGCCGGTAGGATTTTCCGACGAAGACCGTCGCTAACGTTTCCGGCTCGTACTCCGACAAACCATGTCGGCCTCCCGAAAAATTCAGCCGGTTCTTGCCGGTCGTTCATTTCGCGCATATTGCTAATTGCACTCCGAAACCTCTTGCACCTATCATGGTTCAAGATGGTGCGGATCACATATCGAATTTGAAGTTAGCAGTGTTCTTGGGGTAGATTCGACCCTCAAGCGAAAAAAAGGGGAGCGGTTCTCGAAGTCCACATTTCTTGCCTGCTGGACCAATCGCGCAGGAAATTTAGAAAAAAAAGACAGTTTTGAGTTGACAAACTGTGAGGGATTTGTGAGATTCTAAAATTATTAATTAATTCCTTTCCTTTTCCGCGCCCAGTCCAGGCGTCGTGGGCTATGCTCTCTGCCCAAGAAATGGGCGGCCGATGCCAAGTGAATTCGCTGTTCGCCGTGCGAATTCCGGTGCATGGATGCAACGCAAGTGGAGAGGTTTAACGCAACTGGAGTCTCACAAATAGGTTAAGGAACGCTCATTAATTAGGACGATTCGAATCTGTTGGCACGCAACGTGCTATGCACTCTGATCTGCCGGATGATACTCTTCTCTCCATCCTCCTGCAACCAGTGTGACGGCACCATGCAATGGATGCATTTGCCAACGAATCACGGACGAAATAGTGAAGCGCCAGGGAGGATCGGCCTCTGTTTCAGCAGTGACCGACCCTGAATCCCTGGCTAAACAGGCCACCGTGCTTTTAGTGCGCAAAGCGGGTGGGGACTGTTCGTTTTAAAAGACGACGGTCCTCCCCGCCTCTAACTTGTTTTTTTTCTTCATCATCTGGGGAGGGGTCACCATGGTGCGTAAGCCACGTCGCGCCGGTTTCACGCTTATCGAATTGTTGGTCGTGATCGCAATTATTGCGATCCTCATGGCTCTGCTGGTGCCAGCGGTCCAGAAGGTCCGCTCGGCAGCTGCACGAACGCAGAGCATGAACAACCTCAAGCAGATGGGGCTGGCGCTGCACAGCTTCAACAACAACAACAAGATCTTGCCCCCCACCGTGGGGTGGTCTCCGGCTCCCACGCAGACGGTGCCTGGCTACAACGTCAAATACACCCCAAACGGCGCAGTCGGCACCGCGTTCTTCCACATCCTCCCCTATATCGATCAAGGCGCCCTCTATCAAAGCTCCTACACCACGCTGTATTATGTCTACGGGTCAGGGGGCTCACAAAACTACAACGGCTCCTACACTTACAACGATCCAACCTATGGCTACACCTACTCCTACACCGAAACGTACGGCAGCCCCACCTATGCCTACCTGAGCACTCCCACCCAGGCGTATCAGGGGTCCAATATTTACGCTCCAGTGGCGGTTTTTCAGGCGCCAGGTGACCCGACGCTCACCTACAGCAATTATGCCTACGTGAGCTATCTGCTCAACGGCGCCATGTTTGATAATCCCATGGCGATCGTGAACATCCAGGATGGCAGCAGCAACACCGTTTTTATCGCGGAGGGCTACTCCCAGTGCTATGGGTATAGCTACACTAGCTGGCCGAACTACACGTACAATTACAGTGATCGTTACGGAACCTACAACGCGATTTATGATTCCTCGTTCATCTACAACCTCAACTACACATTTACCGGCAGCTATTACATTTCCAACAACGAGCAATCGGAGGTCATCAACGAGACCACCAGTTCACTGCCGAAATTCAGCCCAGTGGCCGGGAGCACGTTCCAGATAGCGCCGGCTCCTTCCAGCTGCAACGGCGCGCTTCCGCAGGCGATGGTTCCTGGCGGGTTGCCCACGCTCATGGGAGATGGAAGTGTCCGTCTGGTGGGCGCCAGTGTCAGCCCGACGAGCTGGGCGGCTGCGTTGACTCCCAATGGTGGTGATGTGCCCGGATCCGATTTCTGAACCGCGGCAAGATTGTTCGAGCGTCGCGACTTCAGAATCGACTCCATGACAGGCATCACCACATGAAAAAGAAATTCTGTCTCATGCTTTTGGCATTTGCCCCAATGGTCTTGGTGGCCACCTTTGGGTGCAACAAATACGATGGTCCGCCACAACAGAAAGCTCCGGCCGCCTCCAGCAGCGGAGAGACTGTCCGCGGAGAAGTCACCTATCATGGGAAAAAGGTGAATTACGGTGTGGTCATGTTCTTTGACCCTACCCGTGCCATGGACCGTAAGTCAGGCAAGGCAGTGCCAGTGGCAGCCGCCGAGATTCATGAAGGGAACTTTGAAACCAACAAGGTTCCCGCCGGGGCAGTTCGCATCGTCCTCGCCACGGATCCAGATGTGGACGTTTCCAAGGCCCTTCGCCCCGAGCGGCCGGGCGCGCCTCTCAAGAAGGACGGACCGATCGGCGCCAAGAAGACCGATCCGCCGGGTCCTCCCGACAAGGGAGGCAAAGACGGGCCGCCCCGTCCCGAGCTGCCCGACCTGGACAAGATGCCCAAGATCATAAATCCTCGCACGGCAAAAATGTCCGACGAAGAAAAAAACATGCTGCGGGAGCTAAACGCCAAGTACGGCTCCTATGCATCCTCGCCCATTAACTACATGGTCACTCCAGGAGAACAGAAGCTCGAAATCAAGCTCAAGAAAGACGAATACGACCTGGTTCCGACCCGCGCCAACTGAAGCAAAAAAAATGTCATCAACTTCATCGTCACCCATAGGAAAAATGCCATGATTACCAATCGCATCAGGTACTTTCGACGGGCGTTCACCCTCATCGAACTGCTGGTGGTGATCGCGATCATCGCGATCCTGATCGCCTTGCTCGTGCCGGCCGTGCAAAAGGTGCGCGTCGCCGCTGCACGCACGCAGAACATGAACAATCTCAAGCAGATCTGCCTCGCAACTCACAGCTACCACGATGTCCACAAGGCAATGCCGGACACCTATAACCCGCAAATCAATTATCCCTACGGCAATGGGATCGTGTCCGGGTGCGCAACCTTCCAGATCCTTCCTTTCCTCGATCAGCAGTCGCTCTATGAATCCACCAATGGCCCATTCGGGTACACGTATTCCTACTCATATATTTACAACGGCACCAATTATGGCTACAGCTACACGTCCAACTACGGCGTCACCGGTTATCAAGCGGGGCGCGCCAGTGGCATCCTCGCAGTGTTCGTCAGCAAGACCGATCCCACCATCGATGGGACCGCAACTGCGCCTCTGAGCTTTTTCCCAAATAGCCAGGCAGTCACTTACAGCTTGACCATGCAAAAGATGACCGACGGCACCAGCAACACCATTTTCTGGGCCGAAGGATACTACGGCTGCGGCTATGTCTATGATTACAACTACAATTCACCCACATTCATCGAGACCATCCACGAGAAGATCGCCTACACGCGCCCGTGGAACTACGACGAGTACACCTACACAAGTAATTTCAACGAAAGCTACAGCTATACCAACAACAATGGGGTGTACACCTATAATTTCTCCGAAACGGGGTCCAGTGCATCTGCGCCGTATTTCGCCACCTACGGGGTGTACAATTCCACGACGGGGCAGACCGTTGCCTTCGAGAACATGCCGGACCCGACCAAGTGCACCTACTATGCTGCTCAAGCTAGCACCCCGGCTGGCTTGTGTGTGGCAATGGGTGATGGTACGGTGCGCACGATCTCGGCCTCAGTGAGCCTGGCGACGTTCCAAGCACTTGGCACGCCCAACGGCGGCGACCAGGTCGGCGGCGACATGAACTAACCACGCTTGGCCCTCGACAAAATGCAAGGAGCCTGTCCGACCAGCAACTGCCGTCGGACAGGCTCTTTCTTTTTGATGGCGAACAGTTCGCACCACTAGCGCAAGCGAGGGATACTGCCGATCCTCGCTTACTCTTCGGGCTAGTGAAACGTGGTTCTCAGTCCTGGCGAAGGATGGCATAATGTATCCGTCCGGCGAACGCACCTTGTAACGCGTGGTAGCATTGGCCAGGAGGTGCCCTATGGCCCAACGTCCCGATGCTGCAAAACAAGACCGCTGGCTCAAACTCATTTGTCGCTGGCAGCGGTCGCAGACCACCGTCCGTGAATTCTGTGAACGCCACCAAGTCAGCGAAGCCAGCTTCTTTGCCTGGCGACGGGTGCTGCGCGAACGCCGTCTGCTCGACGAGCCGATGCCGTCGAATAACTCGGCCGATGCGCCGGCGTTCGTCAAAGTCATGGCGCTCGATGCCGAGCCGGCCGTCAGCGCTATCGAGTTGTCTTGAGTCAACGGCGGCTGTTGCGCGTGCGGCCTGGCTTCGATACGGACATGCTCCTCGAATTGGTACGTCTGTTGGAGGAGTCGGCGTGTTGAGTTTGTCCTTGCCGGGCCGCGTGTTTTGTGCATGTTGCCGACGGACATGCGCAAGAGTTTCGATTCGCTGGCTGGCCTGGTCGAACAGCAACTCGGCCAGGATCCGCTCGCGGGCGATCTGTTCGTGTTTCGCAGTCGGCGCGGCGATCGGCTCAAGCTGCTGTACTGGGACAGCGACGGCCTGGCGATCTGGTACAAACGGCGTGAAGAGGGGAGTTCGCGTTTCCGACTCCGAACCAACAGCGTGTCCGAGTGGGCGATCATTGGTTTCGTGATTCGGCCCGCGGAATTGGCGATGCTGTTGGACGGCATCGACCTGGCCCACATCAAACGCCGCAAGCGTTACCAGCGGCCGCGGCCCGTTTGAATCTTAGGCCGCCAATTCCAAGAAGCGTTGGGCGAATCGCGGTCCCTTGGCCTCGTCTTCGTGTTTGAAGAACACGAACACGTCTTGCCAGTCTTGTTGTCGAATCTGGTTCACCCATTTCTGCAACGCCACATCGTCGTAGTCAGGCCGACGCAAACGTAGACAGCCCCAGTCTGTGGTCGCCACGAACGGAACCAGAAGATCATCCTTTTCATCGGCGATGCACAGTGCGGCGCGGTGGTCGCGCAGCAAGCCAAAGACCTCGTCATCGAACCACGAAGGATGGCGGAACTCAAACGCAATGCGTCGCTCCGGCGGCAAGGAGTCGAGAAAGGCATCCAGCCGGGTCGCGTCTTTTTTGAAGTTCGGCGGCAACTGAAACAGCAGCGGCCCCAGACGTTCTTTGAGCTTGCCAGCAATCTCCAGGAATCCTGCCACGGCATCGTCCGTGTCCTTCAGCCGCTTGCGGTGCGTGATCTGCTCCGGCGCCTTCAGGGCAAACTTGAAATCGGCAGGAACGGCGTCGGCCCAGGTTTGCAAGACCGCCGCCGTCGGCAACCGCTTGAAAGTGTAGTTGATCTCGACCGTCTGGAAATGCCCGCTGTAATAGGAGAGCATCTGCTTGGCCGGCAGTTTCGAGGGATAGAACGAGCCTTTCCATTCCTTGTAGGAGTAGCCACTGGTGCCGACGTAGAGCTTCATCGCGGTCTCGCAAAAAAACGTTACCATTTCGATGTTCAGTGTTTCATCTTATATGAACATGGAGCGTTCCACCCGTGAGGCCGGCGGCCCCTTGTCCTTGCCTTTGTCTTGTGCATCTGCTGTGCCTAGGAGCCACGCCGCGCATGCCAGCACTGCCAGGACGATCAACCAACACAATCTCATTGCCGTTCCCCCGTTGAAACCGATTGAGGACGAAGCATCGACGATATCACGATGCTAATGGGATTGCCACAAGCAAACACGTTCACTTTGAAGAGGATTTGGGCCAGTCGAGGCAATTCTTACGCAGTGCGCGGCCGAGGGAGCGCGACAGGATTCAGTGACAGTGACCCATGTCGCGAAATCGACGCTGTTTCCGGCTGCCGCCGCCGCGACGCGCGACCGCCACACGCCGCGACACGCGACCGCCGCACCGTGCGACCGCCGCCGCGACGCGCGACCGCCACGGCGCTGGCGCGCTGGCCGCGCATGAAATAGAATTCCCGACACGGGACGACCTGGCGATCACTTTAGTGCTTTCCGTTGGCAATATCCCCAAGCTCCAGCCGGCAAGCGGTACTGAAATCCTTGATCGGATCCCGCCAGTCGCGCTCGAACGTGGCGCGGATCTGTTCCACCGTCATATTGGGCCTGGAGTAAAGTTCGACGATTTCAAAACAGCATGCCTCCGCCGCAGCAAGAACTCGGTCGTCGGCAATCAGGCGAATGCGCCCCAAGATCCCGTAGAGCTTCACGAAGGTATCTGGCTTCTCAAGCGAATGTCCTAGGGCGTCCATCGTCAAGCGCGAGGCTTCGGTGATGAATTCACCATAGATCAATTCGCGATCGCGAGCTTTCTCATCCCGGCGAGCATGGGTGATCCGCGAACGTTGCGTGATCCAGGCGGTGACGGCAGATGCGCCGGCACCCACCAACGAGCCCATTGCCGCCGCTGTCGCTGTCATCAGAGTCGAGTCCATGATACACAATCCCATTCAGGTTACGTTCTATGCTCGGATCGGCTTCTTGACGGCACATCCAGTTCAATCTTCGTCTTCGCGCTTAGCTGGAGGAAACAGCTGATTGGTTTTTTTTAGTTCGTCTATCCTGGCGCTTGCCTTGTTCAATTCGTCCGTCTCCTTGGCAAGAAATCATCGATCGGCATGCAGATCCTTGCCGATTCGTCTTCGACCGAGAAGTGAGTGAGCCGAGCGGCGTGCGACCGCTTGTGCATGCGGTCCATAAACCGGAGGCTTTCGTCGCTCGGTTCGCCTGTATCTCTGATCGCTACTCTGCCGAGATGTGCTCGCCCTTCTCGGCTACCGAGCGTTTCATCAAGAGGACGAGGACTACGAGTGCCGCCGCCAGAACTGCGCACAGCCAAAAAACGTCGAAAAAAGCATGCGACGCGGCCTGCTGTTGGCGCACCTCGTCCAGGCCCTGGAGCGCCTGAAGCGACGACTTGGCCGGGTCGCCAGTCCGCTGCACGAAGAATTCCCGAGTCCGGGCCAAGAAATCCCCGACAAAGGGATTCGTTGGGTTCAGTGATTCATCCAGGCGAGCCAGGTGAAATTGCTCGCGACGCTCTTGAACGGTGGACGCCATCGAAGTCCCAACGCTGCCCCCCTCGGTGCGAAGAAGGCTGAGCAGTCCCACCGCCGCGCCACGGAGGTGGGGCGGGACGTACTTATAAGCGGCCATACTGGTCGGGGCGAACATGAGGCCGAGGCCGAGGGTCAACACCATGCGCGGTCCGACGAGCTGCCAAGGGCTGACTTGAAGGTTGTAACGCGCCATCCAGTAGTTTCCGGCGGCCATGACCAGCAAGCCAATGGCGATGAGCCAGCGCGCGTCAACTCCGCGGAGCAGCAGGGCGCCGACCAGCACCATCGCCGCCAGCGACGAGACGCCGGATGGCGACATCACCAGCCCGGAGCGAAGGGCGTCGTAGCCGAACACCGACTGCAGCATCCCCGGCAGCGCGATGCTCGCGGCGTACAAGCCGGCGAAGGCACAGAACATGATAATGCACGAGACCGCGAAGTTCCGTTCGCCCAGTACTCGGAAATCGATGATCGGGCTTTTGCAGCGCATCTCCCAAACGATCAAGCCAACCAAGCCCACCACGAACAAGATGGCCAGCGTCTGCACACGCCAGAATGGATCGCTTGACCAATCCCATTCCTGTCCTTTGCTGAGTAATATTTCCCAGCAGCACATGACCAGGCACAATACGCTCAGGCCGATGTAGTCAAAGCTGAATGGCTTGCGGCCCAACTCGGCGCGCTCCTTTTTCAGGTAGTCCGGATCATCCACCGTGGCATGTGCGCCGACCAAGGCCACAAAGCCGATCGGTACATTGATGAGGAAAATCCAATGCCAGTTGTAATCGACGCACAGCCAGCCTCCCAGCGTCGGTCCAATGATCGGCGCAATGATGGCAGCAACACCAAACAAGGTCATGGCCGTGCTCTGTTTCTCCGGCGGAAACGAATCCATGAGGATGCCCTGGCTGCACGGCTGAAGCCCGCCGCCGGACAGTCCCTGGATCACGCGAAAGAGGATCA
>Ga0206960_1220_pt1 | contig 12395 bp, 10 predicted proteins | sample Alteio_BWOrgHeat_29_FD_153255 | JGI IMG/M metagenome (GOLD analysis project Ga0206960, IMG submission 153255) | Enriched cells from forest soil in Barre Woods Harvard Forest LTER site, Petersham, Massachusetts, United States -... | ecosystem: Environmental > Terrestrial > Soil > Temperate forest >... | reverse complement strand
CAACTTCCTGATGACTGAGATTTTTAAAAAAACGCAGCAGCACGGCATCGCGGTCGGTTTCCTTGAGCTGGCTAACCGCTTCGTCGAGCAGCGGGCCGATTTCCGTCCAGTTCAGTTCGGGGCTGGCTGAATTATTTTGCATAACGGTGGCCTCGTGTTCGCGGGTGCGGCGGCGTTCTTCGCCGCGAATGGCGTCGATGGAGCGATGGCGCGCCGTCGTGTGCAGCCAGCCAACAAGCGTTTCGTATTGGCTGAGCCGTCGAGCATTTTGCGCTAATTGGGTGAAAACTGCCTGGGTGATATCTTCCGCCATGGCACCGTTGGCCGTCACCCGGCGCGCAACCGAGTAAACGAGATCCGCATGGCGGCGCACCACCTCAGCAAAGGCGGCTTCATCGCCCTGCTGGACATATTGGCGCAATAATTCGCAATCGGAAGACATGGGTGTGTTTTACCCATTATACGACACCCGCCGCCAAACCGGACAAAAATAATCGGCTAATAGTGGCGAAGAGACCATTGGAGAGTTTCCACCCCTGCATCGCCTGCCCGTATAACACCAGCATTGGCGAAGACAGCCACCGCCAAGTCGTGTGATGGCGAGATCGCTGCGCCTGACAAAAATGTTCCAGCGCTGCCATAGGCCCAACTTGACGGCTTTCCATCGTAATTGACCAATCCCCAACCGAAGGCAAATGCAGCGCCATTCATCATTGTATCGTGAGGATCCGTGTGAAGATACTTGATCGTTTTCGCCCGCAAAAGTCCGTCGAAGCCCTCGAGTCCCTTCAAATGAAGTTGAAGAAATTTTGCAAAATCTTCGAGGCTCATGGAAATTCCGCCAGCGGGGGCAAGGCAGGCTGGCAAGTGGTATGAGTCATGCGGATCGTGTGGCTGCATGCCCGACTTGGCCGCGAAGTGCCCCCAAGGCTGGTGCGGGTCGTCTGTGGCTGGCCAGTCAAAAGTTGCGCGGATTCCAAGTGGCTCGAAGAGATAAGTATTCATTAGCGACTCCCAACTCTCATTCATCACGCGTTCCATCATCGCGCCAGCGATTCCGTAACCTGCGTTCGAATACAAAAACGCGGTTTCAGGCAAAACTGCCGGCGGGCGCCGCAGAACCTGGAGAGCGAATTGCCGTCGTTGTTCCATTGGCGATCCTTGCAGCGAAGTCATCTCACGCCAGTCTGCCTTGTCTTGGGATAAATGGTTGGTGGAACCATCCTCGCGATGGGTAGGGTCGTTGCTAAACAGATATGAAAAGTTCGAATATTCTGGAACCCCGGCCCGGCAGAGAAGCAGATCAGTGAGGGTGATGCGTTGGTAATCCGGATGTATTTCATTTTTCCACTCAGGAAAAACATCGACCAGCTTCGTATCCCAGGCCAGCTTGCCCTTTTCGACGAGAATCGCGGCGAGGGTCGCTGTCATCGCCTTGGTATTAGAACCGATGTGAAAACAGTCTGAGGGAGCAATCCGTTCGGAAAATCCTATCCGCCGGATTCCAAATGTAGCGTCCTCTACCACCGCGTCACGGCGAACAACTATCGCCGCCATGCCGGGCACCCCGTGTTTAGAGGCGGTCTCTTCAAGCATAGCGGATAATGACCTGGGGTCGTGGGAGCAGCCGACGAGGCAGAATAAGACGATCCCGAGCAAGATTCCGCTGTTGGGCCATACAAATTGGCGTTGCCGGACTTTAGATCGCTTCATCTATTTCAAATACCAAAAGCCATCCACCTTTTGAAATTCAATATTTTTGTGGCCGGAAATGGGTGGATCAACCAGATAGGCGGCTTGCAGGCCATCGGGGCTTATGATCGGAGTTTGATCCTGAACGGCCGTGAGAACTTCCTGCAATTCAGCCATTCTCGGAGCCATCTCTTTCATTTTTACGGTAAGTTCATCAAGGGAAGTCGCCCCCAGCGACTGCATTTCGTTGGCCGTGTCCGTGGGTGACATCAGCGTCCTAAGCACGCTAGGCGTGTCTTGCGAATCAAGGAAATGAATGGCGGTGAGTACTGCGGTTTTTAAATCGGCCTGGGGAGCGGCGACGAACGTGGTCACGACTGCGGCATCAGCCACCGGCGCGGCGGCAGAGGTGCCTGCGGCTGGCGATTTCGAGGGAATTGCTGCGGGGGCCACGGGCATTTCCACTTGTGCCACGACGGGCTTGGACGACAACGTCGCCACCGAAGTCTTGGGGGCCGCTACGGGCGGACTGGCAACCGGGTTGGAGTCGGCTGATGGCCAGTTGAAAGCCAGAGTTGCGACCACCACTAAGGCGACGGCAACGGCAAGTAATTTAATTTTTGTGCTCATATAAAAAAGATTCAGTAAAAATGCCCCACCCAGGGTAAGCCCGCTGGCCCCAGCCAACGCACTCGTCGTGACTTTTGCCGCCAAGCCCACCGGCGCAGCGGTTACGGAATTCGTACTGATGGCGGCGGTAAGAATGATCGCGGAGGTGGTCACGCCCCGGCGCGTAAAATGTTCGCGCAATTTTTCCAACGCCCGGTCCACGCGTTTGCGGGCAGCGTCTTCTTCTAAACCGAGGATTGCGCCAACTTCCTGGTAATTGAGGTTTTTAAAGAAACGCAGTAAGACGGCTTCGCGGTCACTTTCTTTGAGCTCGCTGACTGCTTCGTCGAGCAACGGGCCGATTTCCGTCCAATTAATTTCCGGGGTGGTTGAATTATTTTGCATGGTGGTGGCCTCTTGTTCGCGAATGCGGCGGCGAGCTTCGCCACGGATGGCGTTGCCTACCGCAAAACGCGCGCTGGTGTGCAGCCAACCGGCCAGGGTGCTCCGGTTGGATAAATGCCGGGCCTTGCGGGCCAAATCGACGAACACCGTCTGCGTGGCATCCTGGGCCAGATGCACATCGCCATTGGCCTGTCGCAAAGCGACCGAATACACGAAGTCGAGATGCCGCCGCACGAGCTCGGCAAAGGCCGCGTCATTGCGGTGCTCGGCGTACTGCCGTAATAATTCGCCGTCGGGAGTCATGGGGGATGCTTTACCTTATAGCATCCACCGCCTTCAATAGCGGACAAAATAATGCCCTTTCGTGTCCGATTTGCTTTCAATCTGCTAGTAGAGATGGCAGGCGGTCATATCGATTCGCCGGGTAATGGGTTGCCGTAAAAATACCATAGACCGTCTTTTTTCAAAAAAATGAATACATCTCCTGGAAACTGAGGGTCAATCGGGTAAATCGCTTTTGAGCCGGTCTCATCCATGCGCGGAGTCTGATTTTTGATTGCATTCAACATATCCACCACTTTCTTAATATTTCCGTCCGTTTGTTCATATAATTTTGCCCGCAACTTTTCCGCCAAATCCAACAACGAAGCCGCCTGACTGCTGTCCAACGCTTGCTGAACTTCAGCCGGAGTCATCACAAAGGGAATGACGTGAACAAAATCATCAGTCTCGAGATAATGAACCAGAGACGGAATGGCGGTTTTCAAATCGGCATTGGGCGGCGGCGAGTCCATCGTCATCGTGCCGCCGGAGATGACATCCAGCACAGTTGCCCCTGATGAACCTCCGGCCGGCGCGGGCGTCACAATGGGTGCCGCGACCTGAGTTTGTGGCATTGGGCGCAATCTAATGGTAACCCGGAAAGGGGTGGCGAGCGAAGGAACTGTGGCGACAGTGGCAGAGTTTGATTGCCTAGGCGGACCGCCCAGTTTAATCGCCAGCAGCGCGAAAATGACGAGAACGACAACAACTGCGAGAATCGTTTTAGTTTTGGTGCTCATAAAAATCAGGCTCAGCAAATATCCGCCACTGACTCCTGTACCAGCGGCGGTTAACGAAGCGGCAGTGACCTGTGCGGCAAAACCCACTGGTGCGGCCTGCACCGAATTTTCGGCGATAACGGCGCTCAAAAGAACCGATGAAGTTTTAACTCCTCGCCGCGCAAAATGCTCGCGCAGTTTGTCCAGCGCACGATCGACGCGTTTGCGGGCGGCTTCTTCGCCGAGGCCGAGGGCGGCGCCGACTTCCTGATGGCTAAGATTTTTAAAGAAACGCAGCAAAACCGCGTTGCGGTCGGCTTCCTTGAGCTGGCTCACCGCCTCGTCAAGCAGCGGGCCGATTTCCGTCCAATTCATTTCCGGCGCGGTGGAATCATTTTGCATGGCGGTGGCCTCTTGTTCGCGGACGCGGCGGCGTGCTTCGCCACGCACGGTGTTGATGGCAACATGCCGGGTGGTGGTATGCAGCCAGCCGATCAAAGTTTCGTAGTGCTGAAGTTTGCCAGCTTGCAGCGCGACCAGGGTAAAGACGGCCTGGGTTACATCCTGAGCCAATGCGCTGTTGCAGGTCACCCGTAAAGCCACGGAATAAACGAAGTCGGCCTGGCGGCGCACCAGTTCGGCAAACGCCGCCTCATCGCGGTGGTCGGCAAATTGGCGTAATAAATCGCGATCGGGAGGCATGGCGGTGGCTGGTTTATGTATTATACACCGCCCAAGTGCAAAGCGGACAAAGTCTGCCTTTGTGGTTACTTGGCCGTTGCCCCGTTCTCCATTGATTCGGGCCCGGGTTATGCTAATTTTCCATTAAGTCCATGCCCCTGCAACCACCGCCTTTTATGCCAGATGAGCTCGCGCGCTATTCGCGCCAGTTGGCGCTGCCGGGCGTGGGCCTTGAGGGACAGGAGAAATTGCGCCGGGCGCGAGTGCTATTGATTGGCTTGGGCGGCTTGGGCAGTCCCGCCGCGCTTTACCTCGCCGCCGCCGGGGTCGGTACCCTTGGTTTGGCCGAGCCTGACCATATTGAACCCCATAACCTGCACCGCCAGATTCTGCATGACACCGTCGGCATTGGCTCGCCAAAACTGGCCAGTGCCAGTGCGCGCCTGACGAATCTTAACCCCAGTGTCACCTTGCGGGAACACCCGGATGGGTTGACGCCGGCTAATGCGCTCGCGCTCATTTCCGGCTATGACCTGGTGCTCGACGGCGCGGATAATTTTCCGGCGCGTTACCTGGCTAGCGACGCCGCGACCCATGCGGGCCGACCGGTTGTCCATGGCAGCATTTTTCAATTCGAAGGCCAGGTGACGGTGCTCGACCCCGGCCACGACGCACCGTGCTACCGTTGCATATTTCCGCGCATGCCCGAGGCGGGCGCCGTCCCCAACTGCGCAGAAGCGGGCGTGTTTGGCGCGCTGTGCGGCGTGATCGGCAGCTTGATGGCGATGGAAGCGCTGAAAATTATTCTCGGACTCGGCGAGCCTTTGCGCGGGCGGCTGCTGGTGTTTGAAGCACTTTCGGCCACCACCCGCAGCGTCAAAATCAAGCGCGATCCCCTTTGCCCCTGCTGCGGCTCCAAGCCTGATGCCCAGATAGCGGCGCTGGACCCGCAGCTCTATGTCGGCAGTTGCCCGGTCATCGAAGATCGCCGGCGCAAATCGTCGAACACCAACGAGCGTTTCTTGCGCGATTTGCATGCCTTGAACGGACCCGGCCAGGTGACGCGCAGTCCGCTGCCGGATTCCTCCAATCCGCCAATGGAAGTTGACGTGCGCACGGCCCGGGCCTGGCTGGTTTCCAAAAACGCGCCGGTGGTGCTGGATGTCCGCGAGCCGTTTGAGGTCGCCTTGTGCCGCCTACCCGGCAGCCTGACGATTCCGCTGGCCCAAGTGCCCGACCAGCTTTCTGCGCTGCCCCGCGACCGGCCTATTTTGGTGCTATGCCACCATGGCTCCCGCAGTTTGTCGGCGACTAAATTTCTGCGCGCAAAAGGTTTGAACCGCGCCACCAGCCTGCGCGGTGGAATTCATGAATGGGCCGAAGCGTTTGACCCGAAGATGCCGCGATACTAGGTGGAAGGGCATTGAAGCGACTGAGGAGTAGTAACGCCCAACGTCGAACGCTGAACTCTAAACGCCCAATTCAAGCAGCCTTTTCCCTTGGAACTTAAGCGTTCGGCGTTGAACGTTAAGCGTTGGGCGTTGCCTTGCTTCACCCGCTTGGTTGCCTCAGGCGCGACAAGGCCGTTTGCCCCTAGTTGCTCCCCGTCGTCCCGTTACTCATCTGCTTGTACTGACTATTGCCAAAAAACTTCAGAAATGCGGTAAGCGTGTCCTTCATATGCTTGCGGCTGACGATGTGGTCGATCAGGCCGTGTTCGAGCAAAAACTCTGCGGTCTGGAAGCCTTCCGGCAATTCTTGCTGCGTAGTTTCTTCGATCACTCGAGGGCCGGCAAAGCCAATGCGGGCGCCGGGTTCGGCAAAAATCACATCGCCCAAGGAAGCAAAGCTGGCCATGACGCCGGCCATGGTTGGATCGGTCAGCACGGAAAAATAAGGCAGCCCGGCTTGGGCGTGGCGGGCCAACGCCGCGCTGGTCTTCGCCATCTGCATCAGGCTGTGGATACCTTCATACATGCGGGCACCACCAGAGGCCGAGACGATGATGACGGGGATTTTTAACTCGGTGGCGCGTTCGATGGCGCGGGTGATTTTCTCCCCGACAACAGCACCCATGCTCGCACCCAGAAAACGAAAGTCCATGACTGCGAGGCTGACGGGCAGGCCGTTCATGTTGCCGGTTCCCGTAATAACGGCATCGGTCAGGCCGGTGCGCTTACGGTGCTGAGCCAGTTTGTCGCGGTAAGAAGCTTCTCCGGTAAAGTCCAAGGGGTCAGCGGCGCGGAGGCCCAAGTCGAGTTCCTTCCAGGAGCCTTCGTCGATAAGCAAGGTGACACGGCGGTGGCAGTCGAGGGAGAAGTGGTGGCCGCTGATCGGGACCACATTCCAGTTCTCCTCCAAGTCTTTCTTGTAGACGATTTCGCCGCTGATGGGGCACTTTTCCCACAACCCTTTCGGGATGTCCTTTTTCTTGACGGTGACCGTCGAGTATTTTGGTTTGCTGAATAACGCTGCCATAAAGGAAAATGTCGAGAAGGCTTTGAGCAAGGGACACGCCAGGCGGCCCATTGTTCAAAAATGTTATTAATAGTAGGCGCCGAGCAGGCGCATAAACGGTCTATATTGAACTTCCAGTGCTATTTAAGCAAGAAAAAGCAGGCATTCCAACCTAATTTATAACACAAACCGTTGATTATAAAATAATAATACATTAAATAGCATAGCTTTGGTAATCGGATTAAATTGCCCCTCAGCCGTGACCTAAGCTGGCGACGTTCAATAGCTTAGCACCTGCCTTGCGCAAGACTCCCGCACAAGCATTAAGGGTGGCGCCTGTCGTAAAGACATCATCAACAATAATATAGCGCATATCGGCGACTAGGGTAGCGCGGGGATGGAGCGCAAAAGCGCCTTTCATGTTCTTTTCGCGGGCGGCGCGGTCGAGACGGGTCTGTTGCGGAGTATCGCGCACCCGGACGAGGAGTTCTTGGACGCCGATTGCTCCACCCGCAGCGGCTAGGGCATCAGCCACCCAACGGGCCTGATTGAACCCGCGCCAGCGAAAGCGTTTGGGGTGCAAGGGCACCGGTACAAGGACCGCACCGCGCACGAATTCTCGCAACGGCACCATTCGTTTGGCCAAACCTTGCAAATCGCCACGCAAATGCCAGCCCGCGTGGTATTTCAGCTCATGCACAAAGGCGCGGCCCGGGCCCCGCAGCAACATGCCGGTGCGGCCTTCGTCGAACTCGGGATCAAGATCGACGCAATTGGGGCAGCGGCGCGGACCAGAAACCTCGCCCGGAAAAGGCCAGCCGCAAGTTGAGCAATATGGCGTACGCGAAAACACCACCTGCTCAAGACAGTCTGCACAAATATGTTGGCAGGCACTCTTCTCCACCACTCCGCTACAGCCCACACACCAACGCGGAAGCACGACGTCGAGTAGGGCGCGGCCCGCAGTACGAGCATGGTTTCTGATTTCAGTCGAGAGCTGCATCGCCGAAAAAGGTAATTAACGCCCAACGCTGAACGCCCAACGCCTAACGCTCAAGCCAGAACAAACCTCGTATCGAATTGAATGCTCATAAATATTATTTGCGATTGCGTTGCGCGGTCCGTATGCTGGCGGCAAAAATTCGCACCAGCTCGTCGGCCTCCAATACAATGGCGTCCAGTAATTGTGGTTTATCCACCAATCCGGCCCGCTGCGCCAGGCGCAGCCATCGCCTCGTTTCGAGTAGCTCCTTGTGGCACAACCTCAGCTTGTGAATAAAATCGCCGCGCGATTCTGCGCCTTCAGCTTCCCCATGCTGGCCATAGGGCGACGTTCCAGAACGCAATAATTGATCCGCCATATGTGAACCCGCACGAGTTTTCTTCATCGCCTCAGAAACCCGGATCACGCGGACGGCAAAATCGAGCAGCCGATCTTCCAAATTATATTTTGGGTTACTCATAAACCCGTGATTTCACCCAACACAGTAACACTGTCAAGTTTAAATGATATTATGTGACCGCCATAAATTTACGCTGCTGAATTTTGGCGTTAAGCGTTTGGCGTTAAGCGTTTGGCGTTCCCCTCACTTCTTTTCCAAATAATTATTGCGGCTAAAATCACCGCCAGCACCACCGAGCCCGCCCAGCCTTCCGTCAAACCGCTGCCGCGGTAAAAAAACATCGCCGAGACAATTCCCGCATGCAGGCCAATGGCGGGCAACAGCGAGCCGCTCCTCAAGGTTAGCAGGCCCAGCACCATCCCGAGCAACCAGAGCACCACGAATTCTGTCAGATTGAAATTTTCTGAAATCCCGAAGGTCGTCCAATACGCGACAAAAAAACCGGTGTCCCAATGCACGCCGGGCGCGACATGCTGCCAGACCGACGTGGGCATCTTGAAATGCGTGTAGGCATAAAAGGCCGACATGAGGACCAGCGCGAACCACGGTCGCCTGGTTGCGGTATAGAACATGCGCAAGATCATCCCGCGAAAAACTATTTCTTCCAAAAAGCCAAGCAGCAGTCCGGCGAGCAAGGCTTCAATCGCAAGCTGCATGAGCAAAAACGCGAGGTGGATAACCACCGGATCCATGATACCCAAATTGCCGTTGGTATGACTGTCTCGAATTGCCTCAATTATCTCGGAAGAGCCTGCATCCAAAGTGGCGGGAGTATGTCGCCAAATTGCGAGTGATTTAATCAACAGAAAGCCGCCCAAACAAAAGCATAAAAATGCGTAACCATCAGCTTTGCGAAAAGAAAGCCCCAGCCCTTTCCACGACCATAAATGGCACTTCGACATTAGCCATGGCAGCCCGAGAATGATGACAATCATCCGCAGCCGGTCGAAATAAACATCCACTCCCTTGTCGAGCAGCCATTGCGCATTGGCTGAACCCGTGCGGTTATGCCAGACCTCGACGAGCCAATACGCCGGCGGCGTCAACACGGCGGCGATGAACAGCGAACCAAAAAACACCAAGGCGAGCAACCCCACCCCACGCCAGGAGGTATTCTCCCCGTTGAGATCGAAGAGAACAAAGCGGGCATCGCGCTGGAAAAGTGGCTTGGACATTTATAAATCGAATATCTTGCCGGGATTAAGGAGATTTTCCGGATCAATCGCACGCTTGATTTGCTTGAGCAGTGCGAAAGAGGCGGCATCACGCTGGAGCGGCAAATAACTTTTTTTGGCGAGGCCGACCCCGTGTTCGCCAGTAATGGTGCCGCCGCGGCGCATTGCCTCCAGCGCGATCTCGCGCGAAGCGGCCTTTACCTTCTTCATGGCTTCTGCGTCACGCTCGTCGGTAAGATAAGTCGGATGAAAATTGCCGTCGCCGGCGTGGCCAAACGTCGCACAAGTCACGCCGTGGCTGCGCGTGGTCGCTTCGATAAAGCGCACCATCGCAGCGAGTTCACTACGTGGCACGGTGACATCTTCCAAAATGGCCGAGGGCCATGCTTGGGCGAGTGCAGGATAAGCCTGCCGGCGCGCGGCGGAAAGCTGGTCGGCCTCGGCGGCGTTTTGGGCCTCGCGCACTTCCAAAGCACCATGGGCGCGGGCGAATGCCGCCATCTGCGCGGCTTCCTCGGACACCACGGCGGCGTGTCCGTCAGATTCCATGAGCAACAAAGCCCCAGCCTCGACGGGCAGACCAAGGTGAAGTTGCGCCTCGACACACCGCAACGTGGCCTGGTCGAGAAATTCCAAAGTACAGGGATTCAATCGCGCGGCAATTATGGCCGATACCGCGGCGGCCGCGTGCTCCAAGTCCGGAAAGGTCGCCAGCACGGTGGCCTTGGCCGCGGGACGCGGCAGCAGTTTCAATAAAATTTTGGTGACGATGCCCAAGGTGCCCTCGGAGCCAATGAATAAATCGCGCATGGAATAGCCGGCGGCATCCTTGCGGCATTTTGAGCCGAGCCATGCGATCTCGCCGCTCGGCAACACCACCTCGAGCGCGAGCACGTAGTCGCGGGTAACCCCGTATTTCAGGCCACGCAAACCGCCGGCATTGCTGGCCACATTGCCGCCAATGGTGGAAGTTTTAATTGAGCCCGGATCGGGAGGATAAAACAAACCGTGTTCAGCCGCGGTCGCATCAATCCGCTCCGTAATGACGCCAGGCTCAACGAAGATCGTCAAATTCTGCGCGTCGATTTCCAAAATCTGGTCAAATTTTTGCAATGAAAGCACAACTGCACCGGACACTGGCACGGCGCCACCACTTAAGCTGGTGCCACCACCGCGCGGGACAATCGGGACACGCAGCTCGCGACAAATGCGTACAACTGCAGCAACTTGTCCCGTATCTGCAGGGAAAACCACGGCGGCGGGCAGTTGGGCAAAACCAGCCGTGGCGTCGCGAGAATAAGCCGCGAGTTCGAGCGATGAAGTCAGCACGCCTTGCGGCCCCAAAGCCCGGGAAAGCGCAGCGACAAGTTCGGTCATGAGCAAAATAGTGGGCGAGAGGATGATTTTTCGCAATCCGGCAAAACCGTCTTTGGAAAGAAGCTTTGGTTAACGTTTATTTAATTAAATCCTAACTCCCTAGTCCAAACATGCTTAAAGCCAAATGGACGCTGGCAAACAATTAAATTGGAGGGGCAGGGAACTTGGCATGGAAGATGGTGTAGTAAGGACATCTGAACATCTTCTCCCTACGGGAGAATGGGGTAACAAGCAGCAATAAGATAGAAAATCAGTGGCGGGCCGCTTAGGGGTAGGCGGCCCGCCTTTGTTTTGGGGAGAATGGCCGGAAATTTGGCTGAACCGAAGTTTTTAGCGTCTCTGGCTGCACGCCCAAATCATGGAATCGGCCTTTACAGGTCATAAGGAGCGGGGCAGCGGCAGGGTTTCACCTTAATAAGATTTGGTCGCCACCGGGGTACCGGTCTTTTAAAATTAGGGTATAGCTGGTGGAGCCTGGTCAATTGGACCGGTTGCGCCACCCGGCTTTAAACCCATCCAAACTCTCAACTGATACCTACCATGAAAAAAATCCTCGCCTCCTTCGTTCTCGCTAGCGGTCTCGCCGCGCTGCTCATGGCGCAAAAAACACCCACCGTCGCTTCCGGCATCCCCGAGTCTGAATTGCCCGACGTTGTCGTCAACGGGTTTAAAGGTTATAAAACTGGCGGCTACACCGTGGCTACTGCGGCATGGGCGCGTGATTCGGCCCTCTTGCTGGATCCTTTGCCACTCCCCGCATTAAAAACCTATCTTTCCCTGGCGGGCGACAATGCAGGCCAGTTCGTCGGCGCGGATGCCGTCCAGGTCGTAAAATTATCGAACAACACCGAGGAAGTCTATGCCGTGGCAAAATTTGAGCGCCAGGCGGTTTATTTTGCCTTCACCTGCTACAAAGTTAATGAGAAATGGATTATCACCGTGATTAATGCCAACAAGGATCCAGCGGTGGTATTGCCAACGGCGATGATGGGCTCGCTCCCAAACAGCTAGCAGGCGGCAACCAGGCTCCGCCTTAAATTGGCGGAAATACGATCCCTGCATTCGGAAAATCTGAATGATCGGGGAGCGATTCACTTGACCATGCCCGGCGCGTCGAGCCAATGGGAGGATACCCTGCGTCGGTTTGACATGGAGGATAGGTTTTGGCTTGGTAAGTTTTGGTCGCCAGACTCAGGGACGCCTTTTAAATTTCGCGTATACTGCAAAGTATGCGTGGCAGGCCGGTCGCGTTGACCGGCTTCCACCCACCCTCTCCATCCAACCCATACCTACCATGAAAAAGTTCCTCCTCACTCTGATTATTGCCAGTGGTCTCACCGCGCAGGTCATGGCGCAAAAAGCGCCGCCGGTCGCCAGTCCAACTGAGCCCGACTTGCCCGATGTGGTCGTCAACGGCTTTAGGGAATACAAGTCCGGCGGCTACACTGCGGCGACCATAGCCTGGGCGCATGATTCCAACTTGTTGCTGGACCCGCAGGCCCTCCAAAACCTCAACGCCTACCTCAACCTGATTGGCAATAACTCCGGCATATTTG
>Ga0206960_1218_pt1 | contig 12492 bp, 13 predicted proteins | sample Alteio_BWOrgHeat_29_FD_153255 | JGI IMG/M metagenome (GOLD analysis project Ga0206960, IMG submission 153255) | Enriched cells from forest soil in Barre Woods Harvard Forest LTER site, Petersham, Massachusetts, United States -... | ecosystem: Environmental > Terrestrial > Soil > Temperate forest >... | reverse complement strand
GCGTCTCTAAGGCAAGGCCGCCTGAGGTTATAATCCCATAATTTTCTGCGGGAATAATCACTACGCCCGGTAACTCACCCGTTGCCTGAGAAGCCTCAAATTGTATGGTGGGTATTGCTTGCGTAACCAATTCAAGCTGCGGCGGGGTTAAGGTTACGGCACCACTCTGGCCAGGCGTCGTTCCTGTGCTCGTTGCCCTTAGCGTGGATGGCATTTCGTCCTCATGTGCCTGATCTGGAAATTGACTGCTCATAAGGTCTCCCTACGCCACCTTCTTTTTGATCTCTTCCGCCACATTTGCCGGGACCGGCTCATAATGGTGGAATTCCATGCTGTATTGGGCGCGGCCTTGGCTCATGGAGCGCAGCGTGTTCACGTAGCCGAACATGCTGGCCAGCGGCACCATGGCATCGACCACGCGGGCATTGCCGCGGCTGTCCATGCCCGTTACCTGGCCACGGCGTGACGACAGGTCGCCGATCACGTCGCCCATGTAATCTTCCGGCGTTACCACCTCGACCTTCATGATGGGCTCCAGCAGCACGGGGCCGGCCTTGGGCATACCTTCGCGGAACGCAGCGCGGGCGGCGATTTCGAATGCCAGCACGGACGAGTCCACATCGTGATACGCGCCGTCGACCAGCGTGACTTTGAAGTCGATGGTCGGGAAGCCCGCCACCACGCCGTTGCCGAGCGAGGCTTCGAAGCCTTTTTCAACACCCGGGATATATTCCCTCGGCACCGAGCCGCCAACGATGTCGGATTCGAACACGAAGCCCGATCCCGGCGGTAGCGGTTCGATCTCCAGGCTGATTTTCGCAAATTGGCCTGAGCCACCCGATTGTTTTTTATGCGTATAATCGATCGTGGTTTTCTTGGTGATCGTCTCGCGATACGCCACTTGCGGCGCACCGACATTGGCTTCCACCTTAAATTCGCGGCGCATACGGTCGATGATGATCTCCAGGTGCAGCTCGCCCATGCCCTTCAGAATGGTCTGGCCTGTTTCCTCGTTGGACGACAGGCGCAGCGACGGATCTTCCGAAGCGAGGCGCGACAGCGCCATGCCCATTCTTTCCTGGTCGGCCTGGGTTTTTGGTTCCACGGCCACTTCGATCACGGGCTCGGGGAATTCCATACGCTCCAGAATCACCGGCTTGTCGACATCGCAAATCGTGTCACCGGTAGTGGTGTTTTTCAAGCCCGCCAGCGCCACGATGTCGCCCGCATAAGCCTCTTTGATATCTTCACGCGAATTGGCGTGCATGAGCAACATACGGCCCACGCGCTCGCGGTTTTCTTTGATTGTATTCTGTACATAAGAACCGGAGGTTAATGTGCCGGAATAGACGCGCACGAAGGTGAGCGAGCCCACGAACGGATCGGTCATGATTTTGAACGCCAGGCCCGAGAACGGCTCGGAGTCATCGGCCTTGCGGATGATTTCCTCATCCGAGTCCACTTTATGCGCCGTCACCTGGCCGATATCGACCGGGCTGGGCAGGAAGTCCACCACCGCATCAAGAAGCGGCTGTACGCCTTTGTTTTTAAACGCAGCGCCGTTGATAACGGGCACGAATTTGAAGGCCACCGTGCCTTTGCGGATGCAAGACTTTAACTCCGCCTCATTAGGCTCGATGCCATCGAGATATTTTCCCATCAGCGCGTCGTCCATTTCGACGGCGGTTTCGATCATTGCTTCGCGGGCTTTTTTTGCTGAGGCCTGAAGTTCCGGGCGAATATCAACATATTCATAGTTTGCGCCAAGTTCGTCGCCTTTCCAGATGACTTCCTTCATTTTAATCAGGTCGACCACGCCTTCGTATTTGTCTTCTGAGCCGATGGGCAGCTGAATGACCAGCGGGCGGGTGCCCAGGCGGTCGATCATCATGTCCACGGTGCGCTGGAAGTTGGCGCCGGTACGGTCCATTTTGTTGACGAAGCAGATGCGCGGCACGTTGTATTTATCGGCCTGGCGCCATACGGTCTCCGATTGCGGTTCCACGCCCGCCACCGAGTCGAACACGGCCACTGCGCCATCGAGCACGCGCATGGAGCGCTCCACCTCGATGGTGAAGTCCACGTGGCCGGGAGTGTCGATGATGTTGATGCGGCAGCTCTGCCCGTCGCTGTTTTTCCAATAGCAGGTCGTCGCGGCGGAGGTAATGGTGATGCCGCGCTCTTGCTCCTGCTCCATCCAATCCATGGTGGCCGCGCCCTCGTGCACTTCGCCGATTTTATGCGATTTACCTGTGTAATACAGGATGCGCTCGGTAGTCGTGGTTTTACCTGCGTCAATATGCGCGCAGATGCCGATGTTGCGATAGTCTTTAAGGGGGGTTTGACGGGGCATTGGAACTCTTCTCTACTTTTGCTTAGTTAAATTGTTATGAAACGAAAGCGGTTGCTGCGACACTAATTGATGACGCATGCATTCTCATGTTAAGCGCGGGCTGCCCTAATCCGGCAGCGTCAAGAACCCTTGCGCCTTGTAATAGCACCTCTTGCGTATCTTCAATACGCTCCAGAGCAACGCTTAGAGGATCTGTTTTATCTCCATTAGGAGCAGCCACCATGCGGCTTAGCGCGGCCGCATATTGCCCGGCCGCTTCTATAAATGCTTCATTACCTTTCAGACCGGTTACTTCCTCAAAGGCAGGCCGATTATTTTCATATGCTTCCAATAACCCATTCAGCTTAGGCATGTTTGCTATTGCAGCGGGTTCTTCAGGAGGTGTTTTCCCTTTAAAACCAGCCCAAAAAGTAACCGCCTGATTCCATAAGCCATCACTGATCGGATCACCATTGGGCTTAATTACCAATAATTCAGCCGCGGCTATACCTAACGACTTAGGATCCTCTACATCAAGCACAGCGGTTCTATGATCTGTGCCAAGGCTATCAAATTTGATAGGCCCAACGAAAGGCCTCACTATATCTGAAGGCAGCTCCCCTAGATCAGGCAGCATGCCATTCGGGAATTCCCTGGGTCTATCAGGATCACTATGTGTCGCCGCAAGTCCATTCGCAGGGGAGGCTGCAACAGATTCAATAATAGGAACATCTGTATTGGACATACATCAATCCACTACCAGCGATAGTGCGAGAACGCTTTGTTCGCCTCAGCCATTTTGTGGGTGTTTTCGCGCTTGGTGACAGCACCGCCGCGGTTGTTGGCGGCGTCCATCAGTTAGTTGGCGATGCGTTCTTGCATGGTTTTGTCGCGGCGGCTGCGGCTCGCGTCGATCAGCCAGCGCAGCGCCAGCGCCATCATGCGCTCGGGGCGCACCGGAGTCGGCACTTGGTATGTTGCACCACCCACGCGGCGCGAGCGCACTTCCACGCTAGGCTTAATGTTGTTCAGCGCTTCATGGAAAAACTTCACCGGGTCCTGGCTGGTGCGCTTCTGGATAACTTCCATGGCGCCATAAACAATCTTCTCAGCGGCTGATTTCTTGCCGGAAATCATGAGATTGTTCATCAGCTTAGAGACAACCAGATCACCATAGCGGGGATCGGGGTGAATTTCGCGTTTCGTAGCAGCGTGGCGACGTGACATAAGGTTTAGTTCCTGGTTGCTGGTTGCTAGTTGCTGGCGGGAAGGTTGCTAGCAACTAGCAACCAGCAACCAGCAACAAATATTTACTTCGGTCTTTTCGCTCCATAGGCAGAACGGCTCTGCTTTCTGTTCTTCACGCCCTGCGTATCCAGCGTGCCGCGGATGATGTGGTAGCGCACACCGGGCAAGTCTTTCACACGGCCACCGCGGATCAGCACTACGGAGTGCTCCTGCAGATTGTGGCCTTCACCCGGGATATAGCAGAACGCCTCGAACCCATTGGTAAAGCGCACTTTTGCGACTTTACGAAGCGCCGAGTTCGGCTTTTTCGGGGTCACCGTTTTTACTTGCGTGCACACGCCGCGTTTTTGCGGGCAGGCCTCAAGCGCCGGGACCTTGTTACGTTTGGCGAGCGGATGACGGGATTTGCGCACCAGCTGGTTAATTGTCGGCATGTAACTTCCTCAATTATCTGAATAATTTGGCCCTTTTGCTATGGGTTTCCCCAAGGGCAAGGCGCGTAATGTAGTGGCGGGGCCGCAGCCAGTCAAGCGCTTTGTTATGTTTTTTTTAATCACTTTTTTCGCCATCCCCCCAATCTATAAACGAAATAGTAACTAATATGGCGCACAGATAAAGGTGGTGCCATTTTTTTTGACGGGCTAGGCTCATGGAAAGAGTAGATATTAACGTCGTACTGAAGCAAACGCGCTGGTCGCTTACCTGGTGGCAATTGGCGTTGGTAGGCATGATTGCTTTTTTCAGCGGCATGATGACCTGGGTTGGTCTCAACTATCTCATTCCGCCCAATGAGCCGTCCTATTTCAATTCCCTCGCCCCGCAAACCGGCTCGGTGAAAATCACCCCGGCCTCTTATCAGCTACCGTCCCATACAGAGCTGCACCGTCCCGCCATTTTCACCCCCGCCTCCATTTCGCTACGCGTCAATGAAGGCGACACGCTGATTTCCGTGCTCACCGACACCGGCATCACCTATGATGAAGCCGCCGCTGCCGTGGCCGCCATGCGCCCCATGTTCGACCCGCGCCGGCTGGATGCAGGTGCGCAAGTCGCCGTGAAGCTGGATGCCGACAAGAAAAACCCCGCCCTGCCGACTATCACCGCCCTGTCCATGCCCGTGTCGAAAACCACAACGGTGGAGCTAAAGCGCACGGCCAGCGGCACGTTCAACGCCCGCAAGATCGAAGCGCCGACGGAAACCCATCAGGTGCTGCTCGGCGGCCGCATCACCAGCAGCTTCTATGAAACCGCCCGCACCGCCGGCATCCCGGCGGAAGCGATCGACTTGATGATCAAAAATTACAGCTACGACGTGGATTTCCAACGCGACATCCAGCGCGGCGACCGCATCGAAGCAATGGTAGAACGCACGCAAACCAAAGACGGCATCGTCACCGGCTTCGGCAACCTGACCTATGCCGCCCTCACCTTCAAGCACCACACACTGGCCATTTACCGCTATGCGGACCGCAGCGGCAATGTGGATTATTACACGGAAAAAGGCGAATCCTTACGCAAAGCACTGCTGCGTACACCCATCAACGGCGCGCGCATCACCTCCGGCTTTGGCATGCGCGTGCACCCGCTGCTTGGCTATAGCCGCATGCATCGCGGCGTGGATTTCGGCGCCGCCGAAGGCACTCCTATATATGCGGCCGGTGACGGCGTAGTCGAAATCGCCGGTCCGCATGCCGGTTATGGCAATTACGTCCGCCTGCGCCACAACGACCATTATGAAACCGCCTACGGTCATGCCAGCCGCATCGCCTCCGGCGTCCGCCCCGGCGCGCATGTGAAACAAGGCCAGGTCATCGCCTATGTCGGCATGACGGGCCTCGCTACCGGCCCGCATTTGCATTACGAAGTACTGATCTCCGGCGACCAGGTGAACCCCGCAGGCGTCAAATTCAAAACCGGCAATATGCTGGCCGGCAAAGAGCTGAATAACTTCCGCGGCAAAATGAAATCCGTGCAGTTGGCCGTGGCCGAACAGGCGCCCAAGCAAGTGGCGAGCGCGAAATAACCCAGAAACTAGGGCTATAGCGGATCTTACGCTATTATGACGGTCCTATTACGGGCTCTGCCGCGCGCAATTTTAATGTAACAAAACATTAACTTACTTTATTGCGTCTCTCCTCCTATACTGAAGACTGGAACAAAAAGGGAAGCAGAAGCATATGGCGAAACAAATTACCACAGAGGCAGTGCAAAATTTTAACGCGGCCCACGCGAGAGAATTTAAAGAAGTCGCCGAGGCTTTGAGGCTCGTAAAAAAAGATCTAGAGTCCTGTGATTTTGAGCCAGGATCTAATGATGATATAGAGCTTACTCGGATAAACCGCACAATAAACCGTCCCGCGCATTTAACTAGGCATTTATTAGAAACGCAGCTTATTGATGACGTTGCGGCATCTTTTAATAAAATTGGCAATAATGAGCAATTAAATCATAGCGAAATAGAGCAATTAGCCGGCACAATCAAATATATCGATTGTGCAAAATACATATTGAGTAATGTCGCGCGGTATTCAGGGAAAGAAATTACGCCCTTTGAACAAAAAACCATATCAGATGCCCAAGAGGCGCTAGATAGCATAAATGAAAGCTTGCTCCCCGCACTTAAAGGTAAAAAATTGCTTTCAGGAGGCCGCTTATTACATCGTGAAGGCACATTCCTCGCTCAAACCGTCGATCTCGCAAAACGTACGCAGAATAATCTTGCCGCGGGCACGGCGCGCAATGAGCCCATATTCACCACAGCTCACGTGCCGGGTTCCGGTTCTGTGGGAGTGCATTTTGGCTCTGACCGCCGTCTGGGCGATGAAACCACACGGGTCGCACCCACCCCACCCCGTCGAAAGCACAAACTTAGGCATGCAGAGGATCCCGCTCAGCCAGCCGCAGCTTATTTTCACGGCTCAGAAACAGAACCCGTAATCAACGATTCTGCTATTGAGGAATTTCCGCTAAATGCAAGAAATAAAGTCACTCCTACGCCAGATGAGGCTGCATTCGCACTTGGCGCAAAGCCCAGGAAACCCTCAGCAGCCGCGGGCGATATAGATGATCTGCGAGAAGAAGAACCAGCCGCCAACCCACAAAAATCATCCGGGAAAAGTGATGCTTCAGCAAGCCGCAAGAGAGAATCGCTCATCATCCCCGGCACATTTGCCGATGTGAATAAATTAGTAAGCGACAGAAAGCAATTTGAAATAGGCGAAGCGGATTTAGAAGGAAAGCACACCGAGGCCGAAAATGCAGCCCGGCGTGCACGGTTTAATGAATTAAACAAATTCTAGTCCGCTAATTTCTCCAGCGCCGCTACCATCCCCCGCTGATCCGCCCGCCCATCGCGCATAAATTCCTCCACGCGCATCCAGCGGCGCTCGGCGGTGGTGGGCGCCACCTGTTCCATGGGTAGGAAGTTCTCCGGCTCGTGCATTTCCGCGGCAAACAAACGCAGCCATTTCGGTTTTCCGGTGCTGGCCGAGGCGAAGGTGTGCGTGCCCATATCCCACCACTCTTTTATATTATCCAGCACCAGCCCCAACTCCTCGATGCCCTCACGCAGCGCCGTGGCGGGCAGAGGTTCGGCGCACGCATCCGCGATATCGCCCTTTTCCATATCCACCCATTCACACATTACTTGCGTCATGCGCGTGCCCTTAGCGAGTTGAAACGGCGGCGACCCCAATTCCGGGTGCACGCCGCGCGGGCGCATCACATAGATGCTCGTTGCGGGTCGGCGAATAAACGGTATGATGCCAGCCTTCACCACGGCGTTTTCCGCCGCGCCTTGCGCTTCTGGCGCGGCATGCGGCGGCAGCGCTTTCAGGAACGCATCTATTGCATAAAACACATCCATTACCGCTCTATATAGCATGACCGATCTCGATGCGATGCTGAAAATTGCCCACGCGCTGGCCGACGCCACCGGTGATGTGTTGCGCAAATATTTTCGCACATCCGTTCACGTAGAACGCAAAGCGGACTCAAGCCCCGTGAGTGAAGCCGACCGCGCGGCGGAAGCCATTATGCGCGAAATACTGGCCCGCGAATGTCCATCACACGGCATTTTCGGCGAGGAGGAAGCGCGCACCAACCCGAACGCCCCCCTGCAATGGGTGCTCGACCCCATCGACGGCACCAAGCCCTTCCTCGCCGGCTACCCCACCTTCGCCACGCTTATCTGCCTGGCGGAGAGCGGCGTACCCATTCTGGGCATCATCGACCAGCCTATCCTGCGCGAACGGTTCGTGGGCGCGCATGGACAAAAAAGCACCTTGAACGGCAAGCCAATTCGCACCAACACCGTAAAAAAACTTGAGGAAGCCGTGCTCGCCACCACCTCGCTAGATTATTTCGATGCAAAAGCAGATGCCGCCTTCGCAAAACTGCGCGCCGTGGCCCGCACCAGTGTGTACACCGGCGATGCCTATGCCTACGCCATGCTCGCCAGCGGACAAATCAGCGCCGTGCTCGACACCGGTATGAAGCCCTATGATTTCTGCGCGCTGGTGCCCGTGGTGCAAGGCGCCAGCGGCGTGATCACTGACTGGCATGGCAAGCCGCTCACCATAGATTCCCCCGGCGACGTGCTGGCCGCCGCCACGCCGGAGTTACATAAAATAATTCTCGCAACACTGAGCACCTAATTGCTTTTTTATAATTGCTGGATTACGGTGCCGCCCATGTCGCCGACCCGCCGCGAATTCTGTAAGGGACTGGCCGCGCTGCCGCTGCTTGCGGCAAGCACCAGGCTCTTTGCGGCGAACGGAAATTTTTATAAAACCACGTCACAAGAGGATTCCATGACCTTCACCCTTCCCCCGCTCCCTTACGCGCAAGATGCGCTGGCGCCCTATATCTCCGCCAACACGCTGTCGTTTCATTACGGCAAGCACCACCAGGCCTATGTCGACAATCTCAACAAGCTAGTGAAAGACACGCCGCTGGAGAAGGCGACGCTCGAACAGGTGATCGAGGAATCAAGCAAGGACCCCGCCAAGCAGGGCATTTTCAACAACGCCGCGCAAGTGTGGAACCACACGTTTTATTGGTATTGCATGAAGCCCAATGGCGGCGGCAAGCCGAGCGCCGGTATCGCGCAGAAAATCGAGAGTGACCTCGGCGGCTTCGACCAGTTCAAAGAACAGTTCAAACAAGCCTGCACCACGCAATTCGGCAGCGGCTGGGGCTGGCTGGTACTGGACGGCGGCAAACTCAAAATCGTCAAAACCGCCAACGCCGACCTGCCCGCCGTACACGGCCAAAAACCTCTTCTCACCTGCGACGTATGGGAACACGCCTATTACCTAGACTACCAAAACCGCCGCCCGGATTACGTGACGACGTTCCTGGATCACCTGGTGAACTGGGAGTTTGTGGAGAAGAGTTTGGGGTAGCGTAGTACCTAGTGCCTAGTACCTAGAGTCCAGCAAGAAAACCTTCCTAGGTACTAGGTACTGGACTCTAGGCACTTCACTTCCCTATATCGGCAACAACTTCGGCTTCCGCGTCTGCAGCCATGTCACGATCATCAGCCGTGTCACCAGCAGCGCGGTGAATAGCGAGGCGATGATGCCGATGGACAGCGTAATGCCAAAGCCCTTCACCGTGCCTGAGCCAAAATAATACAGCAGCAGCGAGGCCGAGAGCGTGGTCACGTGCGCGTCGATAATCGTGTTGAAGGCAAAGCGGAACCCGTTTTCAATCGCCGCGTAGACATTCTTCCCCATGCGGGATTCCTCGCGCATGCGCTCATACACCAGCACGTTAGTGTCCACCGCCATGCCCATCGTCAGCACGATACCCGCAATGCCCGGTAGGGTGAGTGTTGCTTCCAGCAGCGACATCAGCGCCAGGATGATGAATGCGTTCACCAACATGGCCAGCACGGCGAACACGCCGAACAACCCATAAATCGCCACCATGAACACCACCACGAACACCACCGCGATCATGGAGGCTTTCTCGCCCGCCGCGATGGAATCCGAACCCAGGCTGGGGCCGACGGAGCGTTCCTCCACCACTTTCAACGGCGCAGGCAGCGCACCGGCGCGCAGCAACATGGCGGTATCATTGGCTTCCTGCGGCGTGAAACTGCCGGTGATAATGCCGCTACCGCCCAGAATCGGTGTGTTGATCTTCGGCGCCGTGACCACCTTGTCGTCCAGCACCACCGCAAAACGGTGACCCACATTGGCCGAGGTAATATCAGCAAATTTCTGCGCGCCGGCAACATTGAAGCGGAACGTCACATCCGGCTGATTGCTCTGCGAGTCATACGACGCACGCGCATCCACCAGCAAATCGCCCGACAGCGCCACGGCGGAATACAGCGGCAGCATATGCGGCTGCGTGCCCGGCGGCGCTCCGCGCACGTCTTCCGGCACCAGGCGCGTATCCGGCGGCACAGTGCCCTGCGCAATGTCTTGCGCCGTCACGTTTTCATTGAGCAGATGGAATGTCATCTTGGCGGTGCGGCCGAGCAGCTCTTTGAGATGCTCCGGATTATCCAGGCCCGGCACTTGCAGCAGAATGCGGCTGTCGCCCTGGCGGGTGATAATCGGCTCGCGCGTGCCGGTTTCGTTCACGCGGCGCTCTACGATCTCCAGCGATTGCTCCAGCACCTGGTGCTTGCGCTCGATTAGCATACGGTCGTCAAATGCCACGGTGACGTCCTGCCCCTGCTGCGTCACCTGCAAATCCGGGCCGATGGCCTGAAGAACAGGCGTCACATCCCCCGCCGTCGCGTCACGCAGGGAGAATTTCACCTTATTATCCGGCGTTGCCGCCAAGTTCTGATAACCGATTTTCTTAGCGCGCAGCGCCTCGCGGATGCTGTCGGTGAGGTTCACCGCCTGGTCGTGCATGAAAGCGTTGAAATCCACCTCCAGCAGCAAATACGAGCCGCCCTGTAGATCGAGCCCTAGGCTCACGCGGTGATGCGGCATCCAGCCCGGTAGCTTATCGCGCTGCTCCTCGTTTAAAAAATTGGGCAACGAAAACAACATCGCCGCGGCGCAAGCCAGTAAAATCAAAGCAATTTTCCAACGCGAGAAATGTAGCATGCAAAAGGGATAGCGTGCTGCCACCTGAAAGGCAAGCGTGCTTCATTGTCATTCCCGCGAAAGCGGAAATCCATCGGCATGTCTATGCCGCATAAAGAATCCTTCTTGCGCCGCAGACGCGGCTAGATGGATTCCCGCTTTCGCGGGAATGACATTATTAAATGTTACTCAAACTTCAAATTACTCGTAACCTCTTCCAGCTCCAGGAAGGTCGGCTGATAGGAACTGGGTACATTGCTGCGGCCGATCTCCAGCGACACTTGCGGCGCCGCCCCCTTAAGATGCGCCACCAGCACATCGCGGATAATGAAATAAAACTGCTGTTCTTCTTCGAGCGTCTGGTTGGCCTTGTTATAAAGCGGTCCAACAAAGCAATAGGCCAGGAACACCCCCATAAACGTTCCCACCAACGCACCGCCGATCATCGCGCCGAGAATTTTCGGCGGCTGGTCGATGCTAGCCATGGTTTTGATGATGCCAAGCACCGCCGCCACGATGCCGATGGCCGGCAAACTATCAGCCATGGTCTGCAATATATGCGCCGGCGCGGCGGCCTCGTGGTGGTGTTTCTCGATCGCCTTGTCGATCAGATCCTCGATCTGGTGCGGGTTTTCCATACCCATGGTCATGGTACGCAACGTGTCGCAAATCAGATCGATGGCAAAATGGTCTTTGAGCAGGCTGGGAAACTGCAGAATGATGGTGCTCTCCTCCGGCTTTTCGATATGCTGCTCAATGGCGATCATACCTTTGGACTTGATCAGCTTGCACAGCAGGAACAGTGTGCATAGCAGATCCTTATATTCATCCTGCTTAAAAGCCGGGCCTTTCATTGCTTTTTTAAATATATAGCCGAGCTTTTTTATGACGGATAATTTATTACCCACGATGGTTAGCCCAATTGCCGCGCCGACAATGGTCAGCAGCTCGTGCGGCGCCGCCTCGAGAATAATCTCGATCTTGCCGCCGGAGACCATATACCCCCCGAACACGCAAACCATGATGAAAATTATTCCAATAGGAACCATAAGCGTAGCGGACCTTCAAAAAATACTTGATTCTGCATGCTAATTCTTATCCACTAATGGCAAATAAACCGTTAAGTTACTGTGCAATAAATATTTAACTATTTTATAGCTTAATCAATCCCATGGCTGATAGCTCCCCAAACTTCCTGGATATTCTGCAAAAACGCGGGTTTGTGCACCAATGCACGGACGAATCCGGGCTGGCTTCCTTGCTCGCCGGCGGGCCAGTCACGGCGTATATTGGGTTTGACTGCACGGCCCCCTCGCTGCATGTGGGCAGCCTGATTCAGATTATGGCGCTGCGCTGGCTGCAAAAATGTGGGCACAGGCCCCTGGTCGTCATCGGCGGCGGCACCACGCGCGTGGGCGACCCATCGGGCAAGGACGAAGGCCGCAAATTGCTGTCGGATGAGGAAATCCACCGCAACACGCAAGACATCAAAGCCCTCATTTCCCGTTTTTTAACCTTTGGCAACGGCCCCACCGACGCCATCCTGGTCGATAACGCCGAGTGGCTCACGGGCCTGCGCTATATTGATTTCCTGCGCGAAGTGGGCACGTATTTTTCCGTCAACCGTATGCTGACGCAAGACAGCGTAAAACTGCGCCTGGAGCGCGAGCAGAATCTCACTTTCCTCGAATTCAATTACATGGTGCTGCAAGCCTATGACTTTGTGGAGCTGCACAAACGCTACGGCTGCCGCCTGCAAATCGGCGGCTCGGACCAATGGGGCAATATCATCATGGGCCTGGAGCTGGAACGCCGGATGGCTTCCGCGCGCGAATTCAAGCCAATGACCATTCCCAAAGG
>Ga0206960_1217_pt1 | contig 12509 bp, 10 predicted proteins | sample Alteio_BWOrgHeat_29_FD_153255 | JGI IMG/M metagenome (GOLD analysis project Ga0206960, IMG submission 153255) | Enriched cells from forest soil in Barre Woods Harvard Forest LTER site, Petersham, Massachusetts, United States -... | ecosystem: Environmental > Terrestrial > Soil > Temperate forest >... | reverse complement strand
GCAGCGAGTTGAGGGGCGTACATTGCAGCGGGTGGAGTCGCCATCGGCTTCCAAAAGTCATTAGGCCCACCACAGTGGAGAATGGTGGGCGGACTCGTCGAGTTATCTACCGTCACATCAAAATAATAGTCTGCGGATAAATTCTGCAAACCCGCCTGACTCGTCGGCTTTTGTGCTGCGACCGAAAGTTTAGCACTATAAACTTTTTCGTTTTGATAGCGCCCGTTGCCTTTTTCAGTCACTAAGTAAATGCAAAGCGAGCTCACTTCCAGACTATTACCCTTCAATGTGGTTGGTTTACTCAGCCATGATACTTGTTTCCATGTACCTGCTGGCGTGTTGCTGGTGCAAAGGTTTGATGTGGGGTTATTCCAATGCACCCATCTTTTCCAATCGGTGCATTGATTCAGAATACCGTCCCACACACCACCCGCCGTTACACATTTTGTATACGTATCGAGAGTCGGGGTCAGTGAACAACCCGCTGGGAAAGCGACTGTTGCTTGATAAGTGCAAGTATCAAGCACCGTATTGACCTGCTGACCACCCAGAGAAGCCGTACACTGAGCCTGATTCCTAAAGAGTGTTGAAAGCGTTTGTCTCCAACCCACAAATTCAACCGTGCTTGAGTTACCTTTTTGAGTGCGGCTGAGATAATTTAAAATATCAGTCGTCGCAACAATGATGAGAATACCAATCGCACTCGTGACCAAGAGACCCGTGAGGGTTTGGCCTTTTTGATTTAAAACTCTTGAGTGTGATTTAAAATATTTCATATTTCATCACCACCAGAAATGAACAGCGGCATTGCCTCCGGCACCGCCTAATTGATTTTTGGCTCCCCCGCCACCTGCGCCACCCGTATGAGTCGCCGGATTACCTACATTATATGTTAAACAGCCAGAGCCACCGCCTAAACCGCTGCCTCCGTAACTCGTGACCTGCGAAAAAGAATCCGTATACGATGTTGTACCGTGAGGTGAAGCAGCTTGCCCGTTGCATGCATCACTCCAAGCCGTGTCACCCACTCCGTTATATCCAGTTGCGAGAGTGCAATCCGTTGTTCCATAGGGAGTGCTTTTGCACGCGCCTGTCATACCGGGATCCCCACTCTGCGCTGGCGTAGCAGGGTCGCCCGTATGATCTCCGCCATTTGAAAGTAAAACCAAGTTATAGCTTGCCGAGGCATTGTAATTAAGATCCACACGAAGGTAACTCACACTGGAGTTATTGTTGTTCTGGCAACAGGCATAGTTCACTGTCACGCAAACAGGCCCGCCCCCAGTCGGTGTGTAACGCGCTTGAAGAACAGCTCCTGATCCACCGGCCGGCCCCCCAAGTGTGGCGTTGCCATTGCCTCCAGAGCCGCCCGATGAAACTGCGACGAAATTCACTACATTCGCATTAATTTTATAAGTGTAAGTCGCTGGGGTTGCCATTGGCGATCCCGCAGTTGGGCGAGTCAGACTCACATTATAAGGATCAGCTGCTGGAGTCGGAAATGCAGCTGCTGATTGAGTCGAACACCAATTAGCCGGCGTCGCACTCGGCTGAGGAGTTGGAGTGGGCTGCACACCTGAACATTCAACATTTGCTGCGACATCTGAGTCGTAAGTCATGTAAAGAGGAATAGCGTTATAAAGTTTACGCGCACCGCCCGGTGCATAACTCGAAGCTCCAGTGGAACCCGCCACATCTTTGTCTTTACGCGCGATCACTCTTAATTCAACCGGATAAGATTTTCTGTTCGCACCGACTTGCACTGCTTTGTCTAGGTTCGTGCAGAGCTGAACCGAGTCGATCCACATGGCTTGTTTCATGGTCGAAGGTGTATTGCTCGTTGTTTTTTGAAGATACGTTGTGTATTTCCATGTGCCCGCTGCATACGGCCCGGTGGGTAGTTCGCAATCGCGTTGCGACTGATAGGGTGCTGTCTGGCAGTATGCTGGCCAACGTACGGTGGCATCCGTACACTGAATGCCACTGCCTGCAAGATTCAAAGTGTTATGAGCAAGAGCAGCCGTGCATGAAAATGTCATGTTCGGGCCCTTGCTGGTTCCGCCGTTGATCAGAGTATCAATCAGAGTCATCCAGCTATTGAATATAACGTTTTCTTCGAGGCCTCGAACCGATTGACTGAAATAGCGATTGCTTTGAAGAATACCTACCGTCACCACCAATGCGGCGGCAACTGCAGCGATGACTGCTACGAGGCTCTGCCCAGTTTCTGTGCGCAGAAATTTTAATCGAAATCTAAATTTTTTCCTCAAACGTCCCACCTTATGGTCTGCGTAAACAGACCTTCCCAATAGTCTCATTTTATCATCTCTGATTAAAAAAGTCAGTTTTAGGAGAACCTTCTTAACAAATTGACTCAACTTATTGGATTACCTGTATTTTTTAACATAGCATGCTAGGGTGCATTGCCAAGCGAAAACACGAAAACTTGGGGATCTTCATAGAGCAATCGGAAGCGCTTATCTTGAAGAACGATGCCTTTAAATGCCATGAAAAATTGAGGACAAACTCCAACTCTCGTTTTGAATGTCTGGCTCAATTCGTGAACGATTTGATCTGCAGAGATTTGCGCATTAGAAATCTGAAACCACTTCTTCCATATTTCAGGATTCCAGTAATACATAAATGTCGGATCCATCATCACCAGGTACTGACGCGAGTGATCAAAGTAAAAAAGTTCTGGCGCGTTGTCCCAATCACAGGTGTACACAGTCTCTAGAGGGGCTGTCGCTTGATGAATGATCGGAATAGCTTTTTCAAATCGACTCGCATGAACATGCGAAAAGTCTTGAATTGAGAGCAATGTATTTCTGAAAATACGAGGCCCAATAATCACGAGCCAGAGAACAGACCCCCAAACAAAAACCTTTCGAGATTTTTTATAGGCCGATTGAAAACTGAATGCGGGCAATAAATCTCTCCATGCCAGAGCAAAAAACAAAACCGAGATGGGCACCGCATATTCAGTGAATCTCTTTGAGATAAACGTCATGCCCCAGAGCAATGCCGAAAAGAAGAAAACTTTTTTAGATTCAGAAGAAAGCGCACTACCCTTTCGCCAACTCAACGAAAGAATTAAAATCAAATGAGCAATGATCACAAAATGCGCAAGCAAGAGTTGTCGCGTATCGAAAGGAAAAAACTCGCCCCCTAAATACAAATTCACGCTTTGAGAAACAGCAAGGTACATCACATAGATATTTTGAACAAAAAAGAATCTCAGATTTTTTGGAAAATAAGGATGAACGACGAAGGCTAAAGCTTGGGCACAGAGACCGAAAACAAACAGGCGTGCAGCTGACTTTCTTTCGGCTTTCGGTGCTGTAGCCCAAACTCCACCTGCAAAAAAAAGAGGAATAAACGAAGCGACATAGCTGAGAGCATAGATAAAATTGACGACTGCAAAACTTCGTTCTTTTTTTTGAATGAGAAAATGAACAGCCCCCATCATGAGCATCGTCGACAAGATCTGTGGACGAAGAACCCCCATCCTCCAGATAAAGAACTCGCCGCCGAGCAACGCGATCAAAAGCCAGTAGTAAGGATACCGAACCCGATTCAGCTTCAACACGAGAAACAGACTCGTGAAAGAAGCAGAGCTCAATACGACGATCGCAAGTTTACCACCCAAAGCGAGATCATTAAAAAACGTAAAAGGCATCAAAATGACGTGAAAAAGAAAACAGCCATCGCTGAATTCATCTTTCCAAAGGCTGAACTGCGCCCATGGAAATCCATGCCACACCCAATGCTGAGTGCGCATCAGGTAAGCCATTTTGATGTGATAGTAACTATCGACTTCAGGAAGATAAGGCGTTCTAAATTGAAAAAGAATCCAAAGCGCAACGAGCGCTAGATAAACGACGGCACCCTCTATCCAAAATATTCCGCCGTGCTTTTTCAATGAGTCCTAAAATTAAACTGCGATTAAACTACAGTTAAAAAGAAAACTCAGCTCAAGGAACGCAGTTCTGATACAGATTCCACGCACCTTGATAACCCATCCAGCTCAACCAAGCGCCGTGTACCCAACCCGAAACCACCGCGTTGTTCATTTGAATCTGTAAATTGAAGTTCAGCATTTCGCCTTTGAAAGGTCCACTCACCTGATAGTTATTGACGTTCCAGTTCACAGAGTCTTGTCCGATCCAACCGTAAATGTTGCCGAACTGTGGAGTTCCCGAAGCACGAAGGTTGACTGCGCCCTCCATAAAACAAGGCGCTGAGACCACATCACGAATCACTGTGACGTCGTGCGTATCGCGAGTGCCTGCTGATAAAAGTGAGAGAACAACAGAAGTGCCCTGTGGGCCTCTGAGAAAACTGGTCACTTGATCGAGAGTAAAGCCGGCGAGCTCTCGACCATCGATGCGAACAAGCACATCACCAATGCGAATGCCCGCTTTGTCAGCTGGACCGTTTGCCACTTTATCGATCACTACGAAGTTGGTTTGATCTTGTCGTAAAGTGAGGCCAACACCCGTGTACACTTGCCCCGCGTTTGCGGAAGTCATCACCAAAGCCCCGAACACGAACGATAAACCAGTCATCAATTTTTTCATGAAAGTGCCCCCTATTTCCTCGTAATCTACCGAGAGATTCGACAAGAGTCGAGGGCCAGTGCGATGCGTTAACACATTTATTTAAATATTGCCCATGGAGCGATGACGCGCTGTGCTTCTCTAAATTACTCAGCCGACTCTTCAATCACCAGATGATGAAGATGAAATTCATGACGGAGCAGTGCGCGATAGAAGTCAGCGCCACGGATTTGTTTCGATTTTACCTTCAGTTCGCAAGCCACGGCACGAGGTGCCACTCTCCAAACATGAAAATCAACCACGCGTGCGCCCTGAGCTTCAAGAAACTTTGTGACCGCTTCGCGATCAATCGACTTCGAGTGGGCGTCTAAAAGTTCCCAAACCGTGTCGCGAACAAGTTGAACAGACCAGTTCAGAATTACGACTGCACCGATCAAACCCACAACCGCATCACACCAAACCCACCCCTTCCACCAACCAATAGCGAGCGCGGCTATCGCTAAAATAGAAGTTAATGCATCAGCCAACACATGAATGTAAGCACTTCTCATATTGTGATCGTGCATGAACTCTTCTGGCGCATGATCCGCTTCGTGCGAATGCGAGTGTGTGTGTTTCTCGCGCAAGACCCATGCACAAACGAGATTCACCAATAAACCCAGTATGGCAACTTCGATGGCTTCGCTAAAATGAATAGAAGTGGGATGAGCCAATCTCAGTACAGACTCGACGGCCATCCAAACCGCAATCAGACCCAAAAAAAGTGCACTCGTATAGCCACCGAGAGGAATCAACTTACCTGCTCCAAATGTGAGTTGGCGATTTACGCGGGGTGAACGACTGAGGCGGTAAGCCAGCCAAGTCACAAAGAGAGCGCCCGCATGCGAGGCCATATGCCACCCATCGGCTAACAAGGCCATTGAGCCACTCACCGTACCCACCACAATCTCGATGATCATCATCAGAAAAGTAATGAGTAAAACCCAGGCCATGCGCTTCTCGTTGCGATGAAGCTGTTCGTCTTCAATTAAAAAGCGATGAGTCTCTTCGCAGTGGCTATCGATAGATTTCATTCTGGAATCAGTCTACCAGGATGATAGAGAAGTGAAAACCATGTTCGAAACATACAAAAACCAACTCGAAACGCAGGGCTATTTCATCGCGCCCGACTTCTTAAGCGCGAAGGAGGTCGATGCACAACGGCAAGAGATTGAACGACTGCGTTCCATCGGTAGCTTTCAAGCCGCTCGCATCGGACGCGGTGAAAAGACTCAGCTTCAAACCCAGATTCGTGGAGATGAAACCTGTTGGCTAGAACCCGCCCAGCTCAGTCCAACGCAAAGTACACTGTGGAATAAAATGGAAGCCTTGCGCTGCCTCATAAACGAGAAACTGCTTTTGGGGCTTTTTGAGCTAGAAGCCCACTACGCCATTTACTCGCCAGGAAGTTCTTACGAAAAGCACCTGGACCGTTTTCAATCAGACAATAAGCGTGTCTTATCGATCATTCTTTATTTAAATGAAAACTGGAAAAAAGAAGACGGAGGAGAACTGAGACTCGAGATCCCTGAGACCCAGAAAACTCTCGACGTCTTACCCACGGGTGGAACTCTTGTCGCTTTTCTAAGCGACAAGTTTCCCCATGAAGTGCGGCCTACTCACCGCGAACGCTTCAGCTTCACCGGTTGGTTCAAGCAACGGGGTTAATCCCCTCCGTCAATACGAAATGCGAATTACTTTGCGGCTTGAGCTGCGAGATCGACTTTCACAATGAATGTATCGTGAATCAGTTTGTCGCCTAGGCCTTGAAAAAACTTTCCAGAACCGTAACGAATATCGTACTTCGTACGATCCACAGTCATGGTCGCAACCGCCTTGAGCTCGTCGCCCGTAATACTGATTTTTGCAGGAAAAGTAATGGGGCGAATCATGCCCTTGATCATCAAGTCACCTGAAACTTGATGTGTATTTTCTCCGCCTGCTTTGATTTTTTCGACTTTAGCGATTGAAAGCGTAGCCGTTGGAAATTTCTCTACATTGAAAAAATCTTCGCTCTTCAAGTGGCCTGTGAGTTTCGCATTGAATTTCGGGTCTTTCAGGTCTTCGTCTACGATCGACGACATGTCGATTGCGACCGTACCTTTAGAAAGCTCACCCTTCAGAATTTCAAATGTTCCTTCTTTAATCTTGATATGACCTTCGTGAAAACCAGTCACTTTCGTACCTTTCCAATACGCGCTCGATGCTGAAGTGTTCACCACAAATAACTTCATGTCGGTCTTTTTCTCTGCTTTTTTGTCTGCCTTTTTTTCGGCGGCGTTCGCACTCAGTGTAAGACACAAGCTGAGAGTCATCAGGGCTAATGTTGTTTGGATGCGCGCTTTGATCATAAGACGTTTAATCTCCTTCAAGATTGATGTGATTTTAAAATCCAAAATGAAGCATCAGAGTACGCGCGTGAGCACTCAATCATCAAGGTAGATTGCATCTACAGCTTACTTACGCTTTGCGTTAATGGCTCCGCGTTATGTTTCTAGAGCCAATTTGACTTGAGCTATGGGGCCAGATTGACACGGCTTTTCTAACACTACGCATTTATGCGGTGCGCATAATTCGCTCAAAACTAGCGATTTTCTCGAGAAAAGCATAGCTAACAGCGCGTGTCACCGTTCTCTCGGAACTCTGGCACGACCCTTGCTTTGCGAGGGGTGGGGATCTCGAAAGTTCAGGGGATTTTGTTTTCGAGATTAATTATTCGTCAACTACCTTAGGGGGATCTTATGAAAAAAGGCGTTTATCAGCGCTTTAGCTCAGTACTGATGCTCCTGGTCTTTGGTCTATCATCATGTAACCCGACAGGCGGTTCTGCTCAGGCAGGCCCGAATCCTAGCGGACCACTTGATGGCATCGTTTCAGCTACTGGAACTGCCCAGATCACTTATCAGGACAGCAATCTACGAGTAAAGTATGGCAATTATACCGAAACGGCTTTCACGCTTTCTGGTGATTTTTCGGGCGCAGTGCGCTGGGAAGTCCAAGACAGTGTGTTGCCCGACGGTTTGGATATTCAAGATTCAAACGGTCCGTCCGTTTTGATTTTCGGAACTCCAAAATTCACAGATCAGTGGTGCTTTGTTCTGAAGGCAACAGCAGACTCGGGCGACGTCGCAGCTCAAGAAATCTGTTTCGCGTCTGATGAGAACACCGATGTTCGTTATCCACAGTTCAACTCGATCCGGTTGCTCAGCAATGCAACTCAAAATCAGTCGTACAGTAGTGAAATCGACATCAATTCAAGCAGCGCAGATTCACTCACATCTGAAATCGTTTCAAGCAACTTGCCTGATTCGGTTTCAGTCAACGTACAAAACGATGCTTATAAAGCTTTCGTTAATGGAACTTTTCCGACCGTTGGAATGTATCGGTTCGTCATTCGTTTAAAAGATGGCAGCCTTGATCCAAACGGAAATCCAATCGGAAATTCAAACGCAAAACAGTTTCAGATTTTCGTAAATGCGCCCGGAACAGGCAGTGGAGATGGGGATGACAATACTCCTCCCGCTTGTCCAGCGGGTTACTATTACGACAGTACTCTCGGATACTGTGTGCAAGACGCGGGCGATAGCTGTCCAAACGGAACTTACTGGGATGTAAATCAGCAAGTTTGCGTGCAGTTTCCTGCGCCTCCGCCTCAAGTCGTTTGTAACTATGGCTATCACTTCGACCCGTACTTGTCGGCTTGCGTGCTCGACGACGTGCCTTTCTGCCCGTTGAACTACACGTGGGATAATTTCTACGGACGTTGTGTACGTCAACCGTTTACCTGTTCTTGGGGTTACCAGTATGACTGGAACATCAGAGAATGCGTTTACGTTTGGCAAGTTGTTTGCGGTCCCGGCACACACTATGATGCCTGCCGTAACAGCTGCGTACAAGACTGGGTCGGTTGTCCTTATGGGTACTATTGGAATTCCAATAGAAATGCCTGTACACCGAATGATCGGTCTTGCGGCCCAAATCAGTATTGGGATCCAAACGTTCGCGCTTGTATCGATCGCGTCGTTTACCGAAACTGCTCTCCGGGTTGGGATTGGAATCCACGCACACAAAGTTGTGAATTCCGAAATAACCGCCCCGTTTGCGGTCCAGGAACTCACTTCGATGGACGCTTGAATCAATGCGTGCCGGATGTAAGACCGCAGCCAGCGCCGCAGCCTAATCCGAAACCGCAGCCACCTCGTCCGCCTAATCCGCGTCCGAGCCCGGTACCGCCTACTCCAAGGCCAACACCGAGACCCACTCCGGTTCCGCCCAAGCCAACGCCTGTGCCTACACCGAAGCCAACTCCGGTTCCGCCCAAGCCAACGCCTGTGCCTACACCGAAGCCAACTCCGGTTCCGCCCAAGCCAACGCCTGTGCCTACACCGAAGCCAACTCCGGTTCCGCCCAAGCCAACGCCTGTGCCTACACCGAAGCCAACTCCGGTTCCGCCCAAGCCAACGCCTGTGCCTACACCGAAGCCAACTCCGGTTCCGCCCAAGCCAACGCCTGTGCCTACACCGAAGCCAACTCCGGTTCCGCCCAAGCCAACGCCTGTGCCGACTCCGAGACCAACTCCGGTTCCACAGCCGCCAAGGCCAACACCGGTTCCACAGCCGCCAAGGCCAACACCGGTTCCGCAGCCGCCAAGGCCGACTCCGGTTCCGCAGCCGCCAAGGCCACAGCCACCAGCACCGCCGGCTCCTCCGGCTCCGCCAAGGCCACAGCCACCGGCTCCTCCGGCTCCGCCAAGGCCACAGCCACCGGCTCCTCCGGCACCACCAAGGCCACAGCCACCAGCGCCGCCGGCTCCTCCGGCTCCGCCAAGGCCACAACCGCCTAAACCTCATCCACAAGAAGATGGTTCAGGAATTAATGCGGGAATGGATGCCTAAAACGAGGCACGAACGATTGCTCTTAAGAATCGTTTGAAAAGCTAAAACAAAAAAGGGCCTGAAGCGGCAAAGCTTCAGGCCCTTTTTTTATCTTCAAAATAAAACGACGAACTACATTAAGGTCGTCGTCGAAGATCAGCTGCTCGATGGGATCTCTTTACGATCTGGCTCCAAACTTTGAGGAGCGCGTGTCGAAACGTACTCTTTACGTCTGAGCCCAAAGCCCTAGAATGAACATCGAGATTTTTTGCGAACGCATTACAAAGTACTCGATAGCCATTATTTGAGTGGTCAATGGTCCAATGCACCCGCGCCTCTCGACCCACAAGAGGGCTCAGTTTGCGACTCTTTTGAAGAAACCAATTCGTATCTTCACGACTGAAACCGCACTGCTTGTAATTTAGAACCGTTTCCATAATGAGATCCTCCATGACTGAAACGTTAGCGCTGAAGGATCAAATTCAGATGAAAGGCATATTAAAAGAACTTCACAAGCGGTTTTAGACCGTGCCTATTTTAGAGAGATCCATTTTACGAAGTTTAGGAGCGTAAAAAGCGGTGAGCGTTACAGTCACGAGCGTCAAAACTCCGCCGAAGAACACTGAAGGAACGGTGCCCAATAATTTTGCTGCCATTCCAGACTCGAATGCGCCCAATTCGTTTGATGACCCAATGAAAATTGAATTCACAGCCGTGACTCGTCCGCGCATTTCATTCGGTGATGAGAGCTGTACAATGGCACCTCGAATCACCATGCTCACGCTATCGAGCACTCCACTGGCCCACAAAAAGAAAATCGAAAGAGCAAAGCTCTTCGAGAGACCAAAGCCAATCATCGTAAAACCAAAACCTGCGACACAAATTAAAAGCATTTGCCCTGCATTTTTTTGTATCGGCCGTCTGATCAAAGCGAGGCTTCCCATGACCGCACCGACTGAAGGCGCAGCTCGAAGAAGACCCAGCCCTACTGCGCCTACTTTTAGAATATCTGCAGCAAAGACCGGAAGAATCGCCGTCACTCCTCCAAAGAAAACAGCAAACATGTCGAGCGCCATGGAGCCCACGAGCACTTGATCTGAAAATACATATCGAAACCCCGAGCTCACGATCTCTTTCAAGGGTTCTCGCTTACTCGGAATATAAGGTCTCGCCTGCTTTTCTATTATTTTTTCGACCGGCTGAAGGGCAATGATAGCGCTCATGAGCAAAGTTAAGTTCAGCAGATAAGGCAACATCGGGCCTTTCCATGCATAGCAAAGGCCCCCCAATGCCGGGCCGATGATCATGGCAAATTGATAAGAGGCCGCAAACCATGCAGAGGACTGCACAAACAGTTCGCGGGGAATGAGTTGAGCAATTGCGCTGTAGGTTGCGGGGCTAGAAAATCCACGCGCACACCCAGTAATGAATGCAGCGGCGTAGATCCATAAAACTTGAATGTCGGCGCCCTTCCCCAACAACCCTTGCGCATTTGTGATCAAAATCAATGCAGCCAGCAAGGTAAAGCGCATCAGGTTTTTATAAATGCGAATGGGGCTACCTCGATCAACGATGTAGCCCGAAAAAAGCGCAAGAATGAGAGCAGGAACTGCCTCCACAAACCCCATCAATCCTAAATAAAGAGGATCATGTTTTAATTCGTAGATCTGCCAGCCCAAAACAACCGCTTGAATCTGAACAGCGAAAGAATACGTGAATCGAGTAATCGCAAGTCTGCGAAATCCGGGATGTGAAAAGGCGCCAGAGGCCATTCGCGATACCTAACACAGATTTCTTGCCGCAGCATGCCTTGTCTAACTGCAAACTCTTAGAGAATGTATGTTTATGAAAAATTCGATCTTCAATCGAGCTTTTGTCGTGGCATTGATCGTTTCTTGCGGATTAGGCCTCAGCCACCTCAGCTTTGCGCAAGACTTAAGCGGCGCCTGGTCAGGCACCGGTCAATGGGTGGATGACAAGGGTTCAAAAACTCCATGTACCCTTATCGAAGTATCTTTTAAACAAGGCGATCAAAATCTAGTGGTTGAAAAATTACATGCTAAATGTGGCCAGCTCGAATCAGATTGGAACCCCCTAACCTTCGAAATCAAAGGCACGAAAGTTTACAACGATGGCGATGAAGTGGGCACCTTCGACGGCCATATTTTCAAAACCCTAATGCCCGACAGCGGCACAGACTATGCCTTCAACTTCGAAATCACTGGCCCAAACACATTGCAGATTTATTATGGTGTTCGCAATGCAGTCGGCGCAATGGTGATCGAGGGCGAGACTCAACGTAAGTAATGCTGACCGTGACTCTTTCTAAAAAGCAGATCCTCAAAGCCCGACGTGAAATCCAACAGCGCATTCAGTCGACACGACCTCTGAAAGATCCTCAGTTTCATGCGCGATACATCGGATCAGTCAATCACGAAGATCGAAATCCAGATGAACAAAGCAAGCTGAAGTATTTAGGGCTTTCAGCTGCTCAAACTGCCGAGCTTGCTCATTCAAAGTATTCTTTTTCGAAACTTCCCATTGAAGACCAAATTCCGATTTGGCTTGATCTTTACCATTCCTCTTCAATCCATGATGAGATGGTCGTAGCTTTGAACTACTTGACCCATTCAAAGCATGAACGTTTTATCTTAGCTAACGCTCAACACGTTTTCGCCTTACAAAACAAATCTGATAACTGGGCAATTTCAGATACCGTTTCGAGTCTCATCGCTCAACTCATTGAGAGTGACCCCGCAAAACACCTGCCCCGGCTTAAAAAATGGAATGCTTCAAAAAACCCGTGGGAAAGACGTCAGTCTCTCGTCGGCCTGTATTGTTATGCGCACTCGAGAAAGCGACACCTACCTGTAAAACATAGCCTACCACTCGTGAGAAATCGGGTTCAAGACTCTCATTATTTTGTTCAAAAGGCAGTCGGCTGGTGCCTGCGCGAAATTTATCAAATCGATTCGAAGGCGCAAAAGAGATTTGTGTCACAGCACGTGGGCCAACTCTCTAGCACTGCCTTTACGAC
>Ga0206960_1172_pt2 | contig 12781 bp, 15 predicted proteins | sample Alteio_BWOrgHeat_29_FD_153255 | JGI IMG/M metagenome (GOLD analysis project Ga0206960, IMG submission 153255) | Enriched cells from forest soil in Barre Woods Harvard Forest LTER site, Petersham, Massachusetts, United States -... | ecosystem: Environmental > Terrestrial > Soil > Temperate forest >... | reverse complement strand
ATCCGTCTCGGCGCGAAAATCCGCATTCTCGATCACGGCCCGCTTATTCGCCGAGCACCTTCTGGGTCGCTGCGGTCAAGTCGAGCGACGGGTTCTCGCGGCAATAATTGCCCAGGTTCTCGGCATTTTTGATCGATTTGTCAAAATTGATCACTGGATCGGCGCCCGATTTGTGCGCGTAATAACCCTCCCACCACAAGACGACGTAGCCCCCATTGGATTTGACGGATTGCAGGAAGTCGCTGCACTTCATCGTTGACATATCGTAGACCTGAGCGTTTGCAGGCAGCGTGAATAGTAGCAAAGTAGTTACGATCAAGGTGCTTAGACAGCGCATGAGAAAATGTTCCATAACTTGAGTTATTTCGACTTCCCGAGCCAGCCGGTTAAAGAGCGGCGAAAATCTAGCACACTGGCGGGATCGACCGCACCTCCCTGGCGGCAGTCAGAGGCGATATTTCCATCTGCACCGGCGCGGAGATTGTTCGCGCTTGAGACTGGTTGATCGACGACGCGGGCAAACGGTTCGATAGACCGGTCAACCGGACATACCGAGCTTTGGCTCGTCACTGAGCAGCTGCTGCACCGAACTTGAAGTTCACCGTCAGCTCGAACTGCGCGCTGGAGCGTGGGATATTTTGGGCTAATGGGGGAAGCCGTCCAACCGCCGCGACCATCTGTTGGACCCGAAGATCGAGATCGGGATACCCCGAGCTTTGTAGGACGACCACCCGCATTATTGTGCCGTCAAGACGTATGAAGACACCAAGCTGAGTCTTGCCTTGGCGATTGCCCGCGACGTCCAGAGGTAGCGCGCCAATGCGTCGGGTCAGATAGATGACATAGTCTTCGTGCACCGTCTCGCTCGGCTGCGGCGCTGAGTATTTTCCATCCGCCAGCGGACCTGATGTTTGCGTTGACTTGTGGGAAGGGGCTGCATTTTTGTTACCTGCGCGGCGCTCCCCGGCTTGTGCTAAATCGCTCTTTGGTCGGCGAGGAGCATCGACAACCGACCGGCCTTCTTCAGGCACGAAACCGTGGGTTTCCAAAACGGAAGCTCGCGTTGGCAAGGCCGGGTCACCCAGTTGTTCGAAGCTAATCGGGATAATGGAGGGCGCGACGACCGTTCGAGGGACGCTGCCCGTCGCGAAGAATCCGAGGGCTAGTGCTAAATGAAGCCCGAGTGAAAAGTAGAGCGATCTGACGGCAAGGTGCCGGCTCGTGGCAACTGGCAGCTCTGGCGTCGGCGAGGCGAGGATCGTTCCGGCGTCTTCGAACCCAATAAACCGGGGTGAATTGGGACGTTGCCCGTTCACCGTTGCGAGCTGCCGCGGTGCGGTGAGCGCTACAAGCGTTTCGGCGTCTTCGAACCCTACTAGATGGGGCACAACGAGCCCTCGGCAGGACAGTATCGGATCGGCGGGGAACGACTGTGTGTCCTTCGGGCTCTCAGATCCTATCCCCGAACTAAGGTGCTGTGTGACCATCCCTCTGCGTAGTCGGTAGCACTTTTTGCCTGCGGCGCGGCAATTGAAAAAGCTGCATCAGGGACCGCCGCCCAGTCCGAGCTTCAAAAATCCAGTGCTGATCAGCTCAGTTTAATGGGGCTTGCTGCTTTGTGGGTCAAAGGCAGGTTGGCTTGAACATTCAATCCGTGCCGGAGATATCGCTGCATTTGATGTGTAAGCGTTGTCATTAGCGGAAGGGGAGATCCGCTCGCCATGTTTCCAATCGCATTAACTTAAAATTTTATAGAAATCTCCTGCATTCAATGGTCAATTGACAGAACGAGGGAGACTGCCGCAAGGCACCAATGTTTCAAGCATTTCTGATGCGATCGAGTTTGTCGTTGGTGTCCGCGTTACTCGGCGGCTACGGCGTATTTTGCGTGATCTATAGCTTCGGTGCGCCGGATATCGCACTGCAAGCGCTTATCCTGCTCAGCGCAGCGCTGAGTGTCTTGTATTTCACTGATCGTTGACCGCACGTATGTTTACCGTGAGTGTCCGGCGATCTACAGCTAGCGGTATGCCACCACCGGCGCTGGCGATATCAGGAAAAGTACGGTATATGGCTACAATCTTTACCTGGGGAGAGCTAAAATGACGTCACAAAATAGAACCATTCTTTATGCAGCGTTGGTCGTGCTACTTGCAGCGTACTTGATTTACAAATATGTGCTCTAATTCGAGAGCTTGAAATACACCCGTCAGCAGGCCTTCGCTGTCAGCCGCTCTTCGGTGGGGCGCGGCCCATGAACAAACTCATTGTTCCACCGGTGGCTTCTGGCTCCGCGGCGGCCATAGCGTTCTAAAACGAGAGCCCCTCCCCTTACGTCTCCTTTGACCCGGAGCGGACGACTGCGTTTATGTCTGCGTCGGAGTGATTGTTATGCGATGGACTTCCATCTTTTGACCGATGCCCTTTAGGTTCTCGTAGTTGTGCGACACCGAATGTGCATTGACGATGTCAGCGACACCCGGCGCCTCCATCACCGTTCCACTGATGCAAACTTCGTTGACGTCGGCGAGACCCTGCACGCGTGCGGCGATATTCACGTCCTGTCCGAAATAGTCGATACGCTCGTTGAGCGTCACCGCAATCGCTCGACCCCTGTGAACACCGACTTTGAGGCCCAGCGGCCGCGCAACGGTCCGGTTGAAGCGGGACAGTTCTTCGATCATCTCGATGGAGGCGCGAACGGCGTCCTGAGGACGCTCGAAGCCGGCCATCACTGCGTCGCCGATTGTCTTGATGATAATGCCGGATCGTTCCCGGATGATCTTGTTCAAGATCTCGAAGTGTTGACGAACCAAAAAATACGCGTTCACGTCACCGACGCTTTCATATAGCGGAGTAGAATGCTTCAGATCGGTGAAGAGATAAGTCATGTCTGAGACTTTGAGGGTCTCGCCCTCATCCACCAGCTGCGTCTTGTAGAGTTCCCCAAAGCTTGGGGTGAGCAGCAACCGCTTGCCGGAAAGAAACGGTTCATACTCGACCAGATGGGGCTCAAAACTGGGCGGATATTGAACGAACCAGAAGCGACCGCGATCGTCGGTATGGTTCTCGATCTGCAAATTGTGCTTGCCTGGGCTGAGATCGGCCGTCTGGCGGAACGAAAAGCGTCCGTCGCCGAGGGCCATGTCTTTCGGTGCCGTAGGCCGGACCGGCACCAGAAAGCGGCCCGACTCGAGCTGGATCAGCGTCCTTTCTTGCAGTTCTGCCGGCTCCCCGTCCACGAAGAAGACCAAAAGGAGTTTGTGGTTCAGGTCTAGCACCTCGAAACGACCAGCTGTGACCTCGAAGTCGAAGCTGCGGTGCTCACGGGCCTCGATATCGGCGAACCCCCGTGAGAGCGCGGCAACGAGCTGTTGGTGCGTCATCCCGTGCGGAGCGATGAACCCCTTGGAAAAGTTGTAGCGCAGGTAAAAATCCTCGACAGACAGCATCTCGGGGTGGCGGAAGATGATGTCGCGCACGGCGCTCGACACCGTAAAGGTGACCTGAATGTAGTCGTCCAGCGCCACGTCGTTGATCGCGTTGCAGAACGCGCATTGAAAGCGCGGATGGACCTGGTCAAGCTCGCGGAAACTGCTGGAGACCTGCGGGCAATAGGCGCAGATGAGCAGCCAGTCCATCTCGAACAAGCCCACCTTTGCGGCGTGCACGAACAGCTCTATTGCGTCCGCCTCGGGCAGGTCGACAAGGCTACCATATTGGATGGGGTTGACCCGAAAGAGATCATAGTCATCGGCGGTACGGATGAAGCGTTCGAGCTTCGCGAGGATATTCGGCGCCCAGCTTCTTGACGATCCAAGCGCGCCGAGGCGCTGGCTCAGGAGAACCTCGTTGATCGGAGACGGGACACTCATCTCATGCACCCTACCTGCCGGCTGACTACGCTATTGGTCCCCGACGGCAGATATTTTTCATGACCTTTGCGCCCGCCATGGCGCGCCAACCGGTAGTCCCAAGCCCCTTCTTACCTCCGCCGCAGATGTCTTAGGTCAGAAGGAAGCGCCAACTGTACTGCGACCTCTCGTAACACCGGCGCGTAGTCACGATAGTGCCTTTTCTCGGGTTCAGCCACGGAAAGTGCCACGGCGAGATGATGCAATACGGTCAGAACATCGCTGGGTATTTCGCCATCGAGGTCGACCACGCGATCGCAGAGCGCTTCGATTGAACGGCCAGTGGGCAACGCATAGCTGAGCGGCCACTTTCGGCCGAGGTCATGATGTTCCTTAAGAACGCGCACTGCCATGGCGAACAGCGCCTGGTCTTGCTGTATTGCCGCAGCGACACCCTCGGTCATTTCCCTATCTGGCATGACGTGCGCGCAGCGACGCCAGCGGCCTCTGGCGGGATGGCTTGTCTTCCAAATCCTAGATGCCGGAGATGCCGGTACCCAAAAAGTTGGCCAGACCCGCCCCCGCGAGGACGAGTGCCGTGCCCCAGAGAGCTGAAACTAAGGGAAAATCCTCATGCCCACACTGAGAGGCGAGGTCAAAAAACACGCGCCGAGAAACTGCCCGTAGCATCATCATATTACCCCTTGATCGTTTTGCGCTGTCGTACTTCGGAAACCCGACCCGAAAATGAAGCAAGAGCGGGCGGACTGTGGTTGTTCGAGTGCCACTGGCTCAGGGCTAGCTAGACAACGCTCGCATTAAAAGCCCCCAGCGACGTGAGTGAAGATGGTGCTGAGATTGGTGCCGATCGTGGTGAAACCGACCACTGCGGCGATGGAGATCAGCCCGGCAACAAACGCGTATTCAATTGCCGTAGCGCCGCCTTCATATCGCGTGCACCGGATAGCGGCGGAAATGAGACGGAAATATGCGGCGGCGGCGTCCATCGCCTTATAATCAATCGAGAAAGATTGCAAATTCGCTAAAGCCCTTGAGCTGCGGCCACCATCGCACCTTGGGCGCCGCCCAGCTTGGAGAGACGTTCGCAATAGCGCGACCGCCGACCGGCAGAGAGGAACCATTGCCGTCTGGCCGGTTGGCGAAAGCCACAGGAAGTCGCGGCGTCGACAAAACGGAAGGATGCCAACGAATGACCGACGAACTTGTCGAATTGGACGTAATCGCTCCCGTCGAAGGCAAAAGACAGGTTGAGCGATCACAGATTGTTAGTTGCACGCAGGCAATCGTTACGGAGCCGCCGAGAGTCGTTGTTCGCTTGATCGATGGCACCACCTTGATCGTTACCAAGGCATCGTCTGATCGCGCTGGTCTAGAGCTCGGCCATTTGTGACCGCTTCGCAGGATATCTGTCGAATATTTCGGGCTCGCGGGGCGCTGCCGCTCGTGGCCGCGCGAGATGTGCCACCGATCCGATTGGAACCGCGGCGAGACGGAGATGACAGCAACGATCTTCGGAGCTGACCGGCAGGCAAAAGATCTCCGACACGTCGATCAGTAATCCGGCGATTCGCAACCTTCGTGATCTGGTATCACCTAAAACCATCTACCTATAGGGCAATCAAGCCCAGTTAACCACAATATCCAGCCAATACTGGCCAACGCTTGTTCGTCGTGATTCAATCGCATGTCGGTTGAGGCGATGATCATGCGGAATATGATTGTTCTGTGCTGGTGTCGCCGCAGCTTCTTGTCCTTTGTTAAACATTGCGAACGAGTAGCGACGTTCCGCTTTCCGCGATCCTCGCCGAGAAACCCGGCGTTAGGCCGCAGGCATCGGGTGGTCTTCCTCCAAGTCGCGCTCGTTGCGTTGATGATGCCGCTTGTCACCGGCCTCCCCGCGGCGGCTCAGACACTGACCGAAGCGCTGTCCTACGCCTATAACAACAACCCACAGCTGCTCGCGCAGCGCGCGTTGCTGCGCGCCACCGACGAGCAGGTGCCCCAGGCGCTATCGGGGTGGCGGCCCACCGTCAATTTCACCGGGCAGGCCGGCGAAGAGCGGAGCGGCATTGCTCAGGGCGGGCCGACCCAGTTCTCAACCTTTCAGTCGCGACAACTTGATCTCAAGATTACCCAACCGGTCTACAACGGTGGCCGCACCGAGGCGCAAACCAAGCAGGCGGTCAATACTGTCGAGTCGACGCGCGCTCAAACTCTAGCGGTTGAGACCACGGTCTTTCAGGCGGTCGTCCAGGCGTTTTTCGATACTTATCGCGACCAGATTTTGGTCGAGGTCAACCGCAACAACGAAGCGGCGCTGAAAAAGCAGCTCGATGCGACGCGAAAACGCTTTGCCCTCGGCGAGTTAACCCGCACCGACGTTGCCCAGGCCGAGTCGTCCCTGGCGCAGGCGACCGCCAACCGCATCGCCGCGGAGGGCCAGCTCGAAACCAGCCGGGCCAATTTCGTCCGCGCGGTTGGTCATCCGCCAGGGCGATTGGTGCTGCCGACCGAGCGGCCGGCGCTGCCGGTGTCGCGCGACGAGGCGTTGGCTCTGGCAGCGTCCAACAATCCCAATGTGATCGCCGCCAATTTCGCCGAGGCGGCGGCACGCGACAATATCGACGTGGTGCGTGGCCAATTGCTGCCGCAAATCTCGATCATCGGCGACCTCAACCGCAGCTTCGCGCCTTCGGGAACCTTGCGCACGGCGCGCGAGGATACCGCCTCGGTGATCGCCCAATTGACAATACCGCTCTACGAGGCCGGCTCGATCTATTCGCAGACCCGCGCCGCTGAGCAGACGGTCGGTCAGAAGCGCAGCCAGGTGGATGACGCTCGCCGCGCCGCGGTGCAACTAGCGACGCAGAGCTGGGAGACGCTGATGGCGGCGCGCGCCGCTGTCGCCTCGTTTGCCGCGGCGGTGAAGGCGGCGCAGATCGCGCTTGCCGGAACCCAAGAGGAGGCACTGGTCGGTTCGCGCACCGTGCTCGACGTGCTGATTTCGGAACAGCAGCTCTTCACCACCCAATCGCAATTGGCCGGCGCCCAGCACGATGCCGCGGTCGCCGAATTCAATCTCACCGCCGCGATCGGCCGGCTGATCGCTCCCGAGCTCAAATTGCCAGTGCAGCTCTACGATATGGGGCGGCATTACAAGGCGGTGAAGGACAAGTGGTTTGGCTTTAGCCACGGCCTCAAGGAATAGTGGCGCCATCCGGCTCTCATCCAGCTGACAAAGGCGAGCACCCCACTCAGATCATCGAGGTGAACGTCAACACCGTCCTCGCCGCCGCCACCCGGCCCGTCCACCACGACCCTAAACTGTCGCGAGTTGAATTGCGCGCTGCGGTCAAATTGAGCGATATACGTACGACGACGTGTCAATCTTCGGTGCCCCGATAGGGGCAGACGGGACGAGTTTCCGAAGCGCGACAACTGGAACGCAGCGCTGCGTTTTCGGGGAAAGGCTTGGAACGTGCGGGCAGAGAAATCCGCGGTGCCGAAGATCAAGTTCGTGAAACGATCCACCGATAAAACGATTATGCAATTGGCGGTTATGGCCTCGTCGGGGTGATGGCCCGAGTTCGCAACGGAAGGGGAGTGGCATGGATTTGCACGACGCCATTCTCCTGTTTCGACGGCTCGGGGTAGATGTCCTGGCGCTTTCAGGTAGGGAATTCAGCAGCGCCTATGCCAGGTTGGCAAAGCGCTATCATCCTGACATCGGAAACCAGAAGACTCACGACCTGATGGCCAACATCAACGCCGCACGCACCACCATTCGCGACGTCTATCGTCGGGAGTGAATTCGGCCTTCCCGACACGGATTTTTGAGTGCGGCAAGACCACCAACGGACTTACGGAGATATCCCAGACGTAGTGTCGGAATTTTTTACACTATAACCGCCCGAATCGACCTCAATTACCAAAAAATCTTCTAACCGTTTGTTTCAACGGACAAATTCGTAGCGGCCCGCTATTTGCATGCATTTGTCGTGTTAATCGTTCAAATATGAACGAGGCGCGTACTATTGCGTTTAAAGAGGACCACAACAAATATACGACTGAGGGGATAAGTGATTTATAATAATAGTGAAATAGAATTAAACTGCGATGCCGGTAAAAGTCGAGACTTGATCGCATCTATATCCGTCCAGGAACCATATTCATCTTATAATTTTTCTCAAATGGTCCTCGACGAACTGCCGTTTCTCCGACGAATTGTCCGTCGCTGGCACAGGGTTGGAGCGGATGCCGAGGACCTGGTGCAGGATACGGTGGTTCGTGCGCTTGCCAATTCCCAACAGTGGGAGCCGGGAACGAACCTTCGTGCTTGGCTATTCACAATCATGCGTAACCGCTTCCTCGGTGAAAAAGCATTGTCATTTCGGACCGACATGGCGATGCGGGCTCACCCAAACCTCGACCTGAAGCCAGCAACGCTAGGGCATCAAGATGCTCGACTACTGCTCCGCGACGCCCAGCGCGTGATCGGGCGGCTGCCAAAGGTGCAACGCACAGCTTTATTATTGGTCGGCGCGGAAGGACGCTCCCACGAGGACGTTGCCAGGACACTGGGAATCTCCGTCGGCGCGCTACGCTGTCACCTAACCCGCGCGCGCGCCCGCCTCAGAAAGGCGATCTACGAAGTTGAACTCACCTCCCCGCTTGCCCCCAGGCACACCGAACTCCCTCGCGGTCGGCGGGCCGGTCGCCAAGTTCGATCAGTCGAGCAGCGCCTCGACAATTGACCACGGGGCGCGTTGACCCGGCCCGACAGCCGTCAACTCAAGGTGCGCCTCGAGCATGGCCCGTTGTTCTTCGCTGAGCAGCACATCGAGCAATGCGCGCAAGACGAGACTGACGCCGCCAATGGCGTCGCCCTGTCGCTCTGTCAAGTCAGTCAATTCGGTCAATGCTCGATCCTGAAGCTTTAGCGCAGCGACAAGCCCGCCCAACCGCGCCTTGGAACCCTCAAAATCGTCCGCCGCTACCGCCGTTTGTTGTTTTTGTGGCATGCACTGGCCTCCTGAAGTGTTAACCAATCTGAAGGGCAAATGTTGCAACAGAAACCGCACAAAATTGTCTTTCGCTCCTCGCGCTGGGTCGCGCAGTGTCAATCGACGATGCGCAAGTGAGCTCCGACCAGCGATGCTGTCTCATAACGGATTCTGGTAAGCAAAGGTCCATGCCAGGTGCCCGTGGCGGGTTCGCCAACACGGATTAATAGACGCCCGGGATCAGTCGCTTCGTGCGTTTGCGGTAGCGTAAATAATCGGCGAAGGCTTCCGATAGGAATTTTTCCTCGTTGTTCATCCGTCGCACCTGAAATGCCCCATGAACGATCAACAATAAGGTCGTCCAGAGCGACCAGAACTGCATGTAGATGCCAAGGACCGCGATTTCCTCGGCCAAGTAGAGGGGGTGCCGCAGGTACCGGTAGATTCCCGAAGCCACCAGTTGCCGCGCTTCTGCCATCACACTAAAGGCACGTCCGAGTTGGCTCAGAACAAAGACGGATAAGGCGTTGCCAAGAAGAATCAGGACAGTCGAAATCACCTCGGCGGTCGCGGAAAGTTCATAACGCGGAAATAGGACAATGGCAGTGGGGAGCATAGTACCAAGCAAGGCAGATATTCGCGGTTCAATCCCGCGCGCTTTTCCGATCGGACGTGCCCGCGCGATGGTCGCGCTCGCGAGTACTATCAGGAACGCGATCGTGGCAACTCGCATAGCGATGTTGATCGCTAAGACCCCGTTCGAAATATGATTGGCGTGATGCACATAGGTCACCAGCCCGCTGACCGTCACCACCGCTAGCAGCAGCGACCAAGCCGACAGCGGCAATCGCATCAGATAGTCATACGTATGGGAGCGCCCAAATTTCGCTAAATCACTTTGCTCAAACTTCATTGCGTCCGCTGCCGTTGGCTGCAATCGGTTCGCCGGCGTACAACTCCGAGGCAGTTGCGAAACACGGGTTCGAGGCCGACGCATGGTCGCCCGCAAAAAAATCCGGACGGTCGGCTACCTTTTATCAGGTGTTTGAACCGTCGGGGCGACTGCGGCGGTCGTGGCCAAACCGCGGACGGAGTCAAAATACTTCAAGTTTGCTGTCGTCGCCGTTTGATCGAGATCGATGCGAGCATACCGTTCAGCCGCCGTGCGATCGCCCTTTAAGCCAAGCGCGAGCGATAGATTCTGTCGCATCCGCGGTGTCGCACCCGGCTCAGCCACAAGTTGGGAGAGTATCTTGATTGCCTCGTCGAACGCGCCGCTCATCGCCAGCGAGAGCCCCAGATTGTTGCGAGCTGCGCGATCATCGGGAGCTATCGTGAGCGCCGTGCGGTAACACGCCTGTGCCTCACGACTCCGATTGAGGAGATCGAGCGCAATACCTTTGCCATTGAGCGCCTTGAGTTGACGCGGATCACCCTGCAGAACCGCGTCGAACTCGGCAAGCGCCTGGTCTGGCTTGTGTTGGACCAAGTAGACTCGTCCAAGAAGAACGTGAGCATCCGGTCGATTGGGGGCGAGCGCGATCGCGGATCGGAAAGACTTTATTGCCTCCTCACTATTGCCGGACATGTAGAGCGCATTCCCTAACTCCGTCTGTAATGCGACATCTCCGGGATGGGCGGCAACTCCCTTGCGAAGTATGTCAATCGCTGTTGTATAACTGCCGTTTTCTTCTGCTGCAGTGGCAACTTTGATTAGCGTTTCCCCATCAAAACTTGCTTGGTTGGACGATCCTGGCCAATCCAGTGGCATCGTGCAGCCACCGAGGGCAATCACAATCAGCCACACAACGGCGGCGGTCTGGTGGTGGAGATAAGACGTCAAGGTGTGCCCCCTATGCCCGCTACCGCCTTAAGTTGGTCGACAATACGAAGCCCCAGCGGTGTGCCGATTATCATCAGTAGCGACGGCATAACAAATCCCATGAGCGGGAGTGCCAGCAAAACTGGCAACCGCGCCGCACGTTCCTCTAGACGGGACATCCGCTCGGCTCTCATTGTGGCGGCTAGAATCCCGAGCGATTCGGTAAGCGGGGTGCCAAATCGGATCGACTGGTTGAGCGTAGAGATCATTCCCCTAAGGGTGTTCAAACCCGTCCGGCGCGCGAGGTTCTCTAGCGCTTCACTACGATCGGACAAAACCCGCATCTCGGCAGCGGTCGTAGCAAATTCCTCGGCAACGGCGCGGTTTGAGGTGCGCAAATCCCGTCCGATTTCCTCCAGCGCTTGACTAAGGTTTAGTCCTGCTTCGGCGCAGATAACCAGAAGGTCGAGTGCATCGGGCATTCCAAGCTCGAGCTGCGCCCTGCGTCGCGCAGCAAGACGGGCGAGGATCAACTCGGGAAGGCGCCAGCCGAGGATCAGCGCTCCGACCAGCACGGCGAGCCGCACGAGAATTGCCCCGCCAAAAAGTTGGAACCACTCCAACATGAGCCAGGCCAGCGCGGCGACCACTATCGCGCAGCAAATCTTGGCTCCGATGAAGCTCGATAAACGGCCATGGCCCTTGATGCCCGCGCGTTCGAGCGCGATCAATAATCGTTCCTGCTCGGCGATCCCAATGATCGGACTGGGTGCGACAGCCGCGCCAAGCCGCTCGTACCACGCTGCGCCCGACGCCTCGCGCGGCTTTGGCTCGTCGCGCGCAGCTGTGAGGATTGCATCAAGGCGCCGCCGACGATCCTCGCGCATACCGATGCGCCACAGGCCGATCGCGGCACCAAACGCGACCACCAACGCCCCGATGATCAAACAAGTCTGGATCGGCGAAAAATGAACCGGACCAATATTAAGGCTCAGATAAGTTTGTCCCAAGGCTTGCAACTTCTCGAAGGTCATCACCTCAGGCTCCTCTTGACCATGAGAACCATTGTGGTGACCCCCGTCAGCAGGCTGAGGAACGCCAAACCAACCATAAACCGACCCCGCGGGTCGAAAAATAGCACCGATATGAAACCAGGGTTGAGTAACCAAAGCCCGCCACTAACGGCAAATGGCAGAATAGACAGCACGATCACCGAGGCTTTCGTTTCCGCTGATAGCGCTCCGGCTTTCTGACGTATCTCTTTACGACCACGGATGACACTGCTGAGGTGTGTAAGAGTGTTCGCAAGGCTGCCACCGGTCCGCCGCTGCAGCGCTACACTGACTGCATAAAACCGAAAGTCCGGTACGCGTATGCGCTCAGCCATGCGCTGGAGGGCCTCCTCCATCTCGATCCCAATCCGCATTTCATCGAGCGCCCGCTGGAATTCATCGCCGACCGGCCCCGGGGTCTCCCGCGCGGCGACCCCCATCGCCTCGAGAACTGGAAGTCCGGCTCTCACCGCGCGAACGATGATATCGATCGCGTCCGGGAACTGTTCGAGAAACTTTCTGCGAAAGCGGCTTTGTGCGGACCGTAACACCAAAATCGGCGCGCCCACTGCCGCAGCCAGTAACAACACCACAACAATTACGGGCTGGAGGCGCATCACCATGGACGTGAGTAAAAAGACCGGAACTGGCGCCAGGATGCCGGCAATCACCAAATGAAGGAGACCGATCCTGCCGCCGGTCGCCCCAAAGGCGGAATCCAGCCACAGTGATATTTCGCCTGGAAGAAGCGAGCCCCGCCCTTGCTTCTCAGCGATGTTCCGCCGAAGGGATAAGGTGGGCTCGTCCGGCGTCGTACTCAAACCTGCGGCGGTAGCGAGCCGTTGGCGCACTGTTCGACGCCGCCGCTCTGTGCGCGCCGCTGCGACATAGGCAACCCCAAGTAAGAGTGAGAGGCTGACCGCCGCGACGAGGTAGGATAATTCCAATTTTACTCTCCGGGGATACCCAAGGTCTGGAGCATCTCTGTAGCGAGGCCATATTCGCTCGCGCGAGCGATAAGGCTCGGGC